>TARA_R110002096_G_scaffold183757_3_pt1 | contig 51535 bp, 25 predicted proteins | sample TARA_R110002096 | Tara Oceans TARA_R110002096 (sample SAMEA4397295) | marine metagenome | biome: Polar Biome; feature: [DCM] deep chlorophyll maximum layer (ENVO:01000326); material: water (ENVO:00002006), including particulate matter (ENVO:01000060) such as... | depth 35 m
CGGGTAAATTCGTAAATATTGCCAAACGGTCTGTACCAGCCTTTTGCCATTGTTCACTTACCTCATCAATTCTATACTCAAGCTCCATTTTTTGAGCTTCTATAAATGTAGGAATGGTAACCTTCACTTGAATATCTCTGACATTTTTGGGCAATATTAAGCTCTCTTTTCCATACAGAAGCTGACTGCTCCCTCTATAGTTTATAGATTCAAAAATTGGGCTCGCAAGCGTTCTTTCACTATCTGTCAAAAACCATTCTGGCCGCGTATATACAATTCCATCTTGGTTAGGAAGCAATAATTTCCCATCCTTAGTAAGTATTCCCGCACTTTGTACGCCACCGTTTCCTTCCACATTCAACAGCCCATCTCTTTTCCCATAAATTTGGACCTGTGCATCATTACTCGTTCCATCTAAAAAAGCATTCAGCGCTTTTTCATAAACTCGCATTATCCCTTTGTTTGCGTTAATCCAAAAATACCCAAACTGATCTTTTATTATCCGATGAAGAGAATTGTCTACCAAGCCATCTTCAGTTGTAATTACTTTTACTTCTACTACTTCCTTTTCCTTATTAAATACTACTCTATTCAAACCTCTATCTTCTGAGGCAACCCAAAAAGTATCTGAACTTGCAATAAAGATGTCTCTAATAAGGTTACTGCTCAATCCTTGTTGAGTGGTAACAAATCGGAATTCATGATCTTTCGACAATATTGCAATACCATCCTCAACTGTTGCAACTACAAGCTCTTCCTTATTCTCTTGAATTGTTTTTACGTTTGTTAAACCAGTGCCATTAATGTCTCTAAATACTTCTCTATGTTCTGGATATAGTGTATATAAATTTTCATCAGTACCCACCCAAAATCGGCCATTTCTATCTTCGTATAAAGCATCAATCTGTTCGTACCCAGGTTCAAAACTTGGGATCAAGTTCCAATCATCATCTTCAAACTCCCATAGATTGTAACTCCCTGCGTAGGTCGCCCCCCTATTATTAACATAAACAGATCTGAAAAACATGTAGTCTAGTTTACTATTCTCCACACTCCAGTTCGTTATGGTGGAATCATTTATTCTGAAAACATTATTCTCATAACTAGCTATCCAGATGTTCGCCCCGTCTTCTACTATTCCATAAACATTTTCTAAACCTGGATAAGCTTCTTTACCAATGGTTATGAGCTTTTTTTGAATAATTTGATAGAGCCCATCACCATTGGTTGCTACCCAAATTCCACCTTCCTTATCAACCGTCAAAAATGGTATCGGCTTATCCGACTCTAGGACTTTTTCACCCTCTATGAATACACTTCCACCAACTTTTGTTATCAATTTATCATTTACCATAGCCCATGCATTATCCTCAAAATAAGGTTCCGATTCCGACACATACGAAGTCTTCGTAAAAGATTCTGTTTGCCTATTAAAAATTAAATAGCCTTTTTTTGTACTGATAATTAGTTCATTGCTATTCAGCTCTTTCAAATCCCAAAATCTAAATTTCCCTAATTCCTTGTAGTCATAAAGTGTTTGATTGTTTTTTTTATCGATACGTAACAATTCACTCTCATTACCTAAAAACCAAGTCATTCCATCTTTGGTGGGAATCACATTAAATATCCCATCTTCTTTAAGTAATAAATCTGCTGAACTTATTTGCTGGGTAACAGTGCCGTTATACAGATTCCGATATCCCTTATTATTAAAAAATGAAATTGATTTTCCATCTAACACAAAGCTGTTTTGAATTGGAATTTCTGCTTTGGCTTCTTGTAACCATTCTCCGTTATTATCTTGAATTAAAAACCCTTTATTCGAAGTTATGATAACACGTCCGTCGGCAAACCAATCTATTTTCTGTACGTTAAGGTCTTTATACTTCTCTTCTCCCTGAAACCAAGCTACAACACCATTTTTTAATAGATACAAGTTCTCGCTTATATCTAGAAACCAAAGCTCATTTGAATTTCCACTCCCTACCCACTTAATTCTATTGCTTTGCATTTTTTTGGAGTTGGAAGTGTTAAATACAAAAAAGCGATCTCCATCAAAACGAGCTAGTCCATCATTGGTAGCGGCATATACATATCCATCACCATGATGAGCTATGTAATTGATGGAATTAATTGGCAAACCATCATCAACCGTGAAATTTCTAACTAAATACTGGTTTGACAAATCATCCCAACTAAATGGAATTTGATTCCCTTGGTAAGCTTCAACCTGAGATGAACAAACCAACCCCACACATAATGCAAAAACTTTTAAACCCCTCATAAACCCTAATAATGATACAATACTTTAAATTATAGATACAATAGTATAAGTGAATTCTATTTGTGATTCACTATTTTTTGGGCGTTAGGAATAGAAAATGTAGTACAGTTTCTCTCTTAGGGGAGAGGATAAAAGGGGTACACAAGAGCTATCGAAAGTAAAAGCTTTCATTTAGCACACCACGAATAACACGATAGTTAAGAGAGATGATCCCCAGGTAGAAATATCTGGGGATTTTTTTATTTAGATACTAGTCTAATCTTTTACTTCAATAATTTATTTAGTTATTTACTTGAATCTGAAATTATCCTAACCCTGGAAAAGTGACATAAAAAAAGCCCGTTCTGAATAAACAAAACGGGCTTTAACAAGATTACTTGGGTGTGTCAATAAACCTAATTATCCCACCAAATTGCTTCGTAAATACCGCGTTTCCACTAACCGATGAAATTAGAAGTGGCAGCCGATGGTACGTATAAGTGGAAGAAGCTAGGTGGAGCTAGTAGGGATTAGAGGCATAAGTAGTACGATGTAAGACGGAGCTTTTGAGCAATAAGTGCTGAATGATGAACTTTGTTCTGGATTGAAAAGTAAGTAAAAACCCACATTCATCTCGCGACGCATGCCCGAGATCTAGACTGTAAATGAGGGCTTTAGGTTGATATATAAATCTAGATTCCCGCCTTCGTAGAAATGACAGCGTTGTTTTTGTTTGTGACTTATCCATCCCTGAAGGAAATACACATTAAAAACAGCGGATGCATTGATCGAAATCCGTGGTGTAGCGAATCCCCCAATGTGTTCTATTTTACTAGCTTTAAAACAAAAAAACCTCAGACAATTCAATGTCCGAGGTTTAGTATAAGAAAGAGTTTCTTCGCTTTGTAATGTATTAGTTGGTTATTTAATCAACGTCATCTTTCTAGTTTCAGTGAATTGACCAGATTTGATGGTGTAGAAATAAGTACCCGAAGCCAAACTAGAAGCATCAAAATTAATGGTGTGTTTTCCTGATGAAAAAGATCTATTAGCAATGGTTCTAACTTGCTGCCCCATACTGTTGAATACACCAATGGTAACATTACCAGCTTTTGGTACTGAGAATCCGATTGTTGTAGTTGGATTAAATGGGTGGACAAAAATTGGTAGAGCATCTTTCACAACATAAAGAATGGAAAAATATTCCAGTAGTTGTGCTTACTGCAAAAGCACTAGAAGATAAGCTGAACTTGCTTAGAATTGGTGTTGTAGATTATATAACTAAGCCATTTTTACCTGAACAGCTGATGCTAAAAGCAAGAAACCTACTCAAGTTCTATCACCAAAAAACGAAACTCAAAGTCACCGTTTCTAATGAAGAGCTGTTAAAAGTAGAGGGATTTAAGGAAGAGGCAGCAGCATATATTTTTGAGAATATTGAAGACTCAAGTATGTCAGTTGATAGACTTGCCAAGCACTTTTCGCAAAGTAGACGGTCGTTGTATCGGAATTTGCAGCTAGAGGTAGGTATGACTCCCGCAGAATTCATTAGAGAAGTCCGTCTTACAACAGCGCAAACAATGGTTGCTAATAATAAGAACCTGAGACTAGATGAGTTAGCCAGAGCTGTGGGCTACAAAACAACAGAGGGATTTAAGAGAGCCTATAAAGAACGCTTTGGCGGGCACCCATTAGATTGATTTAGAGTTATCGGATTGTTGATTTATCTAATTAACCCAAAATATTATCACTCAAACCATGTCAGAGCTTTTTTAAAGCTAGCATTCTTATTTAGCGAGAATCACATAGAAACTTCACCGAGCAAGGTATCTCCAGTTTTAAGGTCTCACTTTTTAACCATATCCGTTATGTTGACTATTCAGATTACGAATGGAGGTAATCTTTAGGGCTCTTACCAAAACGTTTGTAGTACATCTTTGCAAAATAACTTGGGGTAGAAAAACCAATGGAATCGGATAGTTCATTCAAACGGACTACAGCTTTAGCTTCTAATAATTGTCGAGCTTTCTGCAACCGAATTTCCTTAACAAAAGCGGCCGCCGAAAACCCTGTAGCCTTTTTTATTTCCCGATATAAGGTACTTCGGCTCATAGCAAGTTCTCCAGCAAATTCTTCGACATTAAAAGTAGTTTTGGAAATACGCTCTTCAACAAGTTTCGTGAGCTTTTCAATAAAATGTTGATCTACTGAGGAATGATTTTCTTCCGCTAACTCTATAAGAAATTCTTGCCTTGACTGGCTAAACTCTAATAAATTTTCGACGCGACAAAGTAACTCTACAGTGTGAAAAGGTTTTACTAAATAATCGTTAACACCAATCTTTAGGCTATCGATAAGCCCCTCTTGATCTGAACGAGCCGAGAGGAATATAGTAGGAAGGTTTTTAAAAGCATCAATATTCTTGAGCTCTTTCATAAACGCCATTCCATCCATAACGGGCATCATGATATCACTAATTACTAGGTCTGGTTTAAAAGTTTTAAGATGAGCAAGTGCCACTTTTCCATTTTCAGCAACGCTAACTTTATACCCCTCTTCTTGTAAAATAGATCCGATATAATTCCCCATATCGAAATTATCTTCCACTAAAAGAATTTGACCTAAATTTCCAAGCGTGTCAGTCTCTAAATCTGAATGGTCTGTATTGACAAAGTCTTTTGAATACTCTTTATTTAATGTACATATAGAAGGATCACTCGCTATTATGGCTTTGTTTAAATGCTCTGTGCCTTGTTTAAGCGTTACTAAAAACGAAGTTCCTTTCTCAAGTTCACTCTTTGCAGAAATAGTACCTCCATGAAGTTCGATATATTCTTTGGTGATGGCTAACCCGAGTCCTAACCCCTCACTATAATCGGAAGATATTTTTGCACTAGTTTCAAATCTATTAAATATGGAGCCTAATCTATCTGGAGCAATTCCAATTCCGGTATCAGTAAATTCAAATATCACATGCTGGTCGGTACAAGTGATATTTAATGTTATTGACCCACCTTGTGGGGTAAATTTTACCGCATTTGTAATAAGATTGGTGAGAACCTTTTCAAATTTATCAGAGTCAACATAAAGCTTTGGTAGCACTTCTGGTATATTCGAAACAAATGAAATATTATTATACTTAAACAAACTCTGAAAGGAGTTAATGTAAAAAGTAACTGTTTCAGATACATCTAGTTCAGAGATATGAAGAACAAGTTGTTCAGAATCTAAGCGGTTTAGATCCAATATTTGCTCCACTAATTGTTTTAGGCGGTTAGAATTTCGCAACGATATTTTCAACTTTTGCTCAACAGCATTGGGTAGTGCCGTTTGTGTAAGTAAGCTTTCTATCGGGCCCGAAATTAATGTAAGTGGCGTTCTAAGTTCATGCGATATATTCATAAATAGTTTAGACCTAAATTGATCCAAACGTTCTAATTCTTGGGTTTGCTTTTCAAGCTTTCGATTAATGTTTTCTAGGGTGATATTTTGACTATTTAGCTGCTTTGTACGGTTCTTAACTTTCTTTTCCAATTGCTCAGCATAATCTTTAAGCGCTGAATTTGCTTTCTCAAGATTACTCGTCATGGCATTAAAGTGTCTTGTTACCACCCCAATCTCATCTTGATTTACCACTGGGATAGATACTTTTAAATTGCCTCTGTTAACTTCATCCACTCCATCTAATAATGTTTTAAGTGGGCTTAATACACTTTTGTTAAAGAAAAATGGAAAAATAATTACGATGAAGATAATGGCTCCTATTAAGAACCACGCATAAGGTTCAGCCTGGTTATGAGCCATTTGCAAGTCTGCTTCTGATAAAAGACTCCCTTGAACACTTCGCCCTTGTTCAAAATCTGGCATAACAAGAAAACCCTGAAGACCAATTATAGTGATAAAAAGGACAAGGGAAAGCCCTACAATTTTAACTAATACTGTCGTTTTTTCAGCTAGATAATTGATGAAGTTTGTCGTGAGAAGAGAGATTATTACTAAGTTAAATACGAAAAAAACAATCATGTTTTGAATGGGACTAATGAGCCCGATTGCGTCAATTACAACACTGAAAGAAATAATTATGGATAGAGTAGAAATTATAAAGAAAGACAAATAAGCATTTTTAGATGTGCTTTCAGCTTTCTTGGCAACTAGATATTTCCTAAAAAAAACGACGGTTGCCCAAATCAAACATAGCACGGGGTAAATAGCAAAAAGCTTAATTGAGGTGTAGTCGCCATAACCTTTTGCTGAGATAATATAAACGACAATAACAGTACAGATTAATGCTAAAAAGCCAACTAGTTTTTGAACTCGCCGTTGCTCGATTTTAAATAAACTCTCTTTAAAGAAATAAGAAAATTGGAGAAAAGAAAATGCCATTAAAAAACTAGCCAAGTATTGAAACGGTAGATTTAAAACAGCCCAATCGGCATGAATAGTTTGGCCGAGAAACGCGAATAAATCTAACAAACTATAGCCAACTAAATACCCACAAAACCAATTAACTGTCTTATTCTTAGAGATAAAAAGGACTATATATATAGTAATGATAGTTGAGAGCAATAATTTTGCTAACAGTGGTATAGAAATTGGTGTTAAGTATAAATCACCCATGCGCTAAAGAAAACCCTCTGTGCTATAGCCTTTTATTTTTATGGTTAATTATAAGTTTTTTTATAAAAACAATCCGCTACAAAACAGTTTCAAAGTATAAAATGTACTCAGTGCTTAATAACTGAAAGCCATATCTCTCAAACCACATCGTTTTGAAACGTTTATCAATAAAATTGACACGTCTATTACGTCCATAGAAGATAGTTTTCTGTGAAAATTAGAATACGACAATTAACTATTAACGTATGGAAATTTCAATGGGTACAAAGTACAGCAGCAAAACTGAATCTAAGCCAGGGACCATAAAGAATGGCGCCTTTCGAGCTCTAGGATGTATTTGGATATTTATTCTATTAATAGGAATGGTTACTCCATTACAAGCACAGTTTGCAGGAGGAGATGGGTCTTCAGACAACCCATATCAGATATCAACCCCTACCCATTTGAATAATGTGAGAGATTATAAAGACAAATACTTTATCCTCACAGCCAATATAGATCTAGATGTATCTCCCTTTAATTCTGGGGACGGTTGGGAACCTATCGGCAGCTATAACTCAAGGTTCACGGGACATATAAATGGTAATGACTTCGAGATTAGTGGATTATTTATAAATCGTTCTGGTCAAAAAGAGATTGGTCTAATAGGTGCAACCAACAATGGTAGTGTAGAAAACCTGACGCTTTTAAACGTTAATATTACGGGGTATCAAAATGTTGGAGGATTAATTGGGTTCTCTGGTAATACAGTAATAAAATATGTTGGAGTTTCAGGATCTATAACGGCCTCTGATGTTGTGGGCGGTTTAGCAGGTATGGCCTGGTCTGGGGTAGTTGATAAAAATTATACTTCCACTACAATACAAGCATCTGGAAATTATGCTGGAGGATTAGTGGGGTCTTTATACAGTATAGATGCACATGATAACTATGCAAGAGGCTCTGTAACTGGCGATACTCGAGTGGGTGGTGCGTTTGGCATGATATCTGGTACTTCAACTACTCGCAGAAACTACTCGACGGGTTCGGTTACTGGAAATAACGAAGTAGGTGGACTTATAGGCTATAATGGAGCTCTCGTATATTCAAGTTTTTGGGATGTTCAAACTTCGGGCCAATCTACAAGTAATGGAGGGGTAGGAAAAAATACTTCTGAAATGAAAAGCCTTAGTACTTACATCTCAGAAAGTTGGAATACCGATACCGTTTGGGGTATTAACTCTAGCAACGACGGATACCCTTTTTTGAAAGAAAGACCGCCATTTAACAATGGAGTTGGTTCGGAAAGTGAACCGTTTGAGATAGCAACAGCTACTCATCTAAATGAAGTTCGAAACTACTCTTCCAACTACTTTATTTTGGTTGATAATATCGACCTATCCTCTATGAGTAACTGGGAGCCAATAGACAATTTTTCTGGGAACTTCGACGGCGATGGATATATCATTAGCAACCTTACCATAAATCGCCCATCTGAAAATTATGTTGGCCTTTTTGGCGTTGTTAACGGCGGCGTTATAGAGAACTTTGGCTTAGAAAATGTATCCGTTGTTGGTGGAAATTATGTAGGGGCTGCTATTGGGGAAGCTTCGTCAGGCATCAAAAACGTGTATAGTTCAGGAAGCGTATCAGCTGAAAACCATGCTGGAGGGCTAATTGGGCGACTTGTAAAACCTAGCTCGTCTAGTTCTACAGTAGCTAATTCCTATTCTGTAGCAACTGTTTCTGCTAATAATTATAGTGCCGGTGGATTGATAGGTCGCTTTGATGACGGTTGGCTTCAAATAAGTTATGCTGCAGGAAGTGTTTCTGCAGCATCAGGAACTGGGGGATTAGTCGGTGAATTCAATCTACCCTCAGATGCAGTTGCTTCCGCTTACTGGGATAGAGATAAAACTGGGCAGACATCCAGTTCTGGTGGTGGTACCGGGCTATCAACTGTGGAGATGGTGAAAAAGGAAAGTTTCCAAATTTGGGATTTTGAAGAGACGTGGAATATTAAAAACAGATCTTCAGATGGAGTTTTTAGCTATCCATATTCACGATCTTTAAGTTCAACAAGTAATCCTGGAGAGTTTTCAAATTCGGAGCCTTTGGCTTTAAATGTAACCATAAATGGCTCTCACAGGGAAGGGGAATCATTAAGAGGTTCGTATGATTATTATGATCCAGACGGTGACTCAAAGGAAAGCTTTTCGTTTCAATGGTATTCCTATACTGATGAACTTGGCTCTGACAAAACCGCTATTCCTAACGCCAATACAATTTCATTCCTCGTAAACTCTTGGGATAAAAATAAATACTTGAGCTTTGAGGTAACTGTAGGTGATATCTTTGGAGAGAGTGGCGCTGTTCAAAGCAACATTATAGCACCCGAACCTCCAAAACCTATTTTAGGAGTATTTGAATCGGGTGCAGGAACCGATGTCAATCCATACAGAATAGCGACAGCCGATCAACTGAATGAAGTCAAAAATTATCCTGGCAATTACTACATTCTTATCTCCGATATAGATCTAGACGTAGTTCCATACAATCAGGGCAATGGTTGGGAACCTATCGGAACTGCAGAAACTCCTTTTACAGGCAATTTTGATGGAAATGGATACACTATAAATGGTGTATATATAAATAGAAGCTCTGTGAATATTGGCTTTTTTGGCTATACCTCAAATGCAACTGTTGAGAATGTTGGTCTGACTAATGTAGATATATTCGGATCAGATTTTGTTGGTGCTTTAGTTGGATTTCAATATGTACAATCAGCTGGAAGTAATACGATCCGGAATAGCTACGCCACAGGGAGTGTCGAAAGTTCACACTCAGAAACAGGCGGGCTTGTGGGAAGGCAACAGGCTACCTCTGGAACCAATACTATAGAAAATTCTTACGCTCGTATTCAAGTTTCTGGAAATTTTATTGCTGGAGGCTTGGTCGGTAGAATGGCTTCTTCTAATCTCAGTAGTTCTAATAAAATAATAAACAGCTATTCAACAGGAAATGTTTCTTCTATTACTTATAAAGGTGGTTTTGTAGGATTTCGAAATACTAATTATAGTGGAACAAATATCATAATGGCGAGCTACTGGGATTCACAAACAGCTGGAACTAATAGTAGTGATGGAGGATCAGGAAGGACATCAACTGAAATGAAAACAAAAAGTACTTTTACGAATGTTTCTTGGGACTTTTCAGATATTTGGGAAATTAATGGTGCAAAGAACGATGGCTATCCAACACTAAAAAAATATACATCATCAGTACATTTTGCAGGCACTGGTACGTTACTCGACCCTTATCAAATTTCAACGATGGAACAGCTTAATGAAGCAAGAGAATATTTAACAGGTAACTTTATTCTTACCGCTGATATAAATGCTGATATAGCTCCATTTAATACGGGATTAGGTTGGACTCCAATTGGTAGTTTCCAACAACCTTTCAGAGGCACTTTCGACGGAAATGATTTCAAGATTGATGGTCTCTTTATCAACAATAGTACAACAGACTACATGGGGCTATTTGGCGTAATTGAATCAGCCTCTATTAGTAATATCGGTTTAATAAACGTAGATATAAATGGTAACCTCAGAACTGGTGCATTAGCAGGCTTACAGATGTCAAAATCAGGCAGTTCAACGATTGCAAATAGCTATGCAACTGGCTCATTAGATGGAAATACATACGTAGGCGGACTGGTTGGAGAACAACGATCAGAAGGTGGCCAAAATTTCATCCAGAACAGTTTTTCGAAGGTGAATATTGTAAACTCTGTATATGTTGGTGGGCTAGTCGGAGCACAAGTTGCCGATGGTGGAAATAATTACATTCAACTAAGTTATGCAGCAGGCTCCGTTGAGGGTATTGAAGCTGGAGGCTTGGTCGGTAGGCTGGAAAATCTATCTTCAGGAGTAAACTCTATTTCAAATAGTTTATGGGATGTTGATATAAGTGGACAAACGGGAAGCCTCGGGGGAAGTGGAAAGTCTACCTCGGAAATGAAAACAGAGAGCACTTTTTCAAACCATGGTTGGGACCTTGAATCAAGATGGGCTATAAATTCTGGTGTAAATAATGGGTATCCATATCTACAGTCTGACCCAGTTTTTGCCGGAGGAACAGGAACACCTGAGGATCCATTTAAAATCGAAAACGGAATTCAATTAAATGAAATAAGAAACTTTCTATCAAGCTACTTTCTGCTTTCAAATAATATAGATATAAGCAGCTTTGGATATAATTTTGCAGAAGGATGGAATCCTATCGGAACATCTAGCGCTCCATTTTCAGGTGTTCTTGATGGTGCTGGTTATGTAGTTATAGGCTTGAGAGTCAATAGACCAACTTCATCTGATATTGGGCTTTTTGGCCATGTTGATAATGGTACTATCAAAAACGTTGGCTTAGAAAATGTTCATGTCCGGGGTTCTGACAATACCGCAGCACTAGTTGGCTACTTAACAAATAGCAGTTCTATTTCAAAAACATTTGTAACAGGCACTGTAAACGGAGGTACAATTACAGGCGGTTTGGTTGCCTACGCTTTGAATTCAAGCTCAATTACGAATAGTTATTCTATCGTTTCAGTAACAGGAGGCGATGCCACTGGTGGTTTGATCGGGTATGCTCGTAATAACGTAAACATTCACACAACATATGCTGTAGGAGCTCTAAACGGAAAAGAGTCGGGGAATCGTTTAGGTGGCTTAGTTGCACTTGCCAGAGATGGGGCTTCAGTAACTCAAAGTTATTTTGATTACGAAACGGCTGAAGAAACATCTAGTGAAGGAGGAACTGGAGTCAATGCCGAAAATATGAAAACCGAATCTGTATTTAGTGATTGGGACTTTACAGGCATCTGGGCTATAGAACAATCTAGTACAATTAGTTACCCGTATTTAAGAGAAGTAGAATCAACAGAGAAACCAGGAATAGAACAAACCTATGCTGGGGGAATTGGAACTCAACCAGAGCCGTTCCAAGTAGCAAATGCGTCTCAATTACATAGAGTTAGATTAAATAGCAGCTCTTATTTCATCCAAACATCAGATATAAGTTTAGAATCAATAACCAACTGGGATCCTATCGATAGCTTTTCTGGAGAGTTTAATGGAAATGGATTTGCAATCACAAACCTCACAATTAATCGAAGTGATGAAAACAATATCGGATTATTTGGGGAAAGCAGTGGAACTTTAAAACGCATCGGACTGCAAAACGTATCTGTTTCTGGAAGCGACTATACAGGTGGCTTGGTTGGCTTTGTTAACGATGGGACTATTTCAGAGAGCTATGTTTCAGGATTAATTCTCGGAGGTACTGCAACTGGAGGCCTAGTAGGACAATTACTGGAAGCTTCAATATCAAATTCTTATTCTATCGCCGACGTTGATGGTGGCGCAGAAAACTATATAGGTGGTTTAGTCGGATTCAATAATGGAGGCTCCGTAGACCATAGCTATTCAACAGGACAAGTTTCAGGATCTGGAACTCGCGTTTTAGGATTGATTGGTTATTCATCTTCAGGAAGTTCATCTCATAGCTTTTATGATCGCGAGACTTCCGGAAAGAATTCCAGTTACGGTGGAACAAGTAAAAGCACCGAAGAGATGAAAACCCAAAGTACTTTCGCTGACTGGGACTTCTCAACTATATGGGCAATTACTTCTGGTCCTTATATAAGTTATCCATATTTAAAAAATTCTGAACCTATTGATAAGCCAGGCCATAGCCTACTTATTTCTCTTAACGGCGAAGGAACCCTTGCAAATCCATATCAAATTGAGACCATAGAACAGTTAAACTCTATAAGAAATTTGCTCACTCATCATTTCGTTTTAGTTAATGATATTGATTTAGATACTGAGCCTTATAACACAGGCCAAGGTTGGATGCCTATTGGTACTAACGCTAGTAACGAAGAATTTTCAGGTTCGTTTGATGGGAATGGATTTACGATTAAAAATCTATATATAAACCGTCCCTCTGAGAACTTCATCGGACTGTTTGGTTCAACATTCAGTGCTGTACTTAAGAATATTGCACTAGAAGATGTTAATATCACAGGGAGAAATTATAGTGGAGGATTAGTTGGCCTCAATTATTCTGAGATTAGAAACAGCTACACAACAGGAACTGTTGCTGGGCTTAATCATTCTGGAGGCCTTGTTGGCGCATTAGAAAGTGTTGGCGGCTCATCGAATGGATTAGTGAGCAACTCCTACTCAACGGCATCCGTTTCTAGTTCTACTTTTGGTGCATCTGCTTTGGTTGGGCGTTTAATAAGTGGAGTTATAGAAAACAGTTTTGGTGTTGGACATGTTTCTGCACCATCAGGTAACGGAGGTTTAGTCGGTGAAAAAGTCTCCGGAACGACTATAAATAGCTATTGGGACAAAGAAACTACCGGACAACAAAACTCAAATGGAGGTACGGGACTTACAACAGCCCAAATGAAACAATCATCTAGCTTTTCAGGATATAATTTCGAAACATATTGGGCTCATTTAGACGGCATTGGATATCCCTTTTTGAGAACGTTTGGATACAAAAAAGTTGGACTTTTTGGCAACGAAGGCTGGCGTATGATGGCTGTACCAACAGAAAACACATCTTTTGGTACATTGTTAGATACTCTTTGGACGCAAGGATATCCAGGCTCAGACTCCCCTTCTTCAGCTCCAAATGTTTTAATTTGGAACAGCAAAACCCAAACATGGAGAGCTCCAACTAGCTCCGACGAAATACCTGAAACCGGTACCGGATTTATCCTATTTGTTTATGAGGATGATAACGGCCCAGATACAGAGGGTGTTATTGGGTTTCCAAAAATTATTACAAATAATGAATCGCAATTTACTGGTGAAGCCTCCCCAAGTTTAAGTTTCAGTGATTCTGGAAATCTTTCAAATGATGGTTGGAACCTACTCGGAAACCCTTTTGGCACCTCCATCAATTGGGATTCGGAAAACGGATGGAACAGATCTAATTTAGACGAAACAATTTATGTTTGGAGCGAATCAGCAAATGGAGGGTCGGGTGCTTACCTAAGTTGGAATGGGATTACTGGCACACTCCAAGATGGTAAAGTAGCACCTTGGCAAGGTTTTTGGGTTAAGGCCAATGCCGATGAACCAAGTATAAGCTTAAACGACTCTGTAAAAAGCACTGGAGCAAACCTCTTCAAGCAATCTACAATTCCTAACCTCAAATTTAAATTATCGGGTGGGGAAATGTATTCTAGCACTGTAATTATGTTCCATAAAGAGGCTCAGAAAAGTAAGGATGCCTACGATGCTTATAAATTACAGTCATTAAACGAAGAGCATATCCTACTCGGCACCTCGTTCGTAAATGAGAACTCTATGGATATACAATCATTGCCATTTGATGGAGAAGTTACAGAGTTAGAGGTTGATATTTTTGGTACCAACTTGAACGGAGTGTTTACTCTGAAATGGAAACAAAATGACATTCCAGAGAATTGGCAAATATCACTTATAGACCGCCTAACAGATTCGGAATTGAACTTAATGGATCAAGATTCTATCAAATTTAATCTAAACCAGAAAGCTAAATTAAGTACTACTAAAGAGCTTGCACTCCCATCCTCTCCTATTAAATTGGCAACAAAATCTAAGAGTGAACAATCACGGTTTTCTCTTCGAATTAAACAAAACTCTGATCTAACAGACGAGTCGATTAATGAATTACCCGCCACAGTAGAACTTCAGCAAAACTACCCTAATCCATTCAATCCAACAACAAATATAGCTTTTGGATTACCAGAAAATGGTAAAGTGTTTTTAGAAGTGTTTGATGTCCTTGGCCGAAAAGTGACCACATTGCTCAGTGGAGAAAACAAAACAGCGGGTCGCCATAAGGTGACCTTCGATGCTCATAACTTGGCTTCTGGGATGTACATCTATCGCCTACAAGCTGGAAGCACAATTATAACTAAGAAATTAACCCTTATAAAATAAACTGCCCTGGCAATTCCAAATGTAGAATGAAAAATTAAGAACTAGGAACATCTCCTGTTCTTAATTTGAATTCTTAATCCCAATTCATCCCAATCATGAAATATTTACTCATCCTCTCAATCACTATCATAATCACCTTAACAGTATCCACAATAGCTTTCACACAACCAACATTACCCTCCGCTCCAAATCAAGCCCCAATCGATGGCGGACTCGGATTACTTGCAGCTACTGGGGGTGTGTATGCCTGGAAAAAGTTGAAAGACAGAAACAAAAGGACTGAAGTTAAAAGTACTAAGGCTTCTTAAGTATTCTTCATCAGAATAGATTTACCTGAAATGACTTGGCCCCTCCCAATAGTGTCCATCACTTAATAACACGACACAATAAGAAGAGAGATGATCCTCAGGTAGAAATATCTGGGGATTTTTTTATTTAGATACTAGACTGATCTTTTACTTCAATAATATATTTAGTTATTTCTTGAATCTGAAATTATCCTAACTCTGGAAAAGTGACATAAAAAAGCCCGTTTTGAATAAACAAAACGGGCTTTAACAAGATTACTTGGGTGTGTCAATAAACCTAATTATCCCACCAAATTGCTTCGTAAATACCATCGGTACCACCAAACTGACGTTGTACAGCTTCGTTATAATTCTCAGTATTATTAAACGACTCTGTTTCAGTGTAGCTTTGTCTCAATGGAACAGCATTTCCTGCTGAAAGAGCGAATGCAGGGAAACCTGTTCTTCTCCATTCTGCCCAAGCCTCATAGCCATGCATAAACAAATGCACATAACGCTGAGTGGCAATTTGCTCTACAGCTCTTGCCGCATCATATGCAATATCAGGGTCAGCCATAAAAGCCGCTAGGCCAGCGGTACTACCAGTCCACTGCAAGAAAGATTGCTCGATAGCTGCGTTGTAATTGGTTTCAGCATCTTCAGTAATCCAAGTCAACTCTTTTGCCTCAGCTTTTGCGAAAAGAACCTGCGCATAGGTAACCAAATAAACAGGTGCATCTTGTGCTCTAATGGCAGTACCTAATAGTGAAAATGCTTCCGTATTAGCAGCAGCTGCTGCAGAACCAATTGGTAAACCAACATAGTTTCCACTTGTTCTTGCAGGGTCACCATAAACAGCCAATCGTGGATCACTGTATGGCTCCATCAAGTCAACCAAAGTTTTTGTAAGTGCCCACCATTCTCTTCCATCAACTTCTATTTGGCCATACCAGTAGTTCTGGTTGTTGGCATCAGCTAAATGGTTGTATGCAAAACTATCACTGTTTGAACTCATAACACCAGCAGCTACTGCTAGGTTAAATTCAGCTTTACCTTTTACGGCATCAATTTCAGATAATCGTAATGCCATCAACATACGAATGGTATTACCCAGCTTTTTCCATTTACTCATGTCTCCTGAGTAAATCAAGTCGCTTGGAAGAGTGCCAGCAACATCAATTTGTGCATCAGCTTCTTTCAACAATGCAAAGAGATTGTTGTAAATAGATTGCTGAGTATCATAAACTGGTGTGATATTCTCTCCACCTTTTAATGATTCAGTGAAAGGTACATCTCCCCATCTATCGGTAAGATGCCAGAAGTAGTAAGCTTTTAGAATTTTAGCTACTGCTAATTGGTTTTCTGAAGTCACCGTTTTGAATTCACCAGTTAATACTGATTCAAGATTTATGAGCGGCCCTTGGTACCATCCATAAAAACTTGATCCTCCCGAAGGGTACTGCGATGCTACTACATACTGTGTTTCAGATAAGTATTGCCCTAAAAACTCACCAGTAGTGCTAGAGCTTATACCCGAAAGAGACATCATAGCGTTTGCTAATAGCTGTTGTGCAGCTGCCTCGCTTGGGGAATTAGGGCTGTTATTAATAGAGTCGTCAAACTCTAAAATATCACAGCTAGCTACTAAAAAGAGTGCTATAAGTGTTATATATAATTTCTTCATAATTAAAATCCTTAAAAAGTGATGTTTATATCGATACCGTACGAACGCACAGTATTGAGCTGGCCAGATTCATACCAGCTGATAGATTGACTACCCGTAGACAGCTCTGATGGGTCTAAACCAGCAGGTGCATCTTGCCAAATAGTGAATGGATTACGAGCGATTAAACCTACTCTTACATTCTGGAAGGGAAGCTTGCTCATTAAATCAGCACCAAGGTCGTAACCAAGACGAATTTCACGAAGCTTCACATACGACGCATCGTATATGTAATCCTCAGCTATACGTCGAGCGACAACATTGTAGTATGATTTAACATCTACATAAGCTGTTACTTCTTGACCTGTAGCATTTGAGATTCCGGTAACTTTTATACCACCGCCATCAGCAACATCATCTCTAACATTGAAGCCTTTGTCATTAATTTCAGCAGACTCTTTTGAAAGTCCAGTTCTGTCAGCTAATGATTTAGAACGGCTAAAGAATTTCCCACCAACTTGAAAGTCTATCATAGCACCTAAACTAAATCCTTTATAACTAAATGTGTTTTGGAAACCACCAGTAAAATCAGGCATTACACTGCCGAAGTTATGTGTAGCATCTGTGTACATTGGTAAGTTATTATTATCTAAAAGGATTTTCCCAGTAGCAGGATCTCTTTCATAAGCTTGGCCAACTAAACTACCAAAAGCCTTTCCTTCGTAAGAATTCAAATAAGCAGAAACACTAGAGTATCGTGTAGAACTGTATTGGTAGACTTCTATACCAGGGTAAAGTTCAACTACTTGGCTTTGGTTTTTACTAATGTTGAATGAAGCATCCCAAACAAAGTCTTTGGTTTCAATAGGTGTTCCATTAAGACTTATCTCAATCCCTTTATTTTCAATTAAACCAGCGTTAATGGTGGTTGCACTGTAACCACTAGTTCCAGAAACATCTAGGTTAATGATTTGATCTTCGTTTCTTTGGAGATAATAAGTAACCTCTAAACCAAGTCTGTTAAACAATCTCACATCAACTCCACCTTCATACGAATGCGTAAATGATGGCTTAATATTAGGATTGTTAAGCGTGTTTGGAACACTTAGCGTACTCGTAGAACCGTAATTTGTACCTACAGTATAAACAGGAGTTGTTTGATATGGACTCAAGTCAGAACCCGCTTTTGCGTAACTAAGTCTTAATTTACCAAAACTTAGTGGCTCCCAATCTATCAACTCACTAAATACGAAACTACCAGAAGCAGAGTAATACCAGTATGAGTTATCATTTTTAGGAAGCGCTGAAGACTTATCATTTCTGAGTGAGAAATCAACATAGTAAGTATCTTGGTAACCCAAAGAAACTAAGCTATAAGCACTTAATACCTTTTTCTCTAATAGATACGAACTTGTATTTGGGCGATCTATAGAAGCATCTATATTGTAAAATCCTGGAGACGAAAGTCCACCAACAGTAGATTGAGAAATGTACGAATATCTTCTATCGTAGGCGTTACCACCAAGGGTAGCACTCAATGATATTTCATCCCATCTCTTATCATACTGAGCCATTAATTCGTAGTTCATTTCTTTATTCTGATATTTGCCTACAGAATAACCAGGAGTATCAGTACCACCAAAAGCTGTTTTGCCTTCAATGTTCTGAGTGTACATATCTGTACGAATGAAACCACTAACAACAAGATTTGGCATCACTTTATATGTCGCACCAACATCTCCGAACAAACGATCTCTTCTATCTTCAGAAGTATTTTCGTACGCATTGAAGTATGGGTTATTAAAATAAAGTGGCGACAAGTTAGAAATCTCACCCGTTGATGAACTTGGTGTTCTCAAATTCCAGTGTAAGAAAGTTCCATCTTCATACTTGTAGTCTTTAAGCCTTTTCATATCCAAGTTACGCTCGAACCACTGTCCAAAATATCTTGAACCAGACTCAACACCTTGGCTTGGTCTACGTGCGCTGTTAGTCGCAAAGTTAATGTTAGTAGAGAATCTCCACTTTTCGTTCACATCAACACCAGCACTAACGCCCACGTTATTACGATCTAGAAAAGTATTAGGCTCTACACCACCAATGTTTGTGTTGTTAAAACTAAGTCTGAAATTTGATTTTTCACCACCACCTGAAATAGTAACACCTTGGCTAAAGTTTGTACCTGTTTCATAATAATCTTTGATGTTATCAGGCTGTGGGCTAAATGGTGCTAATTGACCATACTCTGGATCTTGCGAGTAAAAGCTATTGAAATGGCGAACTAATGTTCCATCCATCTTTGGCCCCCAACTCTCATCAATCATTCGTACATATTTTTCGCCATTTGGTAGCGTAGACCAAGTTTGGCTTGAACCCGCACCATATAAGTTTTGATATGGCATGATGTTGCCTACTTTTTCAAAAGAAAGTGCACTGCTAAACTCAACAGTAAATTTATCAACGCCTTTTTTACCTTTTTTTGTAGTAATCATAACCACACCAAACTGGCCTCTAATTCCATAAAGGGCAGATGCTGCTGGTCCTTTCAGAATGTTCACAGACTCAATGTCTTCAGGGTTAATATCCTGAGCAAGGTTTCCATAATCTCTACCAGTGCTACCAGCAAAGTTTGCGTTTGAAATTGGAGTCCCATCAACAACAATAAGAGGTTGGTCGCCACCATTGATAGAATTAACGCCACGAATTTTAATTTTTTGCGTTCCTCCCATACTTGCTCCTGAAGAGCCTACCACCTGAACACCAGCAACTTTACCTGCTAAAGAACCCAATACATTTTTCTCTTTGGTTAGCGATAGGTCTTCTCCATCTACTACTTGCGTAGAGTAACCAATAGATCTTTGCTCTCTAGAAATCCCTAATGCTGTTACAATAACATCATCAAGTAGCGTAGTGGCTAACGAAAACTCAAAATTTAATGTAGAAGCTTGGCCATCTACAACTGTTACCGCTTTAGTAATTGTTTCGTAACCAATGTAACGCGCTTCTATATTGTAGGTGCCCGCGTTAACATCAGTTAACTCATATTCTCCTTCTCCATTTGTAGGAGAACCTGTTTGCGTTCCGGATATTACGATATTCACTCCTGCTAGAGGCTCACCCGTCTGCGCATCCGTAACAGTTCCTTTTATCGAACCTTGTGCAAAAATTAAACTGGGTATAAGCAAAAAGATAAATAGTAATACCTCTTTCTTACAGTGTATAAGATTACATTTCATATTGCTGATTAATTAAATTGAATTTTATGCTGTATTTAGGCAGATAGTATATCCACTTATTCCAATTATATACATTCAAACGCGCACTCCAAACACCAAACAAGATTTATCTTATAACATAAACACCTCTTCACAGTCTATTAAGTATTGACTTTTATCTAAAATAATAAAATTAAAATAAATTATATCTACAAAAACAACACTAATAGCTTTTAGTACAGAAAACAAGACACGAGATTAATACTTATTTTCAATTTTTTACATAATATACTTTTCGTAAAAAATTTTCAACATCAACGAAATCTCCTTATAAACCACACACTATTCCAGAGTTTCAAACCCTATCCGCTTATTCAAGCCTATATTCATTAATATTTTAAATATTTAGAGCGATTAAAGAACCAATATTTATTATCCACAAAAACTCTACAGCTATGGAATTTCTAACCAACATGCTGTAGATTAAAAAAGGACAAAATAATATTGGGTAATCAACAATTCGCTGGGAAAATGACAAAAGGGACTGAAACAAATACAGAAAGATGTTGCGATTATTGCAACTCTACTGAGGGCAAATTAAGACCCGTAGGACAATACGTGGTTCAATTATCAACGGCTAAAATTAATGGAGAAGTATTCAAAGCTTGCCAGTCTTGCAGAGTAACAAATAAAGAATTTCTTGAAGCTTTAAAAGAGAAGAACGACAATTCAAAAACTGGCTAGCATTAATTCACAAATATATATGGTTCTTTTTTATTCTTGAAATTCATTTTCTACTGCCAAGAAGTAAGATAGAATTGAGAACTAAATCTTATCGTTTTGTGTTTTTTAAACAAAAAAGGCATTCTATTTCTAGGATGCCTTTTTTCTATACTAAGTAGTTACTTTTTTCTTCTCTTCACGCTTTCGCTCATTATGATCTAAGAATTTTTTACGAATTCTTAAACTTTTAGGCGTCACTTCGAGCAACTCATCGTTGCCAATAAACTCAATACATTCTTCCAAGCTCATCTTTTTAGCTTGTGATATTCGTATTGCATCTGCTGTAATCGAAGCTCTATGATTTGTTAGTGCTTTCTTCTTAGCAACGTTAACAACCATATCATCGCTACGGTTATTACTACCAATTACCATTCCCGCATAAACAGGGTCACCTGGTTCTATAAAGAATGAACCTCTATCCTGCACACCTTCTAAAGCGTAACCTGTAACGTCACCCAACTCTAGCGCAATTAATGCTCCACGAGTTCTTCCTGGTATTTCACCTGCGTAAGGCTCGTAACCATCAAACTGCTGATGCATTATACCCGTACCACGAGTTTCAGTAAGCATCTCACCTCTAAAACCAATCAATCCACGAGAAGGCACTCTAAACTCAATACGGTTGTTCTCACCTTCCTGACTCATTCCTTGCATTATACCTTTACGCTTCTGCAAGTTGTCAATTACTTTATTACTGTAATCGGTAAGTACGTCAACTACAACTTCCTCAACAGGCTCATGAATTACACCATCATGATCTTGCAATAACACTTCTGGACGTGAAACCGCGAATTCAAATCCCTCACGGCGCATTGTTTCAATTAGAATAGCCATCTGTAACTCACCACGACCAGAAACTTTATAAGCGTCAGGACTGTCTGTTGGCTCTACCTTCATTGCAACATTAGATCTCGTTTCTCTTTCTAAACGATCTTTAATCATATTCGAAGTAACGTAATCTCCTTCCTTTCCTGCAAATGGAGAGTTATTTACTCTGAAATACATAGCGATGGTTGGCTTATCTAAATCTACATACTCAAGAGGAGTAAGATCTGAAGCCGCAGTAAGAGTATCACCTATGTTTACTGTATCATAACCTGCTAATGCAACAATATCACCAGCGAGAGCTACTTCAACAGGCTCTCTTTGCAAACCATTAAATGTGAATATTTTTGTAGCACGGCCTTTCATTTTCTGAACACCTTTCCCTGTAACTAAAGCCACTTCTTGATTTAGCTTAACAGAACCTTGCTCAATTCTACCAACTGCAATACGTCCTACATAGTCATTCCACTCAATACTACTTACTAGCATTTTGAATGTTTTATCAATCGGTTGGTCTGGACTAGGCACATGAGATACAATAGTATCTAAAAGCGGGGATAGGGTTTCGCCTTCTTCATCTAAACTAAATTTCGCCTTACCTTCTTTTGCAATTGCGTACAACACAGGAAAGTCTAACTGCTCATTAGTAGCGTCTAGCATTACAAATAAATCAAAAACTTCGTCCAACACTGCGTCTGGGCGAGCATCCTTACGGTCAATTTTATTGATAACTACAATAGGTCTGTACCCAAGACTTAATGACTTCCGGAGCACAAACTTAGTTTGCGGAAGCGGGCCTTCAGCAGCGTCTACTAAAAGTATTACGCCATTTACCATTTTTAAAATCCGCTCAACTTCTCCACCAAAATCAGCGTGACCAGGAGTGTCAATAATGTTGATTTTAGTACCTTTCCACTGCACTGCAGTGTTCTTAGAGCTAATTGTAATCCCGCGTTCTCTCTCTATATCGCCGGAATCCATTACTCTATCTTCTACTTCTTGATTATCCCTAAAAGTTCCACTTTGTTTAAGGATTTGATCTACTAGGGTTGTTTTACCATGATCTACGTGAGCAATAATGGCAATATTTCTAAGCTGCTGTGACATTAACGTGTTTATAAATGAAATTTTGAGAGCCTTAAATATACAGCTATTTAAAACAAATAATGATTATGAAATTCTTAATTCTTTTAGCACCTTAAAACATCAAATTTACACAGATTATGACACCTAAAATCACCCAACTACCTCCCTTAAAGTTAGTAGGTATGCGCATCCAAACTTCGCTTGCAAATTTTGGATCACCTCAGCTTTGGCAACAATTTATGCCTCGAAGAAAACAAATTTCGAATATAGCTAGCAGTGAGAATTACTCTATTCAGATTTACAAGAAAGCACTCTCTCTTAAAGACTTCACTCCGAATACAATATTTGAATATTGGGCCGCAACACCAGTAACTCAATTCGAATCTATTCCTGATGGAATGGAATCCCTAGAGCTTGATGGCGGTAAGTATGCAGTGTTCATTCATAAAGGACCCATGGCAGAATTCCAGAATACTCTAAACTTCATTTATCAAGAATGGCTCCCAACCTCAGGTTACAGCCTAAACCACCTACCTCATTTTGAAAAATTAACCGAAAAATACTTAGGTATTAACAACCCAGACTCTGAAGAAGAAGTTTGGGTTCCAATAAAGTGAATTCTCAAAACTCCTATATTTCTTTTAGTATTCTTTGCGTTCCATACCAATTATTTCACTTTTTAGCTAAACCACTCTTTCTCATAGTCTTTCTTAAAAACTACGTTTAAAGAATCATTTAGCACATTATTCGTTCCTTGAACTAAATAATTCTTTGAATTCACGCACCACTTTAGGGTTTAATACAAAAAAGTTATTAAATGAAAATTAATAATAGTATCTTTTACCCTATGCTATTCAAATAGCATAATTAATTTAAAATAATGAGTAAGATATAGTGAATAAAGGCACAGTAAAATTCTTCAATGAATCTAAAGGTTTTGGATTTATCAGTGAAGACGGATCAAAACAAGAATACTTCGTACACGCTTCTGGATTAATCGACGAAATTCGCGAAGGCGATACCGTTGAATTCGAACTTAAGGAAGGTAAAAAAGGATTGAATGCAGTAAATGTCAAAGTAATTTAATACTTACTCATTAATTTTTTTGCAAAAGAAAAGCCTATCAATATTGATGGGCTTTTTTCATTTATATCCACGTGACACCCCTTTTAATGTTAATACAAGTAGCGTTTCTATGAAACTCTCTTTGTTGAATTAACACCAATACATATTAAGCCGGTTAATTTCAATCAAGCATTTCTTTCCGGCACATGATTTTATTAGTTAACTAACACTCTACTTCAACCCTTGAAGTTCTCTAGTTATCTATCGTGACTTAAGATCATATTAATCAATCAAGCCAAATTTTTAAGCAGTATTACTGCATTTATAAACCAAAGAATGACTTTTAAAGAACTAGAAATTATCGATCCAATCCTGAAAGCGCTTGAAGCTCAAGGATACACTCACCCAACCCCTATTCAAGAGCAATCTATTCCAATATTATTATCTCGTAAAGATTTATTAGGATGCGCTCAAACAGGAACCGGCAAAACAGCCGCTTTTGCAATTCCTATATTACAACACCTTTTTAATGAAAAAGAAGACGACCGTGCTCAACGCAAAGTAAAAGCTCTTATCGTTACTCCTACTAGAGAGTTAGCAATCCAAATTGCCGATAGCTTTACTGCTTATGGAAAATTTACAGGCATCAGAAATACCGTTATTTTTGGTGGTGTTAAACAAGGCTCTCAAACTAAAGCCCTCCGTAGAGGAGTAGACGTTTTAGTTGCTACTCCAGGTCGCTTATTAGATTTAATGTCGCAAGGATTCATTTCTTTAAGCGATGTTAAATATTTCGTACTTGATGAAGCTGACCACATGTTAGACATGGGCTTTATTCACGATATTAAAAAAATTATCGCAAGGCTCCCAAACAAGCGTCAATCTTTGTTCTTCTCTGCAACTATGCCTTCTGATATTGTAAGTCTATCAGGCAAAATATTGGGTAATCCAGAGAAGGTTACTGTAAAACCAGAGCAAGCAACTGCTGAAAAAGTAGATCAACTCTTATACTTGGTTACCAAAAAGTATAAAACCAATTTATTGATTCACCTTCTTAAAACAGAAGATTTCGACTCTGCTTTAGTGTTCTCTAGAACTAAGCATGGCGCTAATAAGATTGTGAAATTTCTTGAAAAAGCAGACATTAACGCCGATGCCATTCATGGAAATAAATCTCAAGGAGCACGTCAACGTGCACTCGCAGGTTTTAAGAATGGTGATATAAAAGTTCTTGTTGCAACCGATATTGCGGCGCGTGGAATTGACGTTTCTGAACTTTCGCTAGTGATTAACTACGACTTACCTAACGTGCCCGAAACTTATGTGCATCGTATTGGACGAACTGGACGAGCGAAAGCAAGCGGTGTAGCCATGTCGTTCTGTGATTTTGAGCAAAAGCCTTTACTTCGTGATATTCAGAAACTAATTGGGCAAGATATCCCAGTAGTAAGTGATCATCCTTTTGTAGATGATGGTTCTGAAGACGTAGCGACACCCGCTAAAAAACAACGTTCTAACAAAAGTCGCGCTCCAAAAAGCCATAATGCAAGCTCAAATTCGTCCCCTAGAAAAAGCTTTAAGCCAAAAAGACGATAAAACTCTTTTTTTGATGAAAATACAGGGACTTTAAATTTCTAAAATCCCTATTTTTGATGCTTCCAATTGCCAAGGTTGGAAAACCTTGGCATAGCTTTATTTTTTAGATTATTTCAGGAATTCCTCAATGAGCATTAAACAACTTCTTTTAGATCGTAGCGAATCAAAATGTGAACTTTGTGCAAGCACAGAAAACTTGCAAGTGTATGCAGTCCCGCCATCATCTTCCGAAACATTAGACGACAGCGTACTCCTTTGTGAAACTTGTTTTAACAATGTTGATGCTCCAGGTACTATAGATACGAACCATTGGAGATGTTTAAATGATAGTATGTGGAATCCGAATGCAGCAGTACAAGTAACTGCATGGAGAATTCTAAACGATTTACGTGCTGAAGGATGGCCACTAGATTTACTGGATATGCTTTATCTAGATGAAGAAACTCTAGCTTGGGCAAAAAAAACAGTTACAGAACAAAATCCAGAAGACACAGCTAAGCATGTTGATAGTAACGGCGTAACTCTTGAATCCGGAGACACGGTTGTTCTTATCAAAGATCTGAATGTTAAAGGTGCTAACTTCACCGCAAAAAGAGGAACACCCGTTCGTAACATCTCTCTAGTTTACGACAATGTGGAACATATCGAAGGCCGTGTAAATGGTCAACAGATTGTTATTTTGACAAAATTTGTGAAGAAATAGCAGCCCCCACTCAAACACCCTACAAGTCAGTAATTCAAAAGCTAATCGCACAAAGTTAGCTTTTGAATTATACTACAAATTTTTCATTTTAAAATTGAAACTAATATAAGGTTCTTGCCACATGGCGACTTTCGATTTTAATGCTGACTATGTTCTAGAAAATGATGTAGCTCTAATCCGGCCTCTCAGAGCTGATGATTTTGAGCACTTAAAAGGCTTTTCACTTCACGAGCCTGAACTTTGGCAATATTCACTTACCCCTGCCAGTGGCTTAGAAAATCTCCAAAATTATATCGCATCGGCCCTTAAGAGTAAATCAGAGCACTCTTCATTCCCATTTATAGTATTTGACAAGCGAACTGGAGAATATGCAGGAAGCACTCGCTTCTACGATTATCAAAAAATACATAACACCGTACAACTAGGGTACACATGGTATGGGAAGAAATTCCAACGGACTGGATTAAACAGACACTGTAAGCTTTTAATGCTCGAGTTTGCCTTCGAAGTTATTGGCGTAGAAAGAGTTGAATTTAGAGCCGACTTCAATAACAAACGAAGTATTGCTGCAATGAAAAGCATTGGTTGTGTTGAAGAAGGTGTTCTAAGACAAAATTGTGCAAGTTCAGATGGAAGAAGAGACAGCATTGTTTTAAGTATTCTGAAACAGGAATGGTTCTCTCATGTCAAATCTCACATTCAGCAGAAAATTGAACGTTCTTTGTAGCTCGCAGGTTCTTTCTACTCCTTGCCGAAGTGTCTTTTATCACAGCTCCTAGATATTGTTTTTCCATTTTCGAATTTAAATAGTAAATCATCTCTTTATGAAACACGTATTACGTTTTATTTTTGCCCTAGCGGGTACTTTTGTGCTATTCTATCTCCTCTTTATTTTTCCAATTTGGAGCCTAATCGGTCTAGCTATCATCATTGTTATAATTGGCTTGTACGATTTACTTCAAAAAGAACACACTATTCTTCGGAATTTCCCCATTGTTGGGCATTTTAGATATTTATTAGAGGGTATTGGGCCTGAAATTCGTCAGTATTTTGTTGAGTCGGATACGGAAGGAAAGCCATTAGATAGAAACCAACGTACCTACATTTATTCTCGGGCAAAGCTAGATAATCGTTCTCATCCTTTTGGAACGGAACACGATTTACAAAAAGAAGGAATGGAATGGGTTAAACATTCTATATATCCAGCGCAAATGCCCTTAGAAACACCCCGGGTTATAGTTGGAGGGCCCGACTGTAAACAACCTTTTTCTGCGAGTTTATTGAACGTCTCCGCGATGAGCTTTGGCTCGCTCAGTAAAAACGCAATCAAAGCTCTTAATTTGGGCGCAAAAGCTGGTAATTTTTATCACAATACAGGTGAAGGAAGTATTTCTGATTATCACAAAATGGGTGGAGATATAGTCTATCAAATAGGAACTGGGTATTTTGGCTGCCGCGCTGAAGACGGAACATTTTCTGAATCAAAATTTCAAGAGTCTGCCTCTATTCCTCAAGTTAAAATGATTGAGATAAAACTTTCCCAAGGCGCTAAACCTGGGCATGGTGGTATTTTACCAGCTTCTAAAAACAACGAAGAAATTGCTCGTATTAGAGGAGTCGTGCCACATACAATGGTTCTCTCTCCTCCTGGCCATTCAGCCTTTAATTCAGCTAAAGGGCTTTTAGAGTTTGTTCAAAGATTGAGAGATTTATCAGAAGGGAAACCAGTTGGATTTAAATTATGTGTGGGTAGTAGAGAAGAATTCGAAGATATTTGTGTAGCAATGGTAGAAACTGGTATAAAACCAGATTTCATTACTGTTGATGGTGCTGAAGGTGGAACCGGAGCGGCCCCTATTACCTTTTCAGATCATGTTGGGATGCCTTGGGAAAACGCACTTATTTTTGTGGTCGACACTTTGAACAAACACGGCCTCAAGAAAGATATCAAAATTATAACATCCTCGAAGATTATTGACGGTTTTGATATACTAAAAGCACTTTGTTTAGGAGCAGATCTCTGTAACTCTGCCCGAGCAATGATGTTAGCATTAGGTTGTATCCAAGCTTTAGAATGCCACGAAAATACATGCCCAACTGGTGTAGCAACAAATAATGAACGCCTCATGCGTGGTTTAGTAGTTCAAGACAAATGGGAACGCGTAAAAAACTATCAGAAGGAAGCTGTTCATGATTTCTTGGAACTGATGACGGCAGCCGGTTGCTCTGAGTTAAGCCAACTAAACCGATCACTCATTTATCGACAGGTTGGTGGGAAATCTATTTCGTTTTCTGAAATGGATTATCAGGTTGTAAAATAAATAGTGGGTAAAAAAAAAGACCTAGAATCTTTAAACGCTAGGTCTTTTTTCAAATAAGATTCGCTTAGCTTTTAAAGCTAGCTTGTAATGCGTCCCAATCAGCTAAGAACTTTGTTAAGCCACTATCAGTAAGAGGGTGATTTAGCATTCCCATAATTACATTTAGAGGCATAGTTCCAACATCAGCACCTGCTTTTGCACAAGCAACTACGTGCATTGGGTGGCGAATACTCGCAGCCAAAACTTCGGTAGGAAAGCAGTAGTTTTCATAAATATCTACAATATCTTCGATCAACTGCATTCCATCTGTTGAGATATCATCTAAACGGCCAATAAATGGAGATATATAAGTTGCACCTGCTTTAGCTGCAATTAGTGCTTGTGTTGATGAGAAGCATAATGTGCAATTTGTTTTAATGCCTTGATCAGAAAAAGTCTTAATTGCTCTGATACCATCTTTAATAAGTGGAATTTTTACAACTACGTTATCTGCAATCTTAGCAATCTTCATGCCTTCTTCAATCATCTCGTTATAAGTAGTAGAAACTACTTCCGCTGAAACATCCCCTTCTACAATATCACAAATCTTTTTAATGTGGCCCTCAAAGTCTCTAACACCCACTTTGGCACATAAACTTGGGTTCGTTGTTACTCCATCTAGAACACCAAGGTCATTAGCTTCTTGGATTTCTTCTAGATTTGCAGTGTCGATAAAAAATTTCATTTTCTTGCGTGATTTTGTGTGAGGTTTGTCGTCCAATTTACGCAATCAATTCAAGCTTTTCATAATGTAAAAATATTCTTTGAATTGCGTTTTTTTACAAGCTTAGCTTAACAATAGAGAACGAAACTCCGACCTTTGGGTTTTAGTTCACATAATTAAATAACAAACATAACGACGTGAAAAAATCTCTTTTAATAGTCATCCTTCTGCCTTTAGTTTTTATCGGGTGCGGTAGTAAAAATGATTCTCAAAATAACTCTCAAAGCGGTCAAGGTTTTGGCGGTCGTGGTGGTGGCGGTTTCAGTCAACGAACTACAAGTGTTGAAGCTCAGCCCGTTACCATTGGAACCATTTCTGAACAAGTTCGTTCTTATGGTAATATAAAAGCACAAAACATAGTTCAAGTCACTCCCCAAGTTAGTAATCGAATAGTTAGAATTTATGCAGATTTGGGCGATACGGTACGTGCTGGGCAAATTCTTGCTAAAATTTATGATGCTACATTTAAAGATCAGCTAAGCCAATCAAAATCTCAGTTAGAACAAAGTAAAGTAGCTTTAAGAAGAGATAGCACTCAATTTGCTCGCCAAAAATCATTGTACGACCGAGGTCTTAGCAGCGATGCTGAATACGACGTTGCTTTAGCTACTTACCGAAGCTCTAACGCTCAATACCTATCTTCTGTGGCTTCTCTTACACAAGCCCAAGAAAATTTTAATAATACACAAGTTAAATCACCTGTTAATGGTGTTGTTGTTTCTAGGAATTTTGAAGAAGGCGACCTTGCTAGTTCTGGGCAAGCTTTGTTTGAGATTGCAAACACCATTGGATATGAGTCGCGAATTTTTGTTCCTGTACAAGATTGGCGTGAAGTTACCATTGGCCAAGAAGTAAGCCTTCGTGTTTCTAACGAATCCGAAGCTACTGCATTTGGTGTTGTATCTAAGAAAAGCCCTCAGCTTGACGCTACTACAGGTCTTGGAGAAGTAGTTATTACTCTTAATATCGTTGGCTCTTCTATTTACCCAGGTGTTTTAGCAGAAAACGTAATTAATATTATTACAAAAAACCAAGCATTAACAGTTCCTAGAAGTGCGCTCGTAGAGAAGATTGAAACTGTTGTTAATCCAGAATCAAACACCATCGATTTAAACAAAAGCTATGCGGTGTTTGTATCTAGAGGAGATTCAATTGCTGAGCGTAGAGAGCTACAACTAGGAATTGAGCAAGGAGATAAAATTGAAGTGCTAAGTGGTTTACGTCCCAACGATAGAATCATCGTAATTGGACAACAAGGATTAGAAGATGGTGGAAGAATTGTAGTTGCAACAGGCGATCGTTTTTCAGCGCCAGCACAACAAACAATTGATGGTGCTAATGACTCTAACGCTAGAGTTCGTGGAGCAAGAAATGGCGGTGGCCAACCTGGAGGACCTAACCCCTTCGGAAACATGAGCGAGGAAGAACAAGCCAAAGTACGTAAACAAATGGAAGGTCTTTCTCCAGAGGAACGTCGTGCATTTATGCAAAAACTTCGCGAGCAACCAGCAGATTCAACTTCAAAAAACTAGGCGTTCGTAATGGGATCTTTATCCAAACTGGCGGTAGACCGCCCGATAACTTTTACGATGATTACCCTAATCCTTCTTGGATTTGGAATTTTCGGATTGCAAAATCTTCGACTTAACCTTTATCCTGACGTTTCTTTCCCAACGATTACGGTTTACACTAGTTACGAAGGTGTAGCCCCAGAGGATATAGAAACCCTAGTAACTCGTCCTATTGAAGAGTCTATTGGTAGTATTTCTGGGATTAGAAAAATCCGCTCGCTTTCTAGCCAAGGTGCTTCTGTTGTAAAGCTGAACTTCAATTGGGGAACAGATTTATATGAAGCCGAAAACGATGTTAGAAAGCAATTAGGCTTTGTAGAACGCTCTATTCCTGATGACGCAGAATCTCCACTTGTATTTTCTTACGATCCAAACCAGGAGCCGATTGTTGTACTAACGGTAACCTCTAATGCCAGAAGTGCACGTGAACTAAGAACGTATGCAAAGCAAGTTCTTGAGCAACGCTTGGAACGTGTAAACGGCATTGCCTCCGCAGAAACTTCAGGTGGATTAGATCGCCAGATTAATGTAACGATCAACAACGAGCAAATGAGGTTGTATAACCTCACAATATCTGATATTTCGAATAAGTTACGCCAAGAGAACATTCAAGTCCCTGCTGGTCAGCTTACTGAAGGGAATACTATTTATTCATTACGAACAATTGGTGAATTTAAGAATGTAGATCAAATCAGAAATACCATTGTAGCAGTTAGAAATGGCCAAGCTTTACTACTTAAAGATGTTGCTAATGTGGAAGATGGCATAGCCCAACCTATTGGTAACGTAAATATTGATGGAAAAAATGGCGTTGTTGTAAACGTATATCGCCAAAGTGATGCCAACGTAGTTTCGGCTGCTCGCGAAGTTATTGACGGTTTAGATGAAATCAAAAAAAGCCTTCCTAACGATGTTGAAATTAACGTTTTAACCAACAAAGCTGATTTTATTGAACAATCCATAGACAACTTATTGCTTACCGGACTTCAGGCCGTTGTTCTTGTAGTGCTTATTCTTTTAGCTTTTTTGAGAAGTGGACGCTCTGCTTTAATAATTGCGATCTCAATTCCTGTATCTATCATTACAACTTTTACAGTGATGGATTTCACCGATTTGAGTTTGAATATCATTTCCCTATCTGGTTTAACACTTGCCGTTGGTATGGTGGTAGATGATGCTGTAGTGGTGTTAGAAAATATATTCCGGTTCCGAGAACAAGGTGCTGATCGCTTATCAGCTTCTATTAAAGGTGCCAAAGAAGTAGCTGTTCCTGTTGTAATCTCTACGTTAACAACGCTAGTTGTATTCTTACCGATTTTATTTGTGCCCGGAATCGCCGGTTTTCTTTTCAGAGATTTGGCGCTAACTATTTCGTTTTCGCTATCTATCTCATCTCTAGTAGCGCTTACGTTAATCCCACTGATGACCTCTCAGTTTTTTAAAGATTCTACAGAAAGCTTTGAAGCAAAAAACAGTATCGCCAATTTCTTCAGTCGCTTACTCGACAATATGGAAGCATGGTACAGACGCAACCTAGACAAAGCTTTAAATAAAAGTGGGCTCATTGTAACGGCTTCAGTTATTCTGTTTGCAGCCTCGTTGCCTATTTTCTACTTACTTGGAGGAGAGTTTTTCCCTCGTGTTGACGAAAACGCATTTACTCTAGAAGTTCAACGTGAACCAGGAGTAAACCTATTCGAAATTGAACGCTCTATTTCGCAAGTAGAAGCAATTATCAAGCAAGAAGTTCCAGAAGCTCGTCTTGTGGTATCCGATTATGGCGACAAAGAAGGTATTGAAGGCGCTGATAGTCCAGGAGGATATCAAGGGACTGTTCGAGTAGAACTTATCCCTCAAGATGAACGCAGTCGAACTCAATTCGCAATCACCTCTGCACTTCTTAAAACACTGGAAATTGTACCTGGTGTAGAAATTAAAGAATTGATTATTGATCCACTAAGTCCTGATGGTGAGAATGGTTTAATTGTTCAAATTTTTGGCTACGATGCTGAGATTAAGAAAGGCCTCGCCGAAGGTGTAAAAGAAAAAATACTTTCTATTGAAGGTATCAATACTGTTTTTAGCACCTCAGATCAAGGCCGACCAGAACTTCGTTTAGTTATGGATCGTGAGCGAATTTCACGAGTGGGTATGACTACAAACCAAGTCGCTTCAGCTGTTAGTGATGCCGTACAGGGTAGTATTGCCACTACTTTTGTAGACCAAGGTGTAGAATTTGAAGTTCTTGTAGAGCTTGATCCTATGGATAAATCTCAATCGGTTGATTTAGCCAACATCCAAATTCAGACACCTGGTGGGAATTGGATGCCTCTTAAAAATCTTGCTCAACTTCAGCGTTATACTGGCCCAACAAATGTGCTCCGTATAAACCAAGAGCGAGTTGTAGAAATTACTGCCGATCTATCTGAAATGGATTTAAAATCTGCAACGGCACAAGCTCGCCTTTTACTAGACCAAGTTGAATGGCCCGACGGTTACAGATACGAAATGGCAGGAACCGCAGAAGAACAAGCGGAGTCATTCAACTTTTTAATGATTGCTTTTGCAATCGCTGGAATCTTAACATATATGGTGATGGCTTCTCAATTCGAAAGTTTAGTAGAGCCCTTCATTATCATTTTTACTATTCCTCTAGCGCTTACCGGTGTGTTACTCATTCTTTGGGCAACAAGCACATCCATTAGTGTTACTTCAATGGTAGGTTTAATACTTCTTACTGGGATTGTGGTAAATAACGGTATTGTGATGATTGATTACATCAAAATTCTACAAGCACGTGGAGTGGATAGACACTTAGCTATTGTTGATGGTGCTACTCGAAGACTACGCCCAATTTTAATGACTGCGTTCACCACTATCCTATCAATGGTGCCTCTTGCACTAGAAATTGGTTCTGGCTCAGAAACGTGGAGTCCAATGGCGCGAACTGTTATCGGTGGTTTAACAATGTCTACCGTACTCATGCTTTTTGTTGTGCCTTGTTTATACATGTTGATAAACTCTGGCGTAGAAAAACTTGGTTTCGACTCAATACATAAAATAGACCCTTTGGCAAATGAGGGCGAGGTAAACTCATGAAAAAATTCACGGTTGCTGATTCCATTTTAAAGCGCCCAATCACGGTTATTATGATAACCTTGATTGTGGTATTTTTTGGGCTCTTTGCGCTTACAAATTTACGTGTAACGCTATATCCTTCCATTAATATTCCGGTACTTGCTATTTCCTCTGGTTATGCAAATGTGGCGCCAGAAGATATCAACCGTATTATTGTAAACCCCATTGAGGGAGCTGTTTCTGCTATAGAAGGAATTGAATCATTGGAAGCGCGTGTTAGCCGCGGTAGTGCATTTGTTATGCTGCGTCTTAAAGACGGTACTGACATTCGAAAGACAGAGTTAAAAGTTCGCAAAGCCATTGATCAAATCAAAAATGAACTTCCTACTCAAGCTCGAGAACCGGTTCTCTTTCAGTTTGATCCTGAAAGTCGCCCAATCATGAAGCTGAGTATTTCTGCTCCTAACAGAGGGCTCGACGATCTTCGAAATATAGGGCTTGAAATAGTTGAACCTCGCTTAGAACGCATTGAAGGGCTTGCTTCAGCAGAAACCCAAGGTGGATTAGAACGTCGAATTTATATCGATATTTCACCGATGGCCCTCGCTCAGTATAAGCTAATGCCTTCTGAAATTGAAAATGCTCTAAGCTCAAATAACTCTCAACAACCTATAGGGAATATTGTTACAGATCGCCTTAGCTATAGTATTAGAGCCGAATCAACCTTTGAAAATGTTGAAGAGATAAAGAATACTATTATAAAAATCTCGGAAAACGGAATACCAATTCGAGTAAAAGATGTTGCTGATGTATCTGATGGCTTTACCGAAGTTACAAACTTAGTAAAAGTGAACGGTAATAATAGTGTCTCAGTAGATATTCAAAAAAACTCTGATGCAAATACACTAGATATCGTAAATGCTGTTAAAGACGCTATTCCTGGGCTTAACGATATATTACCTCCTGGCGTAACAATTCAAGTGCTTTCAGATGAAGGCCGCTCTATCGACGATTCCATCAACAACCTTTCTCAATCTGCTATAGGAGCTTTGGTGGTAGTTGTTATCGTTATTTTCATTTTTATGGGGGGATGGAGAATTTCATTAGTTGTTGCATGTTCTATTCCTGTTTCTATAGCGGCTAGTTTCGCGGCCATGTATTTTGCCGATTTAACCCTCAACATTCTTACCATATCAGCATTAGCCCTTGCCATTGGACTTTTAGTTGATAACTCAATTGTGGTAACTGAAAGTATTGCTCGAAAACTTGAGGAAGGTGCTACGCGGTTTGATGCCGCTTTACAAGGTACCAATGAAGTTATTGGTGCACTCCTTGGATCTACATTAACAACACTAGGAGTGTTCATTCCAATCATTATGCTTACCGGTACACAAGCAGCTTTTTATAAAGAGTTTGCTTATACCATCTGCTTTGCAATTGGCTTTTCCTTTTTATCATCCATCATTTTAGTTCCTGTAATTTCGCTTTTGGTACTCGATAGAAATCAATTTAACAGTAAAAACTTAGCTTTTAGAGGCATTGCCAAATTAGAACGTGGCTACACTAAAGCTCTTACATGGTTTCTATATCACAAATGGATCCCTTTTATTGTAATGATTGGCTTAATTGGTGGCTCTTATTACTTATACCAAAATATTACAAAAGAAGGTTTTCCTGATACAGATTCGGGACAAATTGACGTTAACATCACCCTTCCGCAAGGTAGTAAGTTGGTAAAAACGGTGGAGGTTATGGAAGCCTTTGCTGCTAGAATTGATTCTCTACCTGAATTGGAAACGTTGATTACATCTATTGGTAGAAGCAGATTCACTACCCAAAGTAACCGTGGCGAAATAAGCCTAACACTTGTGGGTGAAGAGGAAAGAAAGAGAAGCACTAATGACATCTCTGTTTGGTTACGTGAAAATATTACTTCTCCAGGGGTAACTGTACGTGTTTCTGTTGAAGGTGGTGGCTTGCAATTTGGACGAGGTTTTAGATCGGGCGGAGGTTCTATCAGACTTAGTTTAATTGGACCAGAGATTGATAAACTCGTTGCCATTTCTGATAAAATTGAAGCAAAACTTCTTGAAGATCCGAAAATTATTTCAGTTGATAATGGTCGAACCGATCCAACACCTGAACTACATTTCTATGCAGATAGAGAACGTTTAGGTTTACTCGGTACCAATTTAAACACCATTGCAAGTGCATTAAGAACTCAAACTCTTGGTAACCAAGCGGGCTTTTATATTGATGGCGGACGAGAAATTCCTATCGAAGTTAGAACTCGAAAGGAAGCACTTAAAAGTAGAGATGATTTGTTTGATGTTGAAGTGCTCGAAGTTAACGGCCAACGTATACCAATCGTTGCTGTTGGAGAGTTTATTCCCACAATGGGAGTTGATTCCTTTCAACGCCGAGACCGCGAAACTCTACTTGATGTAAATATTCAAGTTCAAGGCGATGCCATAGCCTACCGTGAACAGATTACAGAGTTCATAAAAAACGAAATCATCATGCCAGAAGGCTACCGTTATGAATTTACAGGAGCCACTAGAGAAAGCGAACAAGGTGCTGGTGAATTCTTTATAGCAATAATTACCGCCATTATTTTGATGTTTATGATTATGGCTTCTTTGTTTGAGAATTTCCGCGATCCATTAATTATCTGGCTATGTATATTTATGGCGGCATTTGGTGCTCTTATATTTTTAACCATTTTAGGCGACCCTCTTTCTACTACCGCTCAAATTGGACTATTAATGCTGGTAGGTATTATTGTAAACAACGGGATTGTACTCGTAGATTACATGCATCTTTATTCAAAAGGGAATGAATTTGATACACGACGAGACTCTCCATTTATGGTTCACATCATAGAAGCTTGTAGACGAAGAATGCGTCCAATCTTGTTAACTGCATTAACTACAATTTGCTCGATGATTCCACTTTCACTAGAACTTGGTGCTGGCTCCGAAGTTTGGTCGCCACTTGGTAAAGCTGTGATCGGAGGTTTATCTTTTGGTGCTGTACTTACATTGTTTATTACCCCTGCATTGTCAGTGGGTTTTAACCAAGTTATTAACTGGGTTAAAGATTTATTTACAAAAAAAGATGCTGTGGCTGAAGTTGATTCAATTCAAATTAGCGAATAAATATTCCTTCCTAAGTAGTGGTAATTGGGGCTCCAATTAGCTATTCTTGGAAAAGATTATTGATTCAAAAAAGGGATTATTATGAGTAAATCAGGAAATTTTTTAGCAGGTTTTATAAGTGGTGCATTGGCTGGTACTATTCTAGCTTTACTTTACGCCCCCGATACGGGTAAAAATACACGCGATCGCCTTTCATATCGTCTAAGTAATTACAAAGATGAGTTGACTGACTTAATCGATCAACTACGTGAAGAAAAGAGACATTTAGTTTCGGAAGCGAAAGATAAAGGCGATAAAGTTGTGCTGGAAGCAAAACAAAAAGCCGACGATTTAATTAAGGAAGCAGAAGGTTTATTAGCTACCATCGAGAAATCGAAATAACAGAAATTTACCTCTGTGCTTTTTAGAATCGCACTTTAAGAATTATAAAATCAGATTGGGCCTAACCTAGTCTGATTTTTTTTTGAGGATAATTCCCCACCCATCCTCACTTTTACATCATCTAAAACTACTGCACTTTAATTAATCAATTAAATTGATTAATATCGACTAGAAGCGCTTTCATGTCCCTTCATATAATATTCAGTACACATTCTAGTCTTATGTATTTACGCAAAATAATCCCATTCTTAGGAATAACATCTTTACTCCTACTTCTGACTGTTGCTACACAAGCTCAAATATCTGTATCTAAGATGTTTAATAATGGCATGGTTCTTCAGCGCGATATTGAAATACCAATTTGGGGTTGGGGTGAAGTCGGTACAGAAGTAAGTGTTACCTTTGCTGATTCAGTTCGAACCACCTCCGTTGACTCAAACGGTAAGTGGAAGGTTTACTTCCCTGCTAAAGTAGCTGGAGGCCCTTATACTATGCAAATTACGAGTGGTGCACAATCATATAGTTATTCAGACATTCTTATTGGTGATGTATTTTTAGTAACAGGCCAATCTAACATGGAGTGGAGATTAAGCAGTGCAACCGGTGGAAGCTCTGAAGCAACTACTGCAAATTTTCCTCAAATACGTCAGTTTAAAATCCCAAAAGCTACATCCACCCAAATCTCCGATAAACTTTCTTCTGGAACTTGGTCTAAAGCCAATTCTTATTCCTCTACTGCTGCATTCTCAGCAGTTGCCTATTATTTCGCCAAAGATATTTATGCACAAACAGGAATTCCAATTGGGCTCATTAACAATACTTACGGTGGCGCACGCATTGAAGCTTTTATGAGTGAACAAATGTTAGGTTATGACGAGACAGGACGTGTAATAGGAAGTGGCGTAACTGAACAACAGCCCACTTTGATTTATAATAAAATGGTTCATCCAATACTTCAGGCTCGGTATAAAGGGTGGTTATGGTATCAAGGTGAAACAAATGGTTATTATTCAGTTGATGCTCTTGCATACGAAGAACAATTTCAAACAATGATCACCGCTATTCGCGATAGTATTGGCTTGGGAGATTTACCAACTATATGGGTTCAAACTCAAAATTTTGATAGTCCTGCGGGAGATAAGCCATCAACTCGTTTAGGTTTTCCAGAACTCCGAGCATCTCTATCTGCAGCGCTCAAGCTACCAAACACAGGTGAAGCCCTGGCCATCGATCTTGGCACTGTTACGGTTCATCCTCCTGATAAAAAACCCGTGGGAGAACGTTTAGCTTTGGTTGCTCGTAAACTAATTTATGGAGAAGACATCGTAGCCTCTGGCCCTCGATACAGAAGTAATACATTAGCAGATAGTGGAAAAGTCATTATCTCTTTTGATGAAACTGGAAGTGGACTTGTTGCCCGTGACTCAGAAAATGATGAGCTTCATATGTTTGCAATAGCTGGCGAAGACGAAGACTTTGAATGGGCTAATGCAGTTCTAAATGGAGATAAAGTTACAATCTGGCATGATGACATTCCTGAACCTCTCTACATTCGTTTTGCATGGGAGTTCAACCCTCAAACACTCAATCTCTATAATGTTGAGGGTTTACCAACAGCTCCGTTTAAAGCAGAAATTAATCCTGGCTTCAAAATTGGCAAGTTTATAAGCGCTCGTACAGCTATAGAGGAAGGCCAAAGTACTTCCCTAAATTGGAAAGTTTACAATGCTTCTTCGATTACATTAGATGGAGAGCTTGTTGATAGCGTAGGAACTAAGCAGGTGTCACCAGACTCTACTACAACGTATAGCTTAATTGCCGTCAATAGAGATAATCCTGCCGAAACCGATACTGCTTTTGTTACGGTAGAAATTTTAGACCCAACACAAACGAATCGTGCTCTTGAACGACCTGTTACTTCTTCTACTTTTGAAAATTGTTGCAGTTTAGAACGTGTACCAGAATTTGCCGTTGATGGCGATTTAGAAACCCGGTGGAGTAGCGCTTGGAGTGACGGGACAGGAACTACGAAATTAGATCCTAACTATGATGGAAACGCTGATGACGAATGGATTTCCATTGACCTCGGAGCTTATTATGACTTGAACCGTGTTATTCTTCAATGGGAAGGTGCTTATGGCTCAGCCTATGATGTACAAGTTTCGTTAGATGGTTTTCTTTGGAAAACTGTATACGAGGAGCGCGGTGGAAATGGTGGTGAAGATAATATCATTTTAGATACACCAGCTACAGGCCGGTATCTTAAAATGCAGGGCATACAGAGAGCTACAAAGTTTGGTTACTCCCTATTTGAAATTGCAGCTTACGGTGCAATTTCAGCAATTGAACCTCCATCTATTTTATTAGATACCGACTTTGGAAACTTGGTTGGACTAGGAAGCACCTCCGCCACTGTAACTGCAGAGGTTGAAACTACAACTAGTCCAATTCAAAGTGTACAATTTTATACAAATGAAGAACTGATTGGAACTGACACAGAAGCACCCTACTCTGCCGATGTTACCATTGAGAATTTAGCAGAATATTCTATTTCTGCAATTGTTACTGACAATGATGACATCCAAGTAAAGTCAGCTCCTTTTATAATTTATGTAGACCAAGGAAATTTCACACGACTGGAAGCTGAAAATGCTGCACTCACAGATGGAGCAACTGTTGAGGATGATCCATCAACAAGTGGGGAAAAATATGTGAAATTAAAAAGCGGTTGGTCGATGACATTCCCTAAATTTACTGTGGATAAGCCGGGCAAGAAATTAGTTAATATTCGTTATCAGCTTACTTATGCTTCACCAAAGTATCAATACCTTGTAGTTAATGGTGATACTCTTCAGAACATCAAATTTACAGCACCTGATAAAACTAGCTGGCTAAATAAGGTTATTCTTGTAGAATTTGACGATAGTGAGTCTCATGAAATAGCAATACATACTAGTTGGGGATGGATGAGCATAGATTATATAGAAATCACTGATTTGGAAAGTATTGTTGCTAACGAAGAGAAATCGCACCTCCCTACTTATGTAGACTTGAAGCAAAATTATCCGAATCCCTTTAACCCAACAACACAAATATCATTCCAGTTACCCAGTAACCAATCTGTAGAATTGAATGTTTATGATTCTACGGGAAGACTGGTACAAAGATTATTGGATGGTGAAAAAACGGCTGGTTCTCACACTTTACAGTTTGATGCCAGCAATTTGGCTAGTGGCGTTTACTTTTATAGATTGATGGGGAATTTCGGAACCAAAACCAGACAAATGGTTTTGATAAAGTGATGTTAATTCTATTTACAGATTGAATACCATCTATTCGTTTCTGCATTAGCGCAACATTGATTTTTTTGCCCAAAACAGAATTTTTTTCCTAATTAGAATTCCGAATATAGAAACTCAAGATTGGTTTAATCACATGACTTTATACAAATACAAAAATTTATATGGTGATGGGCTTTTACATGCATTAGATATCATTGTAAACAAGCGGATTTATCTTTCTACATGTAGTGAAATGAACGATACTGAAGAGGGAGATTGGGACGGAGAGGAAATATATAATCAAAACAGTTTTAACATTACCTACGAACTCCGCAATAAAGTTAACTCTATCAGATTCACTAGCCTTACAGATACTTGTACTGATGTTTTGCTTTGGGCATACTATGCCGGTGGTTTTAGTGGGGTTGTATTTGAATTCGAAATAAATGAGAACAAATACGATATTCGAAAAATGAAATATGATGGTAAAGCTAAACTTAGCTTAGATCAAATGAAAAAAATCATTGATGGAGAAATTAAAGTAATGGACACCGGTATTTTAATTTCAAAAGCTCCGAGTTGGACTAATGAAAATGAATACCGGTTATTCCACGAATGTAATTCCGATAACCCGTATATAGAAATCGTTATCAAAAAAGTAATTTTCGGTTTAAAAGGAGAGAAAATATATGCGGCACTACGTGATATAGTTCGTAAGTATGAGATACCAGTTAACTACCTCAATAAGAATTCTAAAAACGAATATATAATATGCTAGACAAGTATTCTTATCACCATATATAATAAGTCCAATACAATTTCTTTGAAATTTTTTGCATAAAAAAAGCCTCTTCTGTAAACAGAAGAGGCTTTTTAATTTTCTATATCGAAATCTAATTAAGCTTCAGCTGGTTCCTCACCATTTCCGCCTAAATCTTCGAATACTTTAGCAACTTCAACATCGCTTTCTTCCATGTCTCTTTTAGCACCAACGATAATGTCGTTGTACTGACGAAGACCTGTACCAGCTGGCACTTTGTGTCCAACTACTACGTTTTCTTTCAAGCCACGCAAGAAATCTTTCTTAGCTTCGATGGAAGCTTGAGTAAGTACTTTCGTAGTTTCCTGGAAGGATGCTGCTGATAACCAACTTTCAGTAGAAAGAGCCGCACGAGTAATACCGAGCAAGATTGGCTTAGAAATAGCCGGTTCTGCTTCACGTGTTTCTAGTTCTTCTTTTTCTTCTTTAATTAGTTGGTTATTCAAATCACGTACTTGACGACGATCAAGGATTGCTCCTTTCTTGAGTTCGCTTCCGCCTGGGTTTGTAACCACAAACTTACCGATTAACTCATCGTTTTTACGGCTCACTTCAAAGCGATCTTCTTTATCACCTTCAAGGAACATTGTGTCGCCTGGATCCGTAATTTCAACTTTCTGCATCATGGTGCTAACGATAACTTCAATGTGCTTATCGTTAATTTTCACACCTTGAAGACGGTAAACTTCCTGAATCTCATTTACTAAATAAGATTGTACAGCATAGGGCCCAAGTATATTTAGGATATCTTGTGCAGGAATAATTCCGTCAGAAAGCGACTGACCTGCTTTAACAAAGTCGTTAGACTGTACTAGAATGTGCTTGCTTAGAGAGATTAAGTATTTCTTCTCGTCAGTACCGTCTTTAGATTTAACGAATACTTCTTGAGAACCTCTCTTACGACCACCCATTTCAACAATACCATCAATCTCAGATACAATTGCAGGATCGCTTGGTGACCTAGCCTCGAAAAGCTCGGTTACACGAGGAAGACCCGCTGTAATATCTTTCGATTTAGAAGTTGCTCTAGGTATCTTAGCAATTACTTGTCCAGAAGCTACTTTATCACCATGATCAACCATGATGTGAGTATCTGCTGGTAGAGTACTTTCTCGTAAGATATCGCCATCGCCTTTAACAACAAGAGTTGGAACAAGCGTACGATCTTTAGAGTCAGATATTACTTTTTCACGGTGACCTGTTTGAGAATCTGTATCCTCAGTAAAAGTAACACCAGAAATAATATCTTTGTACTCAATAGTACCATCAATTTCAGAGTAAATAAGAGCATTATAAGGATCCCACTTACAGAGCTGAGCTCCTTTTGGAACAGTGTCACCTTCTTCAACCATCATTTCGCAACCGTAAGGCACGTTGTAACTGATAAGCATTTTGCCTTCGTCATCAACAATCTTAAGTTCGCCTGCACGACTTAGAACAATATTATGTTCTTCTTCGCCGTCGTTGTAAACAACAACTCTAATATTTTCAAACTCAACTTTACCTTCGAATTTAGCTTTATGCTGAGAATCTGCTTCCAAACGAGAAGCCGTACCACCAACGTGGAACGTACGAAGTGTAAGCTGAGTACCAGGCTCACCAATAGATTGGGCAGCAATTACCCCTACTGCTTCACCAGTTTCAACTACGCTACCGCGTGCTAAATCTCGTCCATAACATTTCGCGCAAACACCACGACCAGTCTCACAAGTAAGTACTGAACGTATTTCAACGTCTTCAATAGATGTTTCAGCTATTTTCTTAGATACAGCTTCGTCAATCATCTGATTAGCTGTACAAATAAGCTCATCAGAAATTGGGTCGTAGATATCATGTAGAGAGAAGCGACCAATAATACGGTCTTCTAAACGCTCGATAACATCTTCGTTATCTTTAAGAGCTGACATTTTGATACCACGAAGAGTACCACAGTCATCTTCAGTAATAATCACATCCTGAGCAACATCAACTAAACGACGGGTTAGGTAACCAGCATCTGCAGTTTTAAGTGCAGTATCGGCAAGACCTTTACGAGCACCGTGAGTAGAGATAAAGTACTCGAGTACCGAAAGACCTTCTTTGAAAGAAGATAAAATCGGGTTTTCAATTACTTCATTACCCTGCTGCATTGAACTTTTTTGCGGCTTTGCCATCAAACCACGAAGACCACCAAGCTGACGAATCTGCTCTTTAGAACCACGGGCTCCAGAATCAGCCATCATAAACACAGGGTTGAATCCGTCTCTATCGTTAGCTAGCGCTGTAAAAAGCGTTTCAGATACTCTGTTTGTGGTACTTGTCCACTTATCGATTACCTGATTGTAACGCTCGTTATCAGTAATGAAACCCATTTCGTATCGATTCTGGATTTCAGCTACTTCATCTTTAGCGCTGTTAATAAGTTGAGCTTTTGCATCAGGAATGATGATATCATTCAAGCTAAATGAAAGACCACCCAAGGTAGCATTTTCAAAACCAAGCTTTTTCATATCATCCAAGAATGCAGCTGCACGTGTTGTTCCAGCTTCGCTATGGATATCACCAATCAAAATACGTAGCTCTTTCTTGCCAAACGTTTTGTTGATGTAACCCATTTGCTTAGGCACAATTTGGTTGAAGATTACACGACCTGTAGAAGTTTTGATAACTTCAATAATGTCGTTGCCTTCTTCATCAATATTAGCAATTCTAACATTGATTTTAGCATGTAAATCAAGTTCACCTTGATCGTAAGCTATAAGTACTTCGTCCACGCTAGAGAAAGTTTTACCTTCCCCTTTCTTGCCATTACCTAACTTGGTTAAGTAATAAAGACCCAAAATCATATCCTGTGAAGGAACTGCGATTGGGCCACCGTTTGCAGGGCTCATAATGTTATGAGAACCCAGCATAAGAACAGATGCTTCAAGAATTGCATCATTACTTAACGGAAGGTGAACAGCCATCTGATCACCATCAAAATCGGCATTGAATGCCGTACATGCTAATGGGTGAAGACGGATTGCTTTTTCTTCAATAAGAACTGGTTGGAATGCTTGAATACCTAAACGGTGAAGAGTAGGAGCACGGTTAAGCATCACGGGATGCCCATCGATTACATTTTCAAGAACTTCCCAAACTACTTGATCTCTACGATCAACTACTTTCTTCGCACTTTTCACGGTTTTAACATAACCGCGTTCAATCAATCGGCGAATAATAAATGGTTTGTATAATTCTACCGCCATCTCTTTTGGTAAACCACACTCATGCATTTTTAGCTCAGGACCTACCACAATTACAGAACGTCCAGAATAATCAACACGCTTACCTAAAAGGTTCTGGCGGAAACGACCACTCTTACCTTTTAACATATCGCTTAAAGATTTAAGCGGGCGGTTATTATTACGAACTGCATTTGATTTACGAGAGTTATCATACAGAGAATCTACTGATTCCTGAAGCATACGCTTTTCGTTACGCAAAATAACGTCAGGAGCTTTGATATCCATTAATCGCTTAAGACGATTATTTCTGATGATAACACGACGATAAAGGTCATTCAAATCAGACGTTGCAAAACGGCCACCTTCCAAAGGAACTAGTGGACGCAATTCTGGTGGAATTACCGGAATAACACCTTGAGCCATCCATTCTGGACGGTTTTCTGTGTGTCTTGAAGCTGAACGGAACGATTCAATAACCTGAAGGCGCTTTAGCTTCTTCTTCTTACGCATTTGTGAAGTCTCATTCTTCACCTCATAACGTAATTGGTATGCTAATTCGTCCAAATCAAGATCAGAAAGCATTGCTTGAACAGCTTCAGCTCCTTCCTTAACAATGAATTTATCTTCTTCGTCATCATCTAACTCGAAGTTATCTTCTGGTAATTGATCGAAAATATCATATTTCTCTTCTTCAGAAATCATATCACCTTTTGCATAGCCCAAATCACGAGCCACACCAGGATTAATAATGACGAAAGTTTCGTAATAAATAATTCGGTCAAGATTCTTAGATGATAATCCTAACAGATATGCAATCTTGTTTGGTAATGATTTGAAGTACCAAATATGAACTACAGGAACGGTAAGGGTAATATGCCCCATTCGCTCACGACGTACAGCTTTTCTTGTTACTTCAACACCACAACGATCGCAAATAATACCTTTATAACGAATACGCTTGTACTTGCCACAATGGCATTCGTAATCCTTAACCGGTCCGAAGATCTTTTCACAGAAAAGGCCGTCCATCTCTGGTTTAAAGGTTCTGTAATTAATAGTCTCCGGAGTTAATACTTCTCCATGAGAGCGCGACAAAATAGTCTCAGCAGATGCTAGTGAAACACCAATACTGCTGAAGTCGTTAGTGACTGCTAATGTTTTAGTTATAGGCAAGGGTTTTCCTCCATTACTTTATTAACAGTAAATTAATCTATGTGAATTTCAAGGCCGAGACCCATAAGCTCTCGTAATAACACCTTAAATGATTCTGGTACGTCTCCATCAGGAAGGTTTTCACCTTTTACAATGGCTTCATAAACTTTGGAACGTCCTTTAACATCATCACTTTTTACAGTGAGCATTTCTTTTAGGATACTTGATGCACCGTATGCATAAAGTGCCCAAACTTCCATCTCACCAAGACGCTGACCACCAAACTGAGCTTTACCACCCAATGGCTGTTGCGTAATTAACGAGTATGGTCCGATAGAACGAGAGTGCATCTTATCTTGAACCAAGTGATTCAATTTAATCATGTACACGTGACCCACGGTAGTTTTCTGAGCAAAAGGCTCGCCAGTACGACCATCATGTAAAATTACACGGCCATCTTCTGGTAAACCAGCTTCTCTAAGCTTTTCTTGTACGTCTGCCATTGTTGCACCGTCAAAAATTGGTGATGCAAAAGTAACACCAAGTTTTTTACCAGCCCAACCTAGAATAGTCTCATAAATTTGACCAAGGTTCATACGAGAAGGTACACCAAGCGGATTCAAGCAGATATCAACAGGAGTCCCGTCGGCCATAAATGGCATATCTTCTTGTGGTACTATTTTAGCAACCACACCTTTGTTACCGTGACGACCAGCCATCTTATCACCTACCTGAAGCTTACGCTTTTTGGCGATGTAGACTTTTGTCTTCTGAATAATTCCCGGAGGAAGCTCATCTCCTACTTGGATAGCAAACTTACGACGTTTTGCTTCGCTATCGATAGAGCGACGAAGCTCACGATAGTTATGGAACAATACACGTACATGTGCTACTAATTCTTGATCAGTAGCCCAATCAATATTTTCATTAATATTTACTGGATCAATTTCTTCGAATACAGACTTCTTGTATTTCTCACCTTTAGGGATGAGTTCTACATTACTGTAGTCTAATACACCTGGAGATGTTTTATCTCTTAAAAGAGAGTACATCTTGTCTGCCCATTGCTGGTTCAGGTCCGCTAATTGCTGAGTATGGCGTTCATTTTCTTGTTCAACGCGTTTTTTCTCTTCTTTTCGAGAAACAAGCTCATCTCTTTTGCGGCTAAATAATCTTGTATCGATAACGGTACCAGAAACACCTGGAGGTGTTTTTAGCGACGCATCTTTTACGTCACCAGCTTTATCACCAAAGATAGCACGTAATAGTTTTTCTTCAGGAGTAGGATCAGATTCACCTTTTGGAGTAATCTTACCAACAAGAATATCGCCTGGATTAACTTTAGCACCAATACGGATAATGCCTTGCTCGTTCAAGTTACGAGTAGCTTCTTCACTTACGTTAGGTATCTCACGTGTAAGTTCTTCTTCACCACGTTTAGTATCACGAACTTGTTGTTCGAATTCAGTAATGTGAATAGAAGTGTAAATATCGTCTTGTACAATTCTCTCACTAACTACAATCGCATCCTCAAAGTTGTACCCTCTCCATGGTAGGAAAGCAACTAATAGATTACGTCCAAGAGCAAGTTCTCCACCATCGGTAGAGCAACCATCAGCAATTGCTTGGCCAGATTTAACTCTGTCGCCAACTTTTACAATAGCACGTTGATTTGTACAAGTATCTTGGTTAGTACGAGTGAATTTATCTAGGAAATACGATTTAGTACCACCATCAAAATAACAATTTTGCTCAACGTCGCTTCTGTCGTACTTAATACGAATTTCAGTAGCACTTACGTAAACAACTTCACCGCTAGTATCTGCTGTTATGATAGCGCGGGAATCGCGAGCTGCTCTGTGTTCTAGGCCAGTTCCAACAATAGGTGCTTCTGGACGAAGCAACGGTACTGCTTGGCGCTGCATGTTAGAGCCCATCAATGCACGGTTTGCATCATCATGCTCAATAAACGGGATCATTGCAGCCGCCAGAGAAGTAATCTGGTTTGTAGCAACATCCATATATTCAATTTCTTCTGGCTTAGCAACAATGTAGTTGCCTTCGCGCATACGAGAGAATATAGTTTCGTTTACAAAAGTGTTTTTATCGTCAAGTTCAGCATTAGCCTGAGCAATTACTGTTTCATCTTCTTGCTCTGCAGCTAGATATTCAACCTGGTTAGAAACCTTGCTGTTTTTAACTTTACGATAAGGGGTTTCGATAAACCCAAAATTATTAATCTTTGCATGAACACATAAAGAAGAAATCAAACCAATGTTTGGACCTTCAGGTGTTTCAATTGGACAAAGACGACCATAATGCGTGTAGTGAACATCACGAACCTCAAAACCGGCTCTTTCACGTGTCAAACCACCAGGTCCAAGCGCAGACATACGACGTTTGTGCGTCAATTCTGCTAATGGATTGGTTTGATCCATAAACTGTGAAAGCTGATTCGTTCCAAAGAATGTATTAATAACACTTGAAATGGTACGAGCATTAACAAGATCTTGAGGAGTTAACTGCTCAGCATCACGAGAGTTCATTCTTTCTTTAATGGTTCTAGCCATTCTAGCTAAACCAATCGCAAATTGCTGCCCTAGTTGTTCGCCAACAGTTCTAACACGTCTGTTACTCAAGTGATCAATATCATCCACTTGAGATTTCATGTTTTTAAGACGAATTACTTCTCTTACAATAGCAACGATATCTTCTTTCGTTAGATACTGTATTTTTTCGTTGCCTTCTAAACGTAAACGTTTGTTCAAGCGGTAGCGACCAACTTCACCTAAGTCATATTTTTTATCGCTAAAGAATAGACGCTCTAGAATAGCACGAGCTGTTTCTGGATCAGGCATTTCACCAGAACGAATCTGCTGATATACTTCACCAAGAGCAGAATGCTCATCCCAAGTAGGATCTTTACGCAAAGTGTTCATTATAACAGAACGCTCAGATTCTTCGGCAGAAATAGTTTGAACTAAAACAGTTTTAGTTTCTACTTCTTTCAACATACCATAATCATCTTCAGTCAACTCATGGTCGCGTTCAAAAATGATTTTTCTATTTAAAGCTTCTGATACTTCACCAGTTTCATCGTCAACAACTTCTTCGAGTTCTTCAACAATAATGTTCTGAGCAAGACGCTTGCCAGCAATCTTTTTATTAAAGTCTGGTTTTGAACCAAATTTAATTTCTTCTGACATTTCAAAAAGTCCAAGCAACTCAATATCAGATGAGAAACCTAATGCTCTTAAAAGAGTTGTGGCTGGAATCTTCTTCTTGCGGTCAATGTAAGCCCACAACACGTCTCTAATATCGGTAGTAAATTCTATCCAAGAGCCTTTAAAAGGAATAACTCTTGCAGAATATAATTGAGTACCATTAGGGTGAACTGATTGTCCAAAGAAAACACCAGGAGAACGATGAAGTTGAGATACGATAACACGCTCAGCGCCATTTATAATAAATGTACCACGGTTAGTCATCCAAGGTAAGTCTCCTAAAAAGACTTCCTGCTCAATTGTTTCACTAGCTTCATCGCTATCATCTACAGAAGAAAGTCGAAGTTTCGCTTTCAACGGCACTGAATATGTTAAGCCTCGCTCTTGGCATTCTTTGATGGTATAACGAGGAACATCCACGTTATAATAAAGAAATTCAAGGATATGAGTTTCGCGAGTATCTTGGACTGGGAAATTCTCTAAAAATATTCGTTGTAACCCTTGATTTGCACGCTCATTTGGTGCAATATCAAGCTGTACGAATTTCTCAAATGACTCTAGTTGAATATCCAGAAAATCAGGATAATCTAAAACTTGTTGGGTACGCCCAAATGATAGGCGCTCCGTGTGCGGAATAGTTTGCATCTTCTTGCTCAAAAGGAACCTCTCCTTTTTGTTGAAGGTAAAATGAACGGTAAAAACCCTCGATAACCAAGGGTTAAGTGATATAGACGCCAATAGCCAATACCGTTTTCACGATATTGGCTACGAACGAATGTAATACAAGCGCTTACTTGAGCTCTACAAGAGCACCAGCTTCTTCAAGCTTAGCTTTGATTTGCTCAGCTTCGTCTTTAGAAGCACCTTCTTTAACAGCGCTAGGAGCACTGTCAACGAGTTCTTTAGCTTCTTTTAAACCAAGGCCAGTGATACCGCGTACTTCTTTAATTACCGCGATTTTCTTGTCACCAGCAGAAGTTAGAATAACGTCAAACTCTGTTTGCTCTTCTGCAGCAGCATCGCCACCAGCAGCAGGGCCAGCAACAGCAACAGCTGCAGCAGCAGGTTTAATACCGTACTCATCTTCTAATACTTGTGCAAGCTCATTAGCTTCTTTGATAGTTAGGTTGACAAGCTGTTCAGCTAGATCTTTTACGTCAGCCATTTTTATCTCCAGTGTTTTTTTAGTAAAATTTTTCTGTCTAAAATAGACAGGTTAATAAGGGTTTTATTCGCCTTTTTCAGCGATGGTTTTTAAAGCACCAACAATGTTAGAGCCCTGCGCTGTAAGCGCGCCCACTATGTTAGTAGCAGGTGATAGTAGTAAGCCAATAATATCGCCAATAACTTCGTCTTTCGACTTCATAGCGGCTAAGGCTTCCAACTGATCTGGTCCGTAAAACTCGCCATCAATAAAAGCGCCTTTAAACTCAGGCTTCTTTTTATCTTTAGAGAATTCTTTCAACAATTTAGCTGGTGCCGACAATTCGTCTTCTACAAATGCAAAAGCGTTTTGGTCAACTAAAGAAGGGAGTACTTTGTCGTAACCTCCAATTTCTTCCATAGCTAATTTCATTAGCTTGTTTTTATAAACTTTGTAGAAAATATTTCCCTTACGGAATACTCCACGCAGTTCATTGGCATCGGCTACCGACATACCTGTATACTTAGCGATATAAACGCCATTGGCATTTTTCAGGTTTTCGGTAATCTCATTAAGAACTGCTTGCTTTTCTGCAGTAGGCATAATTCAATTCCTCCTAGTTAAGGGATGTTACTGCGGTTCTGCTTATGGGAATGCTTGGCCCCATGGTACTACTAATAAATACACTTTTTACGTAGATACCTTTAGCGGAAGATGGTCTTAAGCGCATAACAGTTGCTAGAAACGCAGCTGCGTTGTCTGTCAAGTCATTTACATTAAAACTAACCTTACCAACAGATGTATGTAAAATTCCGAACTTATCAACTCTAAAATCAATTTGTCCAGCTTTAACCTGCCTTACAGCAGCTGCAACATCCATTGTTACGGTTCCACTTTTTGGGTTCGGCATGAGACCGCGAGGCCCCAGAAAACGTCCAAGTTTACCGAGTTTTCCCATTACATCAGGTGTAGCAATAATCACGTCGATTTCTGCCCACCCATCTTCAATCTTTTTTATGTAATCATCTAAACCAACATGGTCTGCACCGGCTTCTCTGGCTTCGTCTTGTTTAGACTCGTTAACGAGTGCTAAAACGCGAACTTCCTTTCCAGTTCCATGAGGTAAACTCACGGTACCACGTACCATTTGATCTGCATGTCGAGGATCTACACCCAAACGGATGTCGATATCAACAGATGCATCAAAATTAGTATTGGAAGTTTTTTTAACCAGATCGCATGCTTCTTCCAGAGAATATTCAGTCCCTGGATTAACAAGTGCCACAGCCTGTTCGTATTTTTTTCCTTTTTTTGCCATGATCACATTTCCTTATTTGTCGCGATTTACTCT
>TARA_R110002096_G_scaffold414611_1_pt1 | contig 51511 bp, 50 predicted proteins | sample TARA_R110002096 | Tara Oceans TARA_R110002096 (sample SAMEA4397295) | marine metagenome | biome: Polar Biome; feature: [DCM] deep chlorophyll maximum layer (ENVO:01000326); material: water (ENVO:00002006), including particulate matter (ENVO:01000060) such as... | depth 35 m
TCCGAATGTATTGAAAGCGGCGGGCGTTGATCCAGAGGAATACCAAGGTTTTGCCTTTGGAATGGGGATCGACCGTTTGGCGATGCTGAAATACGGCATTCCTGATTTACGGGCGTTCTTTGACAGTGATCTGCGTTGGTTGCGTCATTATGGGTTTGCGGCCTTGGATGCGCCGAACTTGCATGGCGGGATTTCGCGGTAATAGTATTCGGAGTTCAATTTGTATTCGCTTGTTATGGCTTTGTTGCGTTTTTATGAGTTCAATCGCGTTTTAGTGTGAAAGTCGTCTAGGTTAATCTTACTAGGGTTTCTCATGGTATATGTGTTGGCTGCGTTTACGTTGCCAGCTTTGGGTTTTGTTTTAGTATGGATATTGTTTGCTATCTCCATGGCCGCAGCATTTAAAGTTCTTGGAGAGCAAATCGGTATTACCTTTAAGAAAAATGACAGAACACGGAAAGCAAATAATAACGCAAACTATGAGATTGCGCGGAGCCAAGGCCGTAGGCCGCCGCGCATCGTTGGCCCGTCCCGACGGGATAACGATTTGGTCGTGTTTTGCACTACCGTGAGGTTTTAGATACTTGGTGGGCATAAAGTGGCCAGCATGAGCGGTGGTTCGTTTTCCCACGGGCCAACGATGCGCGGCTTTGTTCTTCCCTTTCAGGTGCATTTCGTTTAACCCAAATGCAACGCAATTTTACACACGGTTGACCCATGAAATTCACATTATCTTGGCTTAAAGAGCATCTTGAAACTGACGCATCTGTGGACGACATCGTTTATGCGCTGACTGATCTTGGGTTGGAAGTGGAGGGCGTGGAAAATCCGCTGGATAAGCTGGCTGATTTTACCATCGGCTATGTCAAACACGCCGAAAAGCATCCCGATGCGGATAAGTTGCGGGTGTGTAAGGTTGATACGGACGAGGGCGAGTTGCAGATTATCTGTGGTGCGCCCAATGCCCGCGAAGGTATCCATGTGGTTGTCGCGAAACCCGGTGTTTATGTGCCCGGATTGGACATCACCATTGGTGTGGGCAAAATTCGCGGTGTTGAATCATACGGTATGATGGCGTCCGAAAAGGAAATGGAATTATCCGACGAGCATGATGGGATAATCGAGCTGTCAGGGGATCCAGCAGTGGGTTCCAAGTTCGTGGATTATTTGGCGGCGCACCGTCCCGAAACCGTCGATCCTGTGATCGAGATTGCGATTACGCCGAACCGCCCTGATGCGCTGGGCGTTCGTGGGATTGCACGCGATTTGGCGGCGCGCGGTTTGGGGGTGTTGAAGAACCGTGATTTGGCCGCGCCGATTGATGCGAATTTTGCGCCAGAGTTGCAGATCAGCATTGACGGTGACACGTTGGATGGTTGCCCTGTGTTCACAGGTCGTGTGATTAAGGGCGTGAAAAATGGACCAAGCCCCGCGTGGTTGCAAACCGCGTTGCGTGCGATTGGGTTGCGTCCGATCAGTTTTCTGGTCGATGTGACGAATTATTACACCTATGATCGGAACCGTCCGTTGCACGTTTTTGATATGGATAAGGTGAAGGGTAATTTGCGTATTCACCGCGCTAACGGTGGCGAAATCATCAACGCCTTGGATGAGAAGGAATACACCATGGATGCGGGCATGATGGTGATTTCGGATGACAGCGGCGTCCAAAGCATTGCCGGTATTATGGGGGGGTTGGATACGGGGTGTGACGAAAACACGGTGAATGTGTTGGTCGAAAGTGCGTATTGGAACCATGTTCAAATCGCGCTGACGGGGCGCAAGTTGAAGATTAATTCCGATGCACGTTATCGGTTCGAGCGCGGCGTAGATCCTGTTTTTACGCCGATTGGATGTGATCATGCGGTTGCGATGATACAAAAATATGCGGGTGGTGAAGCGTCCGAAATGATCGTGGCGGGGGCTGTGCCGGATGTGTCGCGGTCGTACACGTTGGACACGGATCGCGTGAAATCATTGGTTGGAATGGAAATTTCCGCCGCGGATCAGGTCAAGTATTTGACCGATCTGGGGTTTGTTATTGAGGGCGATCAAGCGCATGTTCCCAGCTGGCGTCCTGATGTGATGGGATCGGCGGATTTGGTTGAGGAAGTTGCACGTATTGCATCACTGACGAAACTGGTTGGTGTGCCGTTGCCGCGTTTGACGGAAGGTGTGCCAAGTGCGATTTTGACGCTGATGCAACGGCGCGAAACCATGGCGCGTCGTACAATTGCGGCGTTGGGATATAATGAATGTGTGACCTATTCGTTTATCGACCAAGCGTCCGCCGCGCTGTTTGGTGGTGGCACGGACGCGGTGAAAATCGGCAATCCGATTTCTGCAGATATGAGCCATATGCGCCCGTCATTATTGCCCGGATTATTACAAGCGGCACAGCGCAATCAAGCGCGTGGTGTGATGGATATGGCCTTGTTTGAGGTTGGTCCCGTGTTTCACGGTGGCGAGCCAGAAGAACAGGAATTGTTGGCCTGTGGTTTGTTAATTGGACACACGGGTCCACGCGATCCACATGGTGCGCGCCGCGCGGTTGATGCGTTCGATGCCAAGGCAGATGCAGAGGCGGTTTTATCGGCAATTGGTGCGCCAGAAAAACTGATGGTGATGCGCGGTGCCAAGGCGTGGTGGCATCCTGGTCGGTCAGGGAAATTGTCGCTGGGCCCGAAAAATGTGATGTGTGCGTTTGGTGAATTGCATCCCAAAATTACCGCGGCGTTTGATATTAAGGGGCCTGTGGTTGCGTATGCTATTCATCTGCAAAATCCACCGATGCCCAAACAAAAGGCGACGACACGTGCGGCATTGAAAATCAGTGATTTGCAATCTGTTGATCGTGATTTTGCCTTTGTTGTGGACGCGGATGTTGAGGCATTGACGTTGTTGAACGCGGCCAAGGGTGCGGATAAGACGTTGATCGTTGATGCGTCTGTGTTTGATGTTTTTGACGGGGCCAAGGCAGAAACGCAGATGGGTGAGGGTAAGAAATCCATTGCCATTACGGTTAAGTTACAACCCAAAGACACGACGTTTACGGACGCGGATATCGAGGCGGTTTCGGCCAAGGTGATCGACAAAGTAGCCAAAGCAACGGGTGGTGTTTTGCGCGGATGAAGACAGTCTTATACGGCATTGATGAGACATTGGTGGATATCTATGTTTGATCCGTTTGCAATGTGATTATGGTGATTTTTGAAGGAGAGGGTTATGGGGTTGAAAGTTTATTTGGCGGGTGAAATTCACACTGATTGGCGCGTGAAAATCGCGGCAGGTTGTGCGGGTTTGGATGTGGAGTTTTCGGCACCGGTTACCGATCACGCGGCGTCTGATGATTGCGGTGTTGCGATTATGGGTGCAGAGGCGGACAAGTTTTGGCACGACAATAAAGGTGCCAAACTGAATGCGATCCGCACACGCAAGGCGATTGGTGATGCGGATATTGTGGTTGTGCGGTTTGGCGACAAGTACAAACAGTGGAACGCGGCGTTTGATGCTGGTCAAGCCTATGCGTTGGGAAAATCATTGATTGTGATGCACCAAGCGGAACACCAACATCCCCTGAAAGAAGTGGATGCGGCGGCATTGGCAGTTGTGGAAACGCCCGCGCAGGTCGCGCAGATTTTGCGTTACGTTTTGGATGGATCGTTGCCGCAATAATTGTGCTGAATTTTTGCTTAGAATTTATAAAGCGGGCCGAATGCCTTGTAGTGAAGCGCCTCTAGTATCATCGCATTTGTGTTCAGGGTCAGGATTTCGTTCTTGGACATATCCGCTTCGAACAGGCCAGCCATCCAGCCTTGGGGTGTTTGCAATTGTTCAATTTCTGCCAACAGTTTTTCGGTATAGGGATGGCGCGTTACAGCCCACCACCCAAATGATGCCTTGGCAGAAATGCCGCGTTTATCGGATACATCTTTGCGGCTGGCGGTGACGGATTTGAACGGTTCGAAATCAACCAGAATACCGTTGTAGGCAAAATATGGTGGGCCTTTGATGTGATCCTCTGACAGGGCGGTCAGTTGGCCAGATTGTTGATACCTGAATAATTGCGCGGCGAAAACTGCAGAAGCAACGGGATAACTTTCGGTGCGCCAACCGTATTCCAATGCTTCCAGCAGAAATGGTTCTGATGTGGTGACGGCGGAAACACCGTGGGTTTTTGCGGTGCGTTTGTCCGCGGGCAGGCGAATATCGAAATACTGTTGCCAACGCAGGATTGGGGCATATTGATACGCCTGTTTGACAGGTAACCCAAGGATTGTGCCTGTGACGCCGGCGTATTGTTCATATCCGATTCGCCCCTCTTGGACGCGACGGGCGTATTTCTTTTGCAATAAAGCGACGCCAGCAAAACGATTATTCAACGCCAATGCGTCCAAATCCCAGCGTTGAACAAGCAATTGTATAAGAGGGAATAGTTCGGGGAACTGTTGGGATGCCACCAACATGCCAGACATCAGGCGCATGATGTCCAAGGCGGAATATCCGATGCCCTTGGGTCGGGGTTTATTGGCGTAATCCGTCATGATTAGTTGTTCGATATTATAGGCTTTGTTCGGAACAATACCCTTGTAAAGAGGGAGCGCGGCCAGCGAACTGATGGCTGTGGTCAGTCGATTGACCGCATCACCGCGCGAAATTATTCCAAGTTTATACGCGGAGACCAGTGCCAGAAAATACCCGCCTTCATCCCAAAGCGTCATCGATTTGAATTTGCGCACAGAGGGTACCAAGCCAGTGACAGGATGGGTGTTTTGTTCGAAATAAGCCCAAGCAGTGCGCGCATATTGCATTTCGCGCGGTGTCAACGGTGATGGCTGTAACGTTAGTGGGTCGGGAATTTCCGCGTTTTGACGTATTGGCGTTGGGGTGCGTGTCATGGGTACTGTTTCGAGGGGTTGATACCCTTGATCATCCACATCGCGCCCATCATCTGTTCCATCCGTTGGTCCGGTATATGTTGGCCCTGAATTTAAGTATTGTCCCAAAGGTTTCCATTCTTGGCTGTGTAATGGGGCAGCCAAGAACAGCACAAGGCAGAAGATGGCAAACATATGGATGCGCATGAATTGGGGTCACCTGCGTTGGAATTCTTGTTTTCATGGGGTTATAACGGACGAGTGGTGCCAAAGAGTTAATCACGTTCGATGGATAGAAACTATTCAATTTGAATTGATTGTTCTTTCAGGAAGTTTTCGAAATCATCCAAGTTGACTGGATTAATTTGGCCGAAACTCTCCATCCAAATGGCGGCATTGCGCATGGCGTGGGTTTGCAATTTACACCATTTCACGCGGCCACGTTTTTCCTGTGCGATCAATCCTGCGCGGGTCAGGATTTGAAGGTGTTTGGAAATTGCAGCCAGTGACATTTCGAAGGGTTCGGCCACATCGGTGACGGCCATATCATCCTCGAGCAGCATCACCAGAATTTCGCGCCGCGTCGGGTCGCCCAAAGCGGCGAAGATATAATCAAGGTCTTGGCTCATAGGATGCAGTATCTTTTTTACGTGCGAAAGGTCAACTGTTGGGTTGAACTTTCGCGTCGATCGGGTGAGTGTCGGTTGATAGGAGAACGCATATGGATTTACATGGTTTGATTGATGTCTTGCCCAAGGCAGAGTTACATTTGCACATCGAGGGCACGTTGGAGCCAGAGATGATGTTGGCATTGGCGAAACGTAATGGGGTGGCGTTGGCGTATGACAATGTAGATGACATTGCGGCGGCGTATGATTTTTCGAACCTTCAGGATTTTTTGGATTTGTATTACCAAGGCATGTCGGTGTTGATCCATGAGCGCGACTTTTACGAATTGACCATGGCCTATTTGGAAAAAGTTCACGGGCAGGGCGTGCGGCACGTCGAAATTTTCTTTGATCCACAAGCGCACATGGAACGTGGGATTGCGTTTGATGTGGTGTTGGGTGGGATTACATCCGCGTTGGAAGAGGCAGGCCGGTCGATGGATATGACATCGAAATTGATTATGTGTTTTTTGCGCCATTTGGACGAGGAAGATGCGTTTGGGGCATTGGAATGTGCGTGCAAACACAAGGGCCATATTTACGCGGTTGGGTTAGATAGTTCAGAGGCAGGGCGTCCACCTGAATTGTTTAGCCGTGTGTTCGCGGCGGCGCGGGATGCAGGGTTTAAGACCGTGGCACATGCGGGAGAAGAGGGGCCAGCGGCCTATGTCACCACTGCATTGGATGATTTGCAGGTTAGCCGCGTGGATCATGGCAACCGCGCGTTTGATGATCCTGCACTTATTGCGCGGATGGTGCGCGACAAGGTGCCATTGACGATGTGTCCGTTGTCGAATTTGCGCCTGAAAGGGATTGCGGATTTGAAGCTGCACCCGATTAAACGTGCGCTGGATGCGGGGGTAGTGGCGACAGTGAATTCGGATGATCCATCGTATTTTGGTGGGTATGTGAACGAGAATTATAAGGCGGTTGCGGATGCGCTTGGTTTGGATGCGGGCGACGTGATTAAGTTGGCGCAGAATTCTGTGGTGGCGTCATTCGTGGATGATAAGCGCAAACAGGTTTTGTTAGATAAGATTTCGTCGCAGGTTAGGCGGTTAACCTAGCGAGGGTCGTAGGCCGCGCGATTGGTAGATTTGGAAAGTGGAGATATGACTTTGAACGTTATTGATGGATTGTCGCGGATCGGCGAAGAAAATGCCTTTACCGTTTTGGCGCGCGCGCAAGCGTTGGCGGCAGGTGGGATGGATGTGATCAATCTTGGCATTGGTCAGCCGGATTTTACGACGCCTGAGCATATTGTCGAAGCGGCGGTAAAGGCGCTGCGCGATGGGGCGCATGGGTATACGGATGCGCGCGGAATTGTTGAATTACGCGAGGGTGTTTGCGGCGATATTGAGCGGCGTTTAGGTGTGGAAGTATCGCCAGATAATATAATGATTGTGCCCGGTGGTAAGGTGACAATGTATTTGGCGATCATGATGTTTGGACGCCCTGGGGTGGAAATTATGTATCCTGATCCAGGTTTTCCTATCTATCGCTCGATGATCGAATTTACGGGGGCGACGCCCGTGCCCATTCCCATCCGAGAGGAAAACGGGTTTGCGTTCGATGCGGCAGAGACATTGAATTTGGTCAATGCGAAAACGGCGTTGATGATTTTGAATTCACCTGCGAATCCCTGTGGCGGTGTGACGCCCAAGTGTGAGATTGATGCGTTGGTGGCGGGCATGGGGGCGCATCCCGATGTGGCGATCCTGTCGGACGAGATTTATGGGCAGATGACATATGACGGTGCGGTGCATGTTTCCTTGTTGTCATATCCCGAAATTCGCGAGCGTTTGATTGTTTTGGATGGGTGGTCAAAAACCTATGCCATGACGGGCTGGCGGATGGGTTATGCGGTTTGGCCTGATGGGTTAGTGGACCATGTGCGCAAGTTGGCGATCAATGCGTGGTCGTGTGTAAATGCGCCCGCGCAATGGGCGGGGTTGGCGGCATTGACGGGGCCACAGGATTGTGTGGCGGAAATGGTCGCGGAATTTGACAAACGGCGCGGTGTTGTGGTGGACGGATTGAACGCGATTGAAGGAATTTCCTGTGCCCGACCCAAGGGGGCGTTTTATGCGTTTCCCAACATTGTTGAGACAGGATTTAAGGCCAAAGTGTTAGCGAGTAACCTGTTGGAAGAAACCGGTGTTGCGACCATTGGTGGCCCTGATTTTGGAACGCTGGGCGAGGGTTACATCCGTCTGTCCTATGCGAATTCGGTTGAGAATATCGAGCGTGCATTATCGCGGATTGATGGATTTTTGCAGCGTTAGGTTTCGAATATTTTTACAAAGTAAAGTTAGGCATCTGGCATCAGGAAATGCAAGGTCGATTGCGCGAACAGGACGTCGCGGTGATCCTGCCATGCGTCGACTTGGACGGATGCATAGCGCCGACCTGCACGTGTAATGGTGGCGCGCGCATAGGCGTCGCGCGGCAACCCCGGGCGCAGGTAATCCGTGGTGATGGAAATGGTTTTAGGTAATGGTGGCAGTTTGATTACATCCGCCTCGATATCGAATTCGCCAGATTCCATGGCATCCCAGATCGTTTTCCAACCCAATGTGATTGTTGCTGTGCTTTCTAAAAACGCCGAGGTACCCCCGCCGTGCAGACGCGATACCACCGCGTTGCCGATCAGTTTTGGATCGTAGGTCAGCACACCCGTTAATTCATCGCCCTTACGTTCGAATGTGATGCCAAGGTATTTGAAAAATGGCACCCTGCCTGCATAGGCATTTAATACGCCATCGCGGCGGCGTTTGATGTTTTGGACGGGTTCGGTTTTGGCATTCATGACGCGGCTTTCTTGGCGAAGACAAAGGCACCTGTGGCCTGTGCGACGGGTTTTGTTTCATCATCCGCCCAAGCGGACGCACGGATAAAGGCGACCGTACGGGTGGTGTGGTAAACTTCGGCGTGGGCGGTTAAATCCTGACCCGCGGGGGATGGGCGCATATAGTCGATGCGCAAATCAATGGTGGCGGTCATGGCGGTGTTGTCAGGATGCGCGATAACGGCCAAGCCGCTGACGCTGTCCAGAAGTACCGAAACAGGCCCGCCGTGAATAACCCCAGTGTCAGGATCGCCGATCAAGGCGGGGTTATACGGCATTGTGAATGTCGCCGTTCCAACTCCGACGTCAGTGACGATCATTCCCAATGCTTTGCACAAAGGGGTGAGCTCGGTGAAGGATGCCTGTTGTGGAGTGGGTTTTGCCATGATTAATGCGCCTTTGGTTAGGGCGAGTGTTACAGGAAATTTTAGCGCTGTCACCCCGTAGGACGTATCGTAATAATTAGCAGATTATGGTGTTAACATTTTGAAGTTGAATTCGGCTGCGCGTTTTACAGAATCCAGTTGGATGCTGAGGCGTTTGTGAAATTTGTTTGCAAAGGCATCATCGTGGTTCATCAGGTAATCTTCGACAAATTCGACTGCCGCTGCAAGTTCGGTTTGATAATTACGAAGCCCGTCGTATGGAAATGACAACGTCAGTTCGCGTTCAGATAGATCTGAAATTTTATCACCACATTCTTTCACAAAACAGGCTGGATCTTCGCGGAGGATTTCGCCACTTGAGCGTAAAATGGTTTCACCGAATTTTTCGTGAAACCTGGCCCATGGCAACATCAGGGGGAGCCCGCCTTTGCGGGCTTGATATAGATCGTTTCGCGCTTGAGTGAAGTCAGGCGATGTTTTTTGCAGTTCCAATTCTGCGCGCGCTAAAAATGCGGCGGGAATATTCTGCGACAGTGATTTTTCTAAATATAAAGTGGCTTTGGCGGCGTCTTTGTCAGTGCCCCAACCGTTTTCGTACGCGAGATATAAATAGTGGCTGGCGTATGGATAGCCCAAATCGTCAGCAAGCTCGTTGTATTTTAGGGCAGCGGCATCATCCCCTTGTTTTGAGATGACGCGCGACATCTGATAGATTGCCCGCACTTCGCGTTTATCCTGCCATGTGGTGGGTTTTTTATTTTTGTATTTTTGGATGACAACGTTTGCCCATTCCTTGCATGCTTTTTCGGCCAAGTCGGGGTTTATGTCGCTGAATTTTACACCACTGAATTCCGTTCGCATGGGATCGTAGGGATGCGCGCTTGCTTTGTCACAATCATTGCTGAGCGCCGCGACACCCTGTCCAAGCGGATAGGGTGTTTCCGACGGGGAGTATTGTATGTGATCGGCCACGACTGATTGTGCAGTTGTTATGGTAAGGACGGTAGCGATAATATTGACTGTTTTGTTCATATCGTAAGTATAATCGATTTTCGATCGTTTCCAAATTACTTTTAACCAAATGGTTGAATGAGAGAATTATGCTGAATTGTGGTACACACTGTTCGAAGCCTTAGTTCAGTTGAGCGCATTAAAATATTTATTCTTTTTAAAACAGCAGGTTATAGTAATAATCACCTTTAGCATATTCGTTGACTCTGAACCGCCTGCGCCGTATTACCACCACAACTGTTCCCGCCTGTGTACAAAGGTTCGTTTTTATGGCTGATCCAATCGACCCGAAACGTCTGAATGCACTGAAAGAGAAGTTGGATGCCAAGCGTAGTGCACCTGTAAAGGCGCCGGCGCATGAGAGCCACTACTCTGGTGCGCAATTGGGTTGGCGGATGGTGACCGAATTGGTTGTGGGTATACTCATGGGATTCGGGATTGGATATGGTTTGGATACCTTGTTTGGCACAGTGCCGTGGCTCCTGATTATATTTACGATGTTGGGCTTTGCCGCGGGGGTTCGCACGATGATGCGCACCGCAGAGGAAGTCCAACGCAAGAATACGACGATGGGGGACGATCTGCCCGTTGGTGACAAAGACATGTACGACGACGAAGATTAGTCGTTAGAGCAGAAGGAATAGACACGTGGCCGTAGAAGAAAAAGCTGTTGAGTTTAACATCAAGCCGATGGATCAGTTCGAAATCTCGAACCTGTTCGGCGGCGACGTCATCCATTGGTACAGTTTTACCAATGCGTCGTTGTGGATGGGGCTGGCGGTTTTGTCTGTTATCTTGTTGTTGGTCGTTGGCACGCGCAAACGCGCGATTGTGCCTTCACGTACACAAAGCATCGCTGAAATGATGTATGGCTTCGTTTATAAAATGATCGAAGATGTTGCCGGCAAAGAAGGTTTGAAATTCTTCCCCTACATCTTCACCTTGTTTACGTTCATCTTGTTTTCAAATTTCTTGGGCCTGTTGCCCATGTCATTCACGCCAACAACGCATTTTGCTGTAACGGTTTCTTTGGCGCTGGCGGTTTTCTTGTCTGTGACATTCCTTGGCTTTTACAGAAACGGCACCAAATTTTTGGGACTGTTTTGGGTTTCATCGGCGCCTTTGGCGTTGCGTCCCGTGTTGGCCATAATTGAATTGATTTCATATTTTGTACGCCCTGTCAGCCACTCTATTCGTCTTGCGGGTAATGTTATGGCCGGTCACGCGGTGATCAAAGTATTCGCAGGTTTCGCAGGTGCATTGGGAATTTGGGCGGCACTGCCGATCGTTTCAATCACAGCAGTTTTCGGGCTGGAGGTACTGGTTGCCGCTATCCAAGCGTATGTTTTCACTATTCTAACGTGTGTGTATCTGAACGATGCTTTGCATCCCGGTCACTAACGTTTGTAACAACTAATCTATCTATTCCATCAAAAGGAGAAATCGTCATGGAAGGTAATATCGCAGAAATGGGTCAATACATTGGTGCTGGCTTGGCCAGTATTGGTATGGGCGGTGCAGGTATCGGTGTGGGCAATGTAGCAGGTAGTTTCCTGTCAGGCGCACTTCGTAACCCAGCAGCGGCTGGTGCACAAACTGCAACATTGTTCATCGGCATCGCGTTTGCCGAAGCATTGGGTATCTTCTCGTTCCTAGTAGCATTGCTACTGATGTTTGCTGTTTAAGCAAATAACGAGCGCATGGGTTTATTCCCATGCTAATTGATATACGGGCGCGGTTCGCCGCGTTCGTTTTCCCAATTGGAGAGCAAAATGGCTGAAACATCAACTGGCGCCGCCGCTGCTGCAAAATCTGCACCGGGCATGCCACAGCTGGATTTTTCGACGTTTCCTAACCAAATTTTTTGGTTGGTTGTAACGCTTGTTGTCCTGTATTTAATTCTTAGCCGCGTAGCATTGCCGCGCATTGCAACTGTTTTGGCCGAACGTCAGGGCGCGATACAACGCGATTTGGACAAAGCCGAAGAGATGAAGCGTGCAAGTGTGGACGCTGAAAATGCTTATAACCAAGCATTAGCAGATGCCCGTGCGCAAGCGCATGAAATCGTGGCCGAAGCGAAGGCAGACATCCAGAAAGATTTGGATAAAGCAATCGCCAAAGCAGACGCAGAAATTGCAGCCAAGGCCGCAGAATCGGAAAAAGCAATCGCGGACATTCGCGACAGTGCAGCCAAGTCTGTTCAAGCCGTTGCAAACACCGCCGCCGCAGACATCGTAAAAGCGATTATGCCCGGTTCTGGTGATGCGAAAACAATCAAAGCAGCGGTTGCTGCGATCATGAAAGGGTAATCAAATGCGCGTTATTTTAACAACATTGTTTGCCTTGTCAGCAAGCCCAGTTTTGGCCGCACCTGGCCCATTCTTTAGCATGAACAACACCGACTTTGTTGTGGTCTTGGCGTTCATATTGTTCATCGGAATCCTGTTTTATTTCAAGGTGCCGTCAATAATTAATGGCCACTTGGACGAACGTTCAGTGGGTATTCAAAGTGATCTGGACGAAGCACGTTCATTGCGCGAAGAAGCGCAAAGCATTTTGGCCGAATACGAACGCAAACAAAAAGAAGTTCAAAGCAAAGCGGATGATATCGTTGCGCACGCCAAAAATGAGGCAAAAGCAGCGGCCGTTTTAGCCAAAGAAGAGCTGAAAGCGTCAATCAAACGCCGCCTTATAGCCGCCGAAGACCAAATCGCATCCGCACAAGCGGCAGCCGTGAAAGAAGTGAAGGATACCGCCGTATCTGTTGCAATTTCTGCTGCACAGGATGTGATTGCCAGTGGCATGAAAGCTAAAGAAGCGGGCGATTTAATCGACGCAGCAATCAGCGATGTTGGTGCCAAACTGCACTAGGCTGGCTTTATAAGAATACTAAAACCCCGTCGGTCATGCCTGCGGGGTTTTATTTTGGCTGTTGACATATGATACCTTTTGGTATCATGTTGGTGCAGGAGGTAACATGCAAATACCAACACAGACATTCAAAGCATTGGGCGATCCGACCCGACAACAAATTTTGGGGTTGCTGGCCATGCAAGATTTAACAATTGCGCAGGTGGCAGGGCATTTCGATATGACCCGCGCGGGCGTAAAGAAACATATGAAAATTTTGGAAGAAGGGCGATTGATAAATGTGACCCCTAGCGGGCGCGAGCGCATTAATACGTTGAACAAAGACGGGTTCAATGCTGTGGCCGATTGGGTCACGTATTTCGATCAATTTTGGGACGATAAACTGGGCGCACTTAAGGCCCTTGTAGAGGAAGATATAAAATGAAGAATTCAGAGATAATTAAAACAGTATTCTTGCCTGTGGATGTCAAAACCGCATGGGGGTATTTGACCGAACCTGACAAATTAGCGAAATGGTTTCACGCGCCCAAAACACCGCTGAAGGCAGGCGAGGAGTACGTTTTGTATGGCACCGACAGTGGCAACAAAATGTGCTGGGGGTCTGTGTCGGTGATGACGCCACATCGCGAGTTGGCATATTCGTTCAGCATCACACCAGCACCCGATTTGGAAACACAGGTGCATTGGACATTGGATGAATTGGACGGTGGCACGCGGATCACATTGCGCCACACAGGCGTTGGTGCGGCGGGCATGGGATTGCTGGGCGGACTGGACGCAGGTTGGGATGCGCATTTTGCATCGTTGCGTGGAGCGGTTTAGGCCAGTTTGCTGTTATCGGTCAGAGGGCTCATGCTTGGATGTGATATAATTGTCGTCCGAGTAATGAATGCCCAATGACAGGTGGCAAGGTTGAGCGAGGTGGCGTTCCATTTCGCTTTTAAGATCATTCAGCAATGATTGTGTGAATTTGGAATCCCGATGTGGCTTGGTCAGCATTGAAATATCCAGCAGGCAATGGGTGTGGTTGAAATGGGTTGCGGGATGGGCGCGCCCCTTGCATTCACCGGAACCTGCGTCGTGTTGTTGGATGATTTGTTCAATGGCGCGCAACAGAGCCACGGCGTCCAAATTTAGATCATTTGAAAATTTAAGGTCTGCATGCGGCATTTGCTTGAACTCCGATATTATGGGTTTTGTGGTACTTGATAAAAGGAAACCAGACAGGGAACAAGGCCACAGGACGCCGCGCCAGTGTAAGTCCGTGTCTGTATGTGTTGAGTGCAATGATTTCGCTGTAATTTTTGTAGTTCAGCAGTTACCCACCAACCGTGTGGTCCAACCGAAGTTTGGCGATTTCTTCATTCGCCTGCGCCTTTTTCGCATCCTGCATACATGTTTCAATAAATGTCATGTGATCGCCAACTGCGGCGCGAGCGGCGGTAGCGTTACGCGATTGGATAGCGGCGCAGATAGTGCGGTGTTGATCCAATAACGCCTCGCGGGTACTGTGCTGATTGAACATGACTTGGCGGTTATAGAACACGCCCTTTTTCAACATATCGAACATGGAACGAACCATATGAAGCAAGAAAACGTTATGCGATGCCTCGATGATGGCCATATGGAATTCGGCGTCCAGCGCCGCCTCTGCCATGGGATTTTCGTCGCCGTGGGTCTGTTCCATTTTATCCATGATGGTTTGGATGATTTTCAGGTCGGTTTCTGATCCATGCGTCGCGGCACGTTCGGCGGCCATGCCTTCCAAATCACGGCGAAATGAAATGTAATCAAAAACCGCTTCGTCGTGAGTGGAAAACAAATCTGTTAGCGGCGCTGTGAATGCATTGCCCAACAGGTCAGCCACAAAAATCCCTGCGCTGGCCTTGGTCGTTAACAGCCCCTTCTCTTGAAGGGTTGCAATCGCCTCGCGCACGGATGGGCGCGACACGCCCAATCGTTCTGCCAAATCGCGTTCTGACGGCAAGCGTTCGCCGCCGCGCAGGATGCCGCGCAGGATTAATTGTTCGATTTGCATCACGACACTGTCGGCGATGCGGTCGGTTTGAATCTTTTGAAAGGGCATAGAGCCTCCGTATTGGTCAAATTATATGACCAATACGGAGGCTGTGCAAGCAGTTGGATTAAACCTAGCTTGACGGTGTGATAATCACTTCGACACGGCGGTTTGCGGCGCGGCCGCTGAACGTGTCATTGGATGCGATGGGCTGATCTTCGCCGCGTCCATACGATCGAATTCGTCCACTTGATACACCATTGTTGATCAAGATTGTGCTGACGGAATCAGCGCGACGGTTTGACAGGCCTTGGTTATAGCTGTTGTCGCCCACGCTGTCGGTGTGGCCGATGACATCGATGTCTGTGTCGGGGTATTTGTTTAGGCTGTCGGCCAGACGCACCAAGGATCCCGCCAATGATGGGCGAACGGATGCGCTGGCGGTATCGAATGTGATGGCTTCGGGCAAGGTAACAATCAGCCGATCACCAGTGTTTGTAATCACTGCGCCACTGCCACCCAAATCGGCACGCAGCTCTTCTTCTTGTTTGTCTAATTGGTTGCCAATGGCAGCGCCGATTGCGGCACCTGCGAGGGTGCGTTTGATTTTACCGTTGCTGTCATCGCCTGTTAAAATGCCTGAAATCAGGCCAGCCGCCGCACCAATGGCCGCGCCTTTTTTGGTTTTATCGGGATCTTCTGTACAGGCCGCCAATGTGAATGCGCCGACTGTCAGGATAATTGTTGGTTTTACTAGGTTAAACATTGATTTTGTCCTTATGTTTGCCTCTTTCTATAGAAATTCATTTTCGGGCGGTAATACAAGTGGCAGCGCGAAAAAAATGACCAAAGGCGATAAAGCGCCGTAAATTATGCCTGTTTGCGCAAGGCTTCGCGCATTAAAAGGGCGCGTTTTACGGGCAAACCCCAATGATAACCGCCCAAGCCACCCGATTTACGCAGGGCACGGTGACATGGAATGAGCCATGAAACGGGGTTGCGACCCACGGCTGTGCCCACCGCACGCACGGCGTTAGGGTTGCCAATGTGGCCAGCGATTTCACTGTATGTCGTCACGGTTCCCGATGGAATTCTTAATAATGCTTCCCACACTTTGATCTGAAACGGCGCGCCGATCATGTGGATGTTGGCGGTGTCGCCATTGCCAAGGATTGCGGCGGCCAGCGGCGCGGTGAGCGCATCATTTTCGATGAATGTGGCATTTGGCCAGCGTAATGTCATATCCGCCATCGCGACATCAGGGCCGCAATCATCGCTGAATGCCAAACCGCAAATTCCGCGCCCCGTTGCCATGATCAACATCTGCCCATAGGGGCTGTTGTGCCAACCAAAACTGATCGTCAGCCCTGTACCTTTGCTTGCATACTCGCCCGGTGACATCGCCTCCCATGTCAGAAACATATCGTGCAGGCGACCGGTGCTGGACAGGCCTGTTTCATGGGTGGTGTCCAGCACAGTAAAATGATCGCGCAACATGGATTTCGCCAGATCAAGGGACAGGTATTGTTGGTATTTTTTTGGGCTAACGCCGGCCCACTGAGAAAACACCCGTTGGAAATGAGCTGGAGACAGGCCAACAGCGGATGCCACCTCTTCCAACTTGGGGTGTTGGTTTTGGGTTTCATGGATGTGGTCGATTGCGCGGGCAATGACGCTGTAATGGTACGGGTCGTTTGTCATGAATTCATATTGGCGGGGTTTTGTGGATCACGCCACCCGAAACTTGCGCATTTGGTGGCTTGGCAATGGGTGGCCTGCATGGCACAACGGGAATATGCCAGCGCAACTTGATTATCATACCATATACGAAATGTTCCGCCGTTTTCGCGCGCATGAACCAGAGCCAAAGGGCGAGTTGGATCATGTGAATGCTTATACGTTGGTTGTGGCAGTTGCCTTGTCCGCGCAGGCCACGGATGTGGGTGTGAACAAGGCGACAGCGGAATTGTTTAGGGTGGCGGATACCCCCGAAAAAATGTTGGCGCTGGGTCTGGAGGGTGTGACGGATCACATCAAAACCATCGGGCTGTTCCGCCAAAAGGCGAAGAACGTGATGAAAATGAGCCAGATTTTGGTGGATGATTACGACAGTATTGTCCCATCATCGCGTGCCGCGCTTGAAAGTTTACCAGGAGTAGGGCGCAAGACCGCGAATGTGGTTTTGAACATGTGGTTTAAACAACCTACACAGGCGGTTGATACGCATATCCTGCGGTTTGGCAATCGCACTGGTGTGGCCAAAGGCAAGGATGTCGTCGCGGTTGAACGCGCAATCGAGGATCATATCCCCGCAGAATTTCAACACCACGCCCACCACTGGATGATCCTGCATGGGCGTTACACCTGCAAGGCCCGCAAACCCGTTTGCGCCAATTGCATTATCGAAGATTTATGTGAGTTCGAGGAAAAAACGAATGGATAAAACCTATGATGTTGTCGGAATTGGCAATGCGATTGTGGACGTATTGGCGAAATGTGACGATGCGTTCTTGGAGGACCATGGTATCGAAAAGGGCATCATGCAATTGATTGATACCGCACGCGCCGCCGAATTGTACGGCGCGATGGCGGCGGGAACAGAGATATCGGGTGGGTCGGCGGCGAATACGATTTCTGGGCTGGCAACGCTGGGGATTAAATCGGCGTTCGTTGGCAAAGTGAAAGACGATCAGTTGGGGCGTGTCTTTGCCCATGACATCCGCGCACAGGGTGCGGATTTTGACACACCGATGGTTGATGCGACGCATGATGATGAAACAGGGCGCAGTATGATTTTGGTGTCCCCCGATGGCGAGCGTTCGATGAATACATATTTGGGCGTGGCGAACCAACTGTCGCCCACAGATATTGATCCCGCATTGATGGCGGATACCAAGTGGCTGTATTTAGAGGGTTATTTGTTTGACCGCCCAGAGAGCCAAGCGGCATTCATCCGCGCGGTTGAATTGTGCAACGCGGCAGGTGGGCAATCATCCATCAGCCTGTCCGACCCGTTCTGTGTTGACCGCCACCGCGCGGCATTTCGCGATTTGATCGCCAATCACATCGACATGTTGTTCTGCAACGAACACGAAGTCATGGCGATGTATTCAGGTGACACATTGCAAGCGTCCATCACCAATGGTGCGCAATATGTCGACACACTGGTTTGCACCGCGAGCGCAAAGGGCGCGTATATCGCGCATGGTGGTCAAATTATTCATGTGGAAACCGATGCGGTCGATTTGGTTGACGCCACGGGTGCAGGCGATTTATTTGCTTCTGGATTTTTGGCCGGCATGGCACAGGGCAAAGATTTGCGCACATGTGGGCGCATGGGGTGTATTGCGGCGGGCGAAGTGATTTCGCACATGGGCGCACGACCAGCCGCTGATTTGAATGCGCTGTTTAAATCACAGGGGCTTTAGTTAGTCCCCTAACATCGCCTGAACCTTATCCAGATCGATTTCGCCTATTGGCGCGGATCGGCTGGGATCGTGCCAATCGTAATTGAATGTTGCAAAATCACGCGCATAAATTTCATGCATCAGGTGCATGGATAGATCGTCGAAATAATCAGCCACTGGATGGGCGCGTTTGGGGCCATGGCCCTCGCTCTCGTTGAAACGCGGCATGGTGTCGATGTCCAACGCATGTACGGCGTCAATGTGTGACATGACGGATTTCATATCCTGCTTGAAATTTTCAACAGTGACGATGGCGTCGTAATGACCACCGTTAACCACTAATGTGGATGCATGGCCTGCCATGGCTGACCAATGAATATCGGGTTCCATGGGGCGGCGAAATTTGATGGTGTCGCGTGCGAATAACAGAAAACGGCGGAAGGATTTGATTTGGTCAAAATCGCCCTCAATATCAATCCCGTACTGTTTGGTCAGGCGGGGAACAAGGTTGCCACGATACCGATTGCCATTGCGCTGAATGCCACAGATTTTGTCGAAAAAGGACGATAAAATACGTGGGTACGGATTGCGCACACAGGTGAATGTAGGGATGTCGGGGTTTTTGACGACGGCGGAAATCGTATCACGTGCACCCTCTTGGTTCCATTTTAGCATACCTGTTTGGGCGTCATGAATGTCGCCGTCAAAATAGGTGCCGTGATCGGAATAATACAGGATTTGACCGATGGTCGAACAGGCGCATTTGGGAATGACGCGATATGCCACCGATTTACTGGGCGTGACCCATGTGCCTGGAAAACCCATTGCGACCTCGAAAATTTTTAATCTTAGGGCCTTCATAATTGGAAATCGGCGAATTTGCCAGTGGCGTGCATAAAAACATGTCAAAGTGGTTTTCACGGGCGTCCATGGGCATTACAGTTCAGAGGAATTCAACGGGAGCAATCATGTCATACGCATACGACGGCCAAAATATCTTCGCTAAAATCCTTCGCGGGGACATTCCAAATGACACGGTTTTGGAAACTGAACATGCATTGGCATTTCGCGATATTGCACCGCAACGCCCGCAACACGTTCTGGTCATTCCCAAAGGCCCCTACGTCAGCTTTGATCATTTTGCCAAAGAGGCGACGGACGCAGAGATTGTTGGCTATACCCGCGCAATTGGGCAGGTTTGTGATATGATCGGTGTTTCAATAGATGCCGGCGATGGGTTTCGTATGATTGCCAACAGTGGTGAAAATGGCGTTCAGGATGTACCACATTTGCATGTGCATATCTTGGGTGGGCGTTCAGCGGGTCGCATGATCCAACCTTAATCATTGCGAGCGTTCAGTTAGCGCGATAACAGTAATAAACGTTTTAAAGGAAGTCCGATGAGCAAAGAGCCAAAAGAAGTCAAAGAAGTGACAACATCCCGTGTGGCCTGTGATGGCGGAGAAGGTGGACATCCACGGGTTTGGTTGCAAATACCGGGCGAACATGGCTGGGTTGAATGCCCGTATTGCGATTGCAAATTTGTGCTGATAGACGGCGCGGACGCGGAGCATTAGGCCGATGTCCATCGGCAAGGGCCACCACATTCATTTGATCGACGGCTCTGGATTTATTTTCCGCGCGTATCACGCTTTACCACCATTAACGCGCAAATCTGATGGATTGCCGGTGGGTGCGGTCAGTGGTTTTTGCAACATGCTGTTCAAAATGGTCGAGGATCAAAAGGGATCGGATGCGCCCACACACATGGTTGTAGTGTTCGATGCCAAGGGCAAAACATTCCGATCAGACCTGTACCCCGCATACAAAATGAACCGCCCCCCCGCACCCGAAGATTTGGTGCCACAATTCCCGTTGACCCGCGATGCAACACGCGCGTTTGGGATTGCTTGCATCGAAGAGGTTGGGTTCGAGGCGGATGATATTATCGCGACCTTGGCCGTACAGGCACGTAATGCTGGTGCACGAGTTACCATTGTGTCGTCTGACAAAGATTTGATGCAATTGGTTGGCGGTGGTGTTGAAATGTTTGACGCTATGAAAAACAAACGCATTGGCATTGAACAGGTCGAGGAAAAATTTGGCGTTGGCCCAGAGCGGGTGATTGATGTGCAATCATTGGCAGGCGACAGCGTGGATAATGTTCCAGGCGCACCCGGAATTGGGATTAAAACGGCGGCGTTGTTGATTAACGAATACGGCGATCTGGACGGTTTGTTGGAACGAGCGGGCGAGATTAAACAGCCCAAGCGTCGCCAAGCATTGATTGATAATGCGGATCAAATTCGGGTCAGCCGTGAATTGGTGACCCTGAAGGCCGACATGGAAATGGATTTTAAATTTACCGATTTTGAGGTGAAAGACCCTGATCCTGATACGGTTTTGAGTTTCCTTGGCAAAATGGAATTCCGCACAATGTCCGCGCGGATCGCCAACAAGTTGGGTGTTGAAGCCCCAGTGATAGACGCGCCCCAAGGCGCATCGAGCGCCCCCGAACGGGGTGCAGTCGCACAGGTTCCGTTTGAAGCGGACAAATACGAATGCGTGCGGGACGCAGATGCGCTGAAAATTTGGGTTCAGAAAATTTATGACTGTGGGTATGTTGCTGTTGATACGGAAACCACAGGTCTAAACGAGATGATCGTCGATCTGGTTGGTATTTGTCTGTCAGTTAAGGCGGGCGAGGCCTGTTATATTCCCCTGACGCACAAAGACGGCGAAGGTGATTTGTTTGGTGGTGCGGCACTGGCCGAGGGGCAGATGCCATTGGACGAAGCGTTAGCGATTTTGCGTCCCATGTTGCAAGACCCATCGATCATGAAAATTGGTCAAAATATGAAATACGACGCCAAGATTTTGGCGCGATACGACGTGGCAATTGCGCCGGTGGATGACACAATGTTGCTGTCCTATGCACTGAATGGCGGCAAACATAATCACGGCATGGATTACCTGTCGAACCGGTATTTGGAACACGAGCCGATCAGCATTAAATCTGTGTTGGGAACGGGAAAATCAGCAATCACGTTTGACAAGGTTCCGATTGATGATGCCGTGAAATATGCGGCAGAGGATGCGGATATTACCCTGCGATTGTGGCAGATGTTTAAACCACAGTTGCACAGTGTTGGCGTGACACAGGTTTATGAAACGCTAGAGCGTCCATTGATCCCTGTTTTGGCCAAAATGGAAATGACAGGCATCAAGGTTGATCGCGATACGTTAAGTCGGATGTCAAATAATTTCGCGCAATCCATGGCAGGTTTAGAGGCAGAAATTCATGCACTGGCGGGGCAATCATTTAATGTCGGTTCACCAAAACAGTTGGGTGAAATTCTGTTTGATAAGTTGGAATTGCCCGGTGGTAAAACGGGTAAAACGGGAGCCTATAGCACGGGCGTTGATATCCTAGAGGATTTGGCCGCAGAGGGGCATGAATTGCCCAGCAAGGTTCTGGATTGGCGACAGATGTCAAAGTTGAAGAGCACGTACACCGATGCGCTGCAAACCCATATCAATCCTGATACGGGACGGGTGCATACGTCGTATGTGATTTCGGGGGCGTCGACGGGACGGTTGGCTTCGACTGATCCCAACTTGCAAAATATTCCTGTGCGATCTGATGCGGGGCGCAAAATTCGCGAGGCGTTTATCGCTGACGAGGGTAATGTTTTATTGTCATTGGATTACAGTCAAATCGAGCTGCGCATTTTGGCGCATATCGCGAAAATTGATGCGTTAAAACAGGCGTTTCACGAGGGTCAGGATATTCACGCGCTGACTGCGTCACAGATGTTCAATGTGCCGCTGGAAAACATGGACCCGATGATCAGACGACAAGCCAAAGCGATTAACTTTGGTGTGATTTATGGGATCAGTGGTTTTGGGTTAGCGCGTAATTTACGCATTCCGCGTAAAGAGGCGCAGGCGTTTATTGACACCTATTTTGAACGGTTCCCAGGTATCCGTACTTATATGGATCAAACCGTTGAATTCGCAAAGGAAAATGGGTTTGTGCAGACCTTGTTTGGACGTAAAATTCATACCAGCGAAATCAATGCCAAGGGACCGCAAGCGGGTTTTGCCAAACGGGCGGCGATCAATGCGCCGATCCAAGGAACCGCGGCGGATGTTATTCGCCGTGCGATGATCCAAATGCCTGATGCAACGGCGCATTTGCCGGCGAAAATGTTGTTACAAGTACACGATGAATTGATTTTCGAAGTCCCCAAAGACGCTGTTAAAGAAACCACAAACGTGGTGCGTCGCGTGATGGAAAACGCCTGTGAGCCAGTGGTTAAATTGGACGTGCCGCTGATTGTGGATGCGGGCGTTGGGGACAATTGGGCAGAGGCGCATTAGTCGAAATAATTTTATTAAGTAGGAATAGGAGATTAGCATGGCACACCTAGGATTGATCGGTATTGGCGTGATGGGCGCAGCATTTGCCCAAAATTTGGCCGAAAATGGGCATTCAGTGTCGATGCTGGATCGCACACTGGCGAAAATGCAGGCGGTTGTTGACGAAGGTAAGGATTTGAAGGGTGATTTGATCATCTGCGAAGACGCCCAAGCCTTGGTTGACAGCCTGCCCAAGCCGCGCGCGATCTTGGTGTTGGTGCCATCGGGAAAACCGTTGGACAGTGTGATTGATATGTTGATTCCGTTGCTGGACAAGGACGACTTGATCGCGGATTTAGGTAACTCGAATTACAAAAACACCGAGGCTCGCGTGGCGAAATTAGAGGCTGTCGGCCTGCAGTTTTTAGGTATGGGTATTTCAGGCGGTGCCGAGGGTGCGCGTAAAGGTCCATCCATTATGGCAGGCGGTTCACAAGCCAGCTGGGCAAGGGTAAAGGCACCATTACAAGACGCGTCGGCCAAATTTGAGGGCGAGCCATGTTGTGACTGGTTTGGGCCGGGTGGTTCGGGTCATTTCATCAAAATGATCCACAACGGTATCGAATACGGCGACATGCAACAGATTGCGGAAACCTATGGCATTATGCGCGATGGTTTGGGGATGAATGCGGCCGAAATTGCGGATGTGTTTAAGGGCTGGATGAAGGGGCCGTTGAATTCCTACTTGATCGAAATCGCGGGCGAGGTTGCGGCAGCGGTTGATCCCAAAACGGGCGGCGCTGTATTAGATATTATTTTGGACAAAGCAGGGCAAAAGGGAACTGGGCGTTGGTCGGTAATCGAGGCGCTGCATTTGGGCACCCCTGCCAGCCTGATGATGGCAGCTGTTGAGGCACGTAATATTTCGGCGGCCAAGGAAAGCCGCCTCGAGATGCAGGCGGCGTTCGGGGCATCGCCTGAATTAATGATTGGTGCGTTGGGCACGCGAAAGGCGGCGATTGATGCGTTGGAAAAAGCGATGATCGCGGCCAAAGTTTGCGCCTATGTTCAAGGTTTTGAGGTTTTGAAACGTGCATCAGATGAATTTGAGTGGAACTTTGATTTGGCCGCGATTGCGCGAGTTTGGCGTGCTGGTTGTATCATTCGGTCGGTGTTCTTGGATGAAATTTCTGATGTGTTTGATGGCGGTGGTTCGGCCAATTTGGCGCTGTCTCCGATTTTCCAGCAACGCCTTAAGGACACAATGCCAGACCTGCAAAAGGTTATTGTCGCAGCTCTGTCTCATGGCCAACAAGTGCCTGCATTATACGGAGCGCTTGGGTATCACAACATGCGCCGCACAGGGCAATCCACAGCAAACATGATCCAAGGATTGCGTGATTATTTCGGTGCACACACGTTTGAACGTGTGGATGATTTGGGCGTGGCCGTGAATGGCCCGTGGCATGATTAAGTTTCTAATTCGGACGCTGGTATAATCGGAAAAAACGTACCGCTGGATCGCACGCCGAACCAATCAATGCCATCGTGTTTTTGTGTCATGCCGATGTCCACAAGGCGATAAAAGCTCTTGCGATCAATTAATGCTTCTAGGTTTGCGCGGATCAAAACGTATGGGCTGGGTTCGCCCGTTACCGCATCACGCACCACGCGAATTGGGTTTTCGTCGCCGGCAACCGCGATATCGCCAACGTGCGTGTGAAAGGTGATTACCTGATCATCGCCTGCATTTTCGACATCGAAATCATTAGCAACAAACGGCGCATCCTCGACTGTTATTCCCACCTTTTCCACGGGAGTCACCAGAAAGTAATCATCGCCGTCCTTGCGAATAATCGACGAAAACAGTTTAACCAGCGGCGCCCTGCCGATGGGCGTTCCCAGATAAAACCATGTGCCATCACGCGCAATGCGCATGTCCAAATCCCCACAAAATGGGGGATTCCACAGATGCACGGGCGGTGGACCCTTTTTCGAGGCCTTGGTTACGGCCTGTACGATGCTGTCTGTGTTTTCTTTTTTCATGGATGGCGGATTTGTCATTTGTGTTCTTTGCGATAACTGCGTTTAATACGGATACATTATATGCGGTATAAAAGGTTTTGTCATGACAAGTAAGCTCACACAGGAAATTGACGCATTGGGTGCGAAACTCGCGGATGCCAAGGAACAGATTGCGATGCGCGTGATTGGACAGGAACGGGTTGTCGAATTGGCGATGATTGCTCTGTTGTCTGGTGGGCATGGATTGCTGGTTGGTGCACCTGGGTTGGCAAAAACCCGTTTGGTGGAAACCCTGGGGGTGGTGATGGGGTTGGATGCGAAACGTGTGCAATTTACGCCCGATTTGATGCCCTCTGATATTTTGGGTTCCGAAGTTTTGGAATCGGGTGCGGATGGCACGCGCAGTTTTCGATTTATCAAAGGGCCGGTATTTAGTCAGCTGTTGATGGCCGACGAAGTCAACCGTGCATCTCCGCGTACACAATCTGCATTATTACAAGCGATGCAAGAACATCGCGTGACCATCGCAGGGCAGGAATTCGAACTGCCTGCACCATTTCATGTTTTGGCCACGCAAAACCCAATCGAGCAAGAGGGAACCTATCCTTTACCAGAGGCGCAGCTGGATCGGTTTTTGTTACAGATCGACGTCGGCATGCCTGATCGCGCGACCGAACGTGCGATATTGGAGGCAACAACTGGTGCAGCTGAGGCCGTGGCGAAACCCGTATTAATCGCCGCTGAATTGATCGCGGCGCAAAACATTGTGCGTCAGATGCCCGTGGGCGAAGCTGTGGTCGAAGCAATATTGGATATTGTACGTTCCGCGCGTCCCGATGACGTAAATGCCAGCGATACAGTTCGCGATTTGGTCAGTTGGGGGCCTGGACCGCGTGCGGCGCAGGCCTTGATGTTGGCGGTGCGTGCGCGTGCGTTGGTGCAGGGCAACTTGGCGCCAAGCATGGACGATGTGGCCGCATTGGCAGCGCCCGTATTGGTACATCGCATGGCGCTGGGCTTTGCGGCGCGTGCGCAGGGGGCAGATTTACGTGCATTAATTGCAGATATTACAGCCAAAGTTACAGGGAGCGCGGCCGCCGCGTGACCCAAAATCCGTCCATAGCCTTACGTGCAGATGCACAAGCAATTGCGGGCGGCATGCCGGCATTGATCGCATCGGCGCGGCATTTGGCGGCAACGTTGTCATTGGGCGTGCATGGCCGCAGACGCGCGGGATTAGGCGAAGAATTTTGGCAATACCGTCACGCCGATGTGGGCGACAGTGCGCGCGACATTGATTGGCGGCGTTCCGCACGGGGGGATCAATATTACATCCGCCAAACCGAATGGCAGACAGCGCAGGCGGTTCATTTTTGGGTGGATACATCCGCATCAATGCAATTTCGCGCGGGGAATCCCGTCCAATCAAAATCTGAACGCGCTCAATTATTGGCTATGGCCAGCGCAATTCTGTTGGCCAAAGGCGGTGAACGTTTTGCGCATTTGGATGACATTGATCGCCCCAAAAGCGGCGAAGCCCAAATTATTCGGTTCGCAAACCACCTGACATCCCATACGGCGGACATGGATTATGGTTTGCCAATCAACAAATCAATCGCCACGGGGTCGCGTTCTGTTTTTTTATCGGACTTTCTGGGTGATTGGGACGGCGTTGTCAGCGCGGTTTCGCGGGTTGCCGATCAGAACGTTCAAGGCAGCTTGGTGCAAATCCTTGACCCACAAGAATTATCATTTCCCTTCAAAGGCCGCACCATATTTCAAAGTATGCGCGGCACCCTGTCGTTCGAGGCGCGCCGCGCCAACAGCCTGCGCGCAGCTTATTTGGATCGCTTGGCAGAACGCCGTGATGCACTGCAGTCACTGGCGCGAAATACAGGATGGCGGTTTACGCAACATCAAACCAATACGCCCGCGCAACCCACATTGTTGTGGATTTACCAAACACTTGAGGCGGGTGCATGATCGGTTTTCTGTCACCAATGTTATTGCTAGGCTTACTCAGCTTGCCAATTTTATATTGGCTGTTGCGTGCCACACCGCCCGCGCCCATCATCCGTGCGTTCCCGGCTGTTGGATTATTGTTGGGCTTAAAAAGCGACGAAAACACACCCGACCGTACCCCGTGGTGGTTACTGTTGTTGCGTTTGATTGCGGTGGCGGCGGTCATTATTGGATTTGCGGGACCAATCCTGAATCCAACAGAGCGGGTCAAAGGCACGGGCCCATTATTGATCGTCATGGACGCCAGTTGGGCCAGCGCCCAAAGTTGGGAAGCACGACGCGCAAAAGTGATCGAAATATTGCGCCAGGCAGTACAGGATAACCGCCCTGTCGCATTGCAAAAATTGTCTGATGCACCGCGTGGCGAAATTGCATTTCAATCAGGCAATGCGTTGTTGTCGGATGCCCAAGTGATAACGCCTAATGCATGGAAACCTGACTACTTATCTTGGGCGGATGCCATAAAAGATACAGATGTTGGCCAAGTGGTTTGGCTGTCTGATGGATTAAACGATCCCAACCGTGATGCGTTTTTAACCGCACTGGGCGACGCAGATTTGACGGTTGTTGACGGATTAAATGAGCCCATTGCTGTGCGCCCCGTAACATTTGAACAGGGGGCACTGAACGGGACAATTGTGCGCCCCATTGGCAGCGTTGATCGCGATCTGACGCTGGAATTGATGGGCACAGATTTGAACGGTGTGGTGCGCCCCCTGATGGTGCAACAGATGACCGTCCAAGGCCGCGAGCAATCTGTTACATTTGAAATGCCCACAGAACTGCGCAATCGTGTGCGCTATCTTCGGGTGCGCGATGTGCGGTCGGCGGGGGCAGTTGCCCTTACGGATGACAGCGTCCAAAGCCGTAAAATCGCCTTGATGAGTGGCAGTCAGAACCAAGAGGCGGGGACATTATTGTCAAACCTACATTATTTGCGTAATGCATTGATTAATAAGGCGACATTGATCGAAACTGACATCGACACGGCATTAGTTGCCAATCCTGACATCATGATTTTTGCCGACGTTGGTCGCCTGTCCGACATCGAAGAAATTCAAACCCTTGAATGGGTTGCTGCGGGGGGTACCTTGGTTCGTTTCGCAGGGCCACGCCTGATTAGCAGCGGCATCGGTCAACGCGAAGAGGATCCATTATTGCCTGTGCGCCTGCGTTCAGGTGGGCGCGATGTGGGCGGTGCGATGTCATGGGGTGAACCCAAAAAACTGCGGGATTTTACTCCGGGCAGTCCATTTTTCGGCCTGGACATACCCAGCGATGTCAGTGTCAGTTCACAAGTGATTGCACAACCTGATCCGAATTTGTCCGAACGTGTGCTGGCCAGTCTGGCCGATGGCACGCCCTTGGTCACAGCCAAGGAGCAGGGCGCGGGGCGGGTGATTTTATTTCATGTGACTGCAAATGCTGAATGGTCAAATCTGCCCTTATCGGGATTGTTTGTCCAAATGTTGGATCGGTTGTCGATTTCAACCGCCCGCCAATCGGTGGCTGGTGAGTTGGACGGGTTAACATGGACGCCGTTGCAGGTGATGGACGGGTTCGGGAATATCAGCGATGCACAAGATTTAGGTGGGGTCGAAGGTGCTGATTTCGCCAAAGGCGTGTCGCGTGATCGCCCAGCTGGTGTTTATGGATACCAAGATCGCCGCGTTGCCCACAATGTTATCAGTTCAGACACCACGCTGATCCCTGCCGTTTGGCCCACCACCACCACGCGCGCGCAACTGACAGCCGGCGCAGAGGTGGATTTGAAACCCTTTTTCATCAGTGCGGCGATTGCAATTTTGATTGCAGACATTCTGGCGACATTAGGGGTTTCTGGATTATTGTTTGCCCGCGCCAGCGTTTTGATCGTAGCGGTCACATTTGCCGGCCAAACCAAAGCCCAAGATGACACAGTCGCAATTACCGCGGCCAATAATACGGTTTTGGCTTATGTCATTACAGGCGATGCGCGTGTGGATCGTGCGTCCAAGGCTGGATTGGTTGGCCTGTCTGCTGAACTGACGCGGCGTACCGCAATTGAACCCATTGCACCTGTCGGTGTGAATTTGGATTCGGATGAATTGTCGTTGTTGCCATTTTTATATTGGCCGATGTCCGATGGTCAAAATGCGCCATCTGATGTGGCCATCACCAAAATAAACCGCTTTATTCGTACGGGCGGTATGATCCTGTTTGATACGCGCGATGCAAATGTTTCAGGCACCATTGGTGGGGGCACTAAAAACGGTCGCAAGTTGCAAGAGATTGCGGCGCGGCTGGATATTCCACAACTGGAACCGATCCCACAAGATCACGTTTTGACCCGTAGTTTTTATCTGCTTCAGGATTTCCCAGGTCGTTATATGGGGCCGCCAGTATGGGTGGAAATCACTCCTAAAGAGGAATTGCAAGAGGGCATGCCATTTCGCAATTCGAACGACGGTGTGACGCCGGTTTTGATCGGCGGAAATGATTGGGCGTCTGCGTGGGCAATAGATGACAATGGACGCTTTATGTTCCCTGTCGGGCGCGGTCGTCAGGGTGAATTACAACGTGAATATGCGCAACGGTTTGGCGTTAATTTGATTATGTATGTGATGACGGGGAATTACAAAAGCGACCAAGTTCATGTGCCCAGTTTACTTGAGAGGTTAGGCCAATGATCGATTGGGTTGTGACATTTGCACCCGTGATCCCCTGGTGGATAATTGGAACATTGGGCGTCGTTTGCGTGTTTGGTATTGGGTTGGCGCTGTTCAAAGGGCTTGGCGGTTGGTGGTTGCGTGCGTTGGCAGGGATAAGCCTATTGTTGGCTTTAGCAAACCCGATGATCAGTCAGCAAGAGCGCAATGCGTTGTCCAACATCGTTTTTGTTGTGCTCGACAACAGCGAAAGCATGGGAATTTCGGACCGACCCGCGCAAATTACAACCGCTTTGAATGGGATAAAGTCTCGGTTTGCAGATGATGCAAAATTTGAGATACGCGAAGTTTCCGTCACCAATGATTTAGATGTACGCGACAGCGGTTCCATGGTGATGACCGCATTGTCCCAAGCGGCGGCGCAGGTGGCTGCATCGCGCATTGCAGGCGCGATTGTCATCAGCGATGGACGTATTCACGACGCCGATATGCTGCGTGACTTTCCAGCACCTGTACATCTGTTGCAGGCCGGTCGCGCGGATGATTGGGACAAGCGGCTGGAGTTGATCAATGCGCCCAGCTTTGCCATCGTCGGCGAGGAAATAACCCTACGCCTGCGCATCAACGAAGATGGCGCAGTGCCTGCCGATAAAACTGGCCGTGCCACATTGAATATTGTGATTGATGGCGATGAATATGGCACGTTCCCATTGCCGACAAACCGTGAATTGGAACTGCCGTTGAAGCTCTCGCATGGGGGGATCAATGTGGTGCAGTTTAATGTTTTGCCAGAGGATGGCGAACTGACGACACGCAATAACAATGCCGTCTTGCAAATCAACGGGGTGCGTGACCGTTTGCGTGTTTTGCTGGTTTCAGGAGAGCCGTACACAGGCGAACGTACATGGCGCAACCTGTTGAAATCCGACAGTGCGGTGGATTTGGTGCACTTTACAATCCTGCGCCCGCCAAACAAAATGGACGGTGCATCCGCAAGCGAGCTGTCCTTGATCGCCTTTCCTGTGCGGCAATTGTTTTTGGATAAGATTGACGAATTCGATTTGATTATATTCGACCGTTATAAACGACGCGGCATGTTATCAGGTCAATACCTGAGCAATGTGGTGCAATATGTCCGCAACGGTGGTGCGGTTCTGGTCGCGGCAGGTGAAAATTTCGCAGGCGCAGAGAGCTTGTTTCGCACTGAGTTGCGCGACATTCTGCCCGCCGTTCCAACATCGCGCGTGATCGAACAGGGTTATAAACCCCGTGTTACAGATCTGGGAAATAAACACCCAGTGACCGAAGGGTTGCAAGTGACAGACAGTGATGACGCACCTGATTGGGGCCGCTGGTTTCGCCTGATTGAGGCGGAACAAATCAGCGGCGATGTGGTCATGACGGGTGCCCAAGATAAACCTCTGCTGATCCTTGATCGTGTGGAAAAGGGGCGGGTTGCGTTGTTGTTATCTGACCAAGCATGGATGTGGTCGCGTGGTTTCGAAGGTGGTGGTCCACAATTGGAATTGTTGCGCCGTTTAGCACATTGGTCGATGCAGGAGCCCGACCTTGAAGAGGAAAAACTGTCCGTACGTGTTGATGGAACAGAAGTGATTGTGACACGGCGCTCCCTGCGGGATGAGCCGCGCGCGTTACAGGTGGAAAAGCCAGACGGCACGACGATGACCGTTGAAATGAACCAAATGTCCGACGGTAAATGGCAGGGAAAATTTTCCGGTCAGGAAAATGGCCTGTACCGCCTGAGCGATGGTGATCAATCTGCTGTTGTCGCGCTGGGCCCAACATTGCCGCGCGAATTTGAACAGGTCATCGCCACGGATTTGGAAATGGCACAGATTATCGATCAAACGGGCGGTGGCGTGATCGCGTTGGATCGTGTGCCATCACCATCGGTGCGCATCAGTCGTTCTGGGCGGGTTGCGGGGGGGGACAATTGGATTGGTGTGGTTGATCGCGCCGCCTTTGTGGTTACTGCCGTTAAACAAATGCCTGTCATTCCGGCGTGGCTTTATCTGTTGTTGGCGGCGGGGTTTGCCGTGCTGGCGTGGTGGCGCGAAGGGCGGCGTGCATCCTAGAATATGATTGATTTTCCAAATTGGTAAGTTTATATTACCAATAACCAAAGGATGTCCCTCATGCAGATGCCAACACCCAGTGCGACCGTTTTGAACAAAAAATCCCATATTATAAGCCGATTATTGGATGTGTTGCCGGCGGCATCGGTCATTTCTGATCCCATACAAACACGCGCTTACGAATGCGATGCCTTGACGGCGTATCGCTGTGTGCCGATGTTGGCCGTTCTGCCCGCAAACACTGAACAGGTGTCTGAAGTCCTAAAAATTTGTTTTGAGGAAGGCGTTCCAGTTGTCCCGCGCGGGGCGGGGACATCGCTGGCGGGGGGTGCAATGCCCACTGCAGATTGTGTCATTTTAGGCGTGGCCAAAATGAATAATGTTTTGGAAACAGATTATGAAAATCGCCTGATCCGTGTGCAATCTGGTCGCACAAACCTGTCCGTTTCGGGTGCGGTGGAAGAGGATGGTTTTTTCTATGCTCCCGATCCCAGCAGCCAATTGGCCTGTGCGATTGCGGGTAACATCGGGATGAATTCAGGTGGTGCGCATTGTTTGAAATACGGTGTCACCACAAACAATCTGTTGGGCGTGACGATGGTGATGATGGACGGCGAAGTGGTTGAAATCGGTGGTGGCCATTTGGATGCATCAGGTTTGGACTTACTGGGTGTGATCTGTGGATCAGAGGGTCAACTTGGCGTCGTCACCGAGGCTACATTGCGCATCCTGCATAAACCCGTGGCCGCAAGGCCTGTGTTAATCGCCTTCGATGAAAACGAGGTGGCGGGCGCATGTGTGGCCGACATTATCAAGGCAGGTGTTTTACCCGTGGCCATCGAATTCATGGATCGCCTGTGCATTGAAACCAGCGAGAATTTTGCCAAAGCAGGATACCCCGACGCCGAGGCATTGCTGATCGTAGAGGTCGAGGGATCAGAAGTGGAAATCGAAGAGCAATTATCCAAAATTATTTCCATCGCCAAACGCCATAATCCGGTAGAGTTACGCGAGAGCAAGTCAGAGGAAGAAAGCGCAAAAATCTGGCTGGGACGAAAATCCGCGTTTGGTGCGATTGGTCAGATAAGCGATTACATGTGTTTGGACGGCACAATCCCCGTGTCCGAATTGCCATATGTATTGCGCCGCATTGGCGAAATTGGCCGCGAATACGGCCTGCGCGTGGGCAACGTATTTCACGCAGGCGACGGCAATATGCATCCGCTGATTTTGTTTGATGCAAACAAGCCGGGCGATCTGGAACGTTGTGAAGAAATGGGTGCGGAAATTCTACGCCTGTGCGTGCAGGTGGGTGGATGCCTGACGGGTGAACACGGTGTTGGTATTGAAAAACGTGACCTGATGTTTGATCAATACACCTCAACAGACATCGACGCACAACTGAATGTTAAGGATGTGTTTGACCCCAAATGGTTGCTGAACGCGGCCAAAGTTTTCCCGCTGTCTGCAACCGAAACACGGCGGGCGGCATCATGAATCCAATCAACGAAGCAGAGCTGTCCGAAGCAATAAAATCGGCCAATGAACCCCTGCGCATTGTCGGTGGTGGCACACGCCAAACCTTGGGGAACGCGGTGAATGCATCGACAACCCTGTCGACGGCGGGCATGACGGGCATCACTTTGTTGGAACCTGCGGCGCTGACGCTGGTCGTGCGTGCAGGCACGCCGCTGGTGGATGTTCAGGCGGCGCTGGATGCTGAAAACTTACAGCTGCCGTTCGAACCCATGACGCATAACACCCTGCTGAACACATCAGGCAGGTCGACAATTGGCGGTGTGGTCGCCTGCAACATCTCTGGTTCACGGCGTATTCAGGCGGGGGCGTGTCGCGACAGCTTGATTGGCGTGCGGATGGTTGATGGCGCCGGTAACATCTTAAAAAACGGTGGCCGTGTGATGAAAAATGTTACGGGGTACGATCTGGTGAAATTGATGGCGGGCAGTTTTGGCACGCTGGGCGTGATGACGGAATTGTCGTTTAAATTGCTGCCCAAGCCCGCGACACAGGCAACAGTAAACTTGCACGGATTAAACGACGCAGACGGCATCAATGTCCTGTGCCGCGCATTGGGTTCCCCCAATGACGTAACTGGTGTGGCGTTTGCGAATGGCAACGCAATGATCCGTATCGAAGGATTGCTCAAATCTGTGGATTACCGCGTTGGTGCCCTAAAATCGCTGTTCGCTGTTCATGATATTACGGTGGATCTGAATGATACCGCAACATGGGCATCCATTGGCAATGTCGAACATCTGGCCGCTGATGATGGTGCGATTTGGCGGGTATCCGTGAAACCAACGGATGGCCCTAAACTGGTGCAAAACCTGCGCGACGCGCACGTCACATTGAACGCAGTTTATGATTGGGGTGGTGGCTTAATCTATCTGTCATTGCCAGACGATTTAAACCTGCGCGACCACATGGGCGGCTTTGGCGGTCATGCGACATTGATCCGTGGAAACGGTGGCGGCGCACCCAAAATGCAACCGCAAAATAAACTGGTCGCAGGGATAGAACAGGGGCTGAGGGCCAAGTTTGATCCACGCGGTATATTGAACACAGGGATTATGGGCTGATGCAAACCACATTTACGGACGAACAACTGAATGATCCCAAAATAGCGCGATCAAACCAAATCCTGCGCAACTGTGTCCATTGCGGTTTTTGCACGGCGACATGTCCAACATATCAGGTCTTGGGCGACGAGTTGGACAGCCCACGTGGCCGCATTTATTTGATCAAAGATATGTTGGAAAATAATCGTAAGCCCGATGCAAAGGTCGTGAAACATATCGATCGTTGCCTGTCTTGTCTGGCTTGCATGTCCACCTGCCCATCGGGCGTAAATTACATGCATCTGGTGGATCACGCTCGCGAATATATCGAGGATAATTATAACCGCCCCCTGTTTGATCGCGTAATGCGCGCCGCCTTGGCGCAGATTTTGCCCTATGACAAACGCTTTCGTTTTGCGATGAAATCGGCACAGTTGGTTAAACCATTGGCGCCGATCATGCCGTCCAAAATTCGCAACATGGTAGAGTTTGCCCCAAAACGATTACCCCCGCCCAGCCTGAATGACAAACCACAGGTTTTCCCTGCAGAGGGTACGCGAATTAAACGTGTGGCGTTGATGACGGGTTGCGCACAAAAGGCGTTGGATACCGATATCAACGACGCCACAATTCGCCTGCTGACCCGCCATGGCTGTGACGTGGTGGTGGCCAATGGCGCGGGCTGTTGTGGGGCGTTGACGCACCACATGGGCAAGGTCAAACAAAGCCACGCATCGGCGGCCAAAAACATCGCCGCGTGGATGGCAGAAGTGTCGGGCGAAGGATTAGATGCGATCGTCATCAATACCAGCGGTTGCGGCACGACGGTCAAGGATTACGGTCATATGTTTGTGGGCGAGGCACTGGCCAAAGACGCCCAAACCATCGCCGCCTTGGCGCGCGATATTTCAGAAGTTTTGATGGATTTGGATCTAAATTCCCCAACGGTTCCAACAATGCGGGTGGCCTATCACGCCGCCTGTTCCCTGCAACACGGCCAACAAATCAAAACTCACCCTAAAACATTGCTGAAAAACGCGGGCTTTACCGTGCTGGAACCCAAGGATAGTCATCTGTGTTGTGGATCGGCGGGAACCTATAATTTGATGCAACCAGAGATTTCCAAGCAATTACAAACCCGCAAGGTCGAAACCTTGGATGCGTTAACGCCGGACGTTATCGCGGCGGGAAATATTGGGTGCATGATGCAAATTGGGTCGGCGATGAATGTCCCCGTGGTGCATACTGCAGAGTTGTTGGATTGGGCCACAGGCGGGCCGATTCCGCCAAAGTTGGCGACCCTGTCTGTTGCGTAAGTGTAACGTCAAATAAGTGGTGATATTTCCCTTTGGACACCGCGTAAAACGCGGACTACTGTACGCCAAAGGGACGGATCATGAAATTTTTCATTCTGCTGATTGCCATGTGTTTTGGCACGCTTGTTCAGGCGCAAACGGCGCCGCGCCAGTTGGTGACGATGGACCAAGTCCGTGCATGGTCGGGTGTTGGTCGGCTGGACGTTAACACACCTGGCATGCGTAGGTTTTGTTCTGGTGCGTTGATTTCTGATACACAGGTTTTAACGGCGGCGCATTGCGTTGTTGATGCTGAAACTGGGCAACAGTATGCACCTGAATCGGTTCAATTTTTGGCGGGATGGCGCGATGGCCGTGCGTCGGCATACGGTCGTGCGCGACGGATTGTCGTGCATCCCGATTACGAACCGATGCTGAATGTGAATGATAAAAACGTATCAACCGACTTGGCAATTGTTGAACTGGCCGTGCCGATGAATGCCAATGGCATCCGCCCCTTTGCTCGTCAAGAACAACCAAAAGTTGGGCAGAAACTGAAGGTGGTTTCATACGCTCACGACCGATTAGACGCCCCCGCAATCGAGGAAGATTGCCAAGTTTTGAACAGCAAGACACGTGTTATTGTCGCCAGCTGTTCTGTTGATTTTGGCGCTTCAGGTGCGCCTATTTTTGTGATTGAAAATGGCATTCCGATGATTGCATCTGTTGTATCCGCCAAGGCGCAAATGAACGGCCAGGACGTCACAATTGGTGTTTCATTAGAAGAGCCATTAAATGAGCTGTTGGAAAGATTGAAACAACGTTCGGCGATCTTTCAGGGCAAAAAGCCAGGGGTTGCCTTGTCAGAACAGCTTGGTCGTTAAAATGGCGCGGTAAAATAAATGTGAACATTTTGATCGCGATACCTCTTGCCAAATAAAATATTCTTCCCATATATTTAACAACGGACGCCCGAATGGGGTCTGTTAAAATACCACGGTCTGTCCATAAGGAAGGCCATAACATTCGTATCGCTTAGAAAAGGATATGCTTATGCGTAATTATGATTTTGCACCACTATACCGTTCAACTGTAGGTTTCGACCGTCTGGCCACCATGCTGGATCGCGCATTAACCGCTGACAGTTCCTCGAACACTTATCCCCCTTATAACATTGAAAAAGCTGGCGAAAACCAGTATCGGATTACCCTTGCGGTATCTGGATTTTCAGAAGAAGAGTTAAACGTCGAAATGCGTGATGGCCAATTAGTGATCTCTGCTAAGAAAGCGGAAACGCCCGATGATGACGTCACTTATTTGCACCGTGGTATTGCCCAACGTGCGTTTGAAAAGCGGTTTCAGTTGGCTGATCATGTGCGTCCCGTAGGTGCTGAAACCCGCGATGGTTTGTTGCATATTGATTTGGTGCGCGAAGTGCCAGAGGCATTAAAACCACGTACGATCGAAATTTCTGGTCCGTCGACGATTGATGGGAAAACCACCAAAAAGGTCACGAAATCAAAGACTGTCGAAGTCTAGATTTCCACCAAACATCGCCCGTCGTTGCCCCCCCTTTTAACACGGGCCATGTCCCCAAGACTGATCTCTCCCCTGACAGCTTGGGCATGACGCCACCCATTTGTTCCCCTTGGGTGGCGTCTTTGTATCAAAAAACCCCACGCGATGGCGGGGTTTTTCTGGTACGAATTATAACTACTTCACTGATTGACAGATGTATTTCATTTCCATGTAATCATCCATGCCATGGTGCGAACCTTCACGTCCCAGCCCCGATTGTTTGATGCCGCCAAAGGGTGCGACTTCGTTTGAAATCAGGCCAGAATTGACCCCAACCATGCCGTATTCCAAACCCTCTTGCATGCGCACGATGCGATTAAAATCGTTGGAATAGAAGTAGGATGCCAAGCCAAAGATTGTGTCATTCGCGGCGGCTAAAACCTCTTCTTCGGTTTCAAATTTGAACAAAGGCGCGACTGGGCCGAATGTTTCGTCCTGTGTCACCATCATATCGGATGTCACATCCGTCAGAATAGTTGCTTCGAAAAATGAACCTCCCAATGCATGACGCTTGCCGCCTGTTAGAATTTTGGCACCTTTTGCCACGGCGTCGGCGATATGTTCTTCGACTTTGGCAAGGGCTTTCATCTCGATCAGGGGGCCCGCAATCGTACCCTCTTCCAGCCCGTCACCAACCGTCAAATCAGCGACCCGCGCCGCCAGTTTTTTGGCAAAGACATCGTAAACACCAGCCTGAACATAAATGCGGTTTGCACAAACACAGGTTTGGCCATTATTGCGATATTTTGAAATAATCGCGCCTTCAACCGCATCATCCAGATTGGCGTCGTCAAACACGATAAACGGGGCGTTGCCGCCTAGTTCCAATGACAGTTTCATAATTTGATCCGCTGCTTGGCGCATCAAAATGCGACCCACTTGGGTGGAACCCGTGAATGTCAATTTACGCACTGCCGGGTTGGAACAAAATTCCTTGCCGATGTCGCTGGCTTGCGATGATGTAATCACGCTGAACACACCTTTGGGTACGCCTGCGCGTTCGGCAATGACGGCGATCGCCAACGCCGACAGCGGGGTCAGGTTTGCAGGGCGGGCAACGAATGAACAACCCGATGCCAATGCGGGCGCCAATTTGCGCGCAATCATTGCGGCGGGGAAATTCCACGGTGTGATCGACGTAACAACCCCAATCGGTTGTTTGATCACGGTGATGCGTTTGTCGCGCATGTGCCCGGGTATTGTTTCGCCGTAAATGCGTTTTGCTTCTTCTGCGAACCATTCGAAAAAGCTGGCGGCGTAGCCGATTTCTCCGATTCCCTCGGCCAATGGTTTACCCATTTCAGCGGTCAAAATTGCCCCTAAATCGGCGGCGTTTTCAACCATCAGCGCGTGCATTTTACGCACAATCACGGAACGTTCCTTGGCCGCGTATTTCGCCCATTCTTTTTGTGCAATGGCCGCCTGTGCAATCGCATATTTGGCGGAATCCACGCCCATATCTGGTAATGTCGCAATCACGTCACCGCGTGCGGGGTTCGTCACATCAAATGTTTTACCATCAGGTGCATCCACCCATTCACCCGCAATATAGGCCTGACCGGCCAGCAAGGTAGGGTCATTCAAAAGGCTTTTTAGATTGGTTTTTTCCAGCATCGCATCATCCTTGGCAGTTGTTTAAGGTTCTACCAAATGCGTGGCACAATCAATTCAACAGTGCAATGAAAACCCTGAAAAGCGACCTAGTTTTGCATCAAGCCGTCGGAAATATCATGATAGCTGTCGTCAACATCGGTGATGCCGGTACGAATTTCGATGGCCGTCATTGCGATTTTTCCATGATTTTCGATCCGGTGGAAAACGCCCGCTGGCACCGTCACTTCTTCCTCTTCCAACAAACGCACCGCCCCCGTGGGCAGGTTTACTGCCGCGCAGCCTTCGACAATCAAAATTCGTTTGCGTGTGTACAGATTGCACATGGGTTCGACAAAGCCACCAACCGGTATTGTCAGGCGCGAAATGATCACCCGGTCGGAACGCATCAATTCTTCGCGTTGCACGGGATTGGGTGTGACCGCGCGTATCGCCTGTGCATTGCGTTTCTCAAAATTTGCAACGGTACCCATAGAATCCTCCAGTCTTTTTAAAAACTTAGCGGGAATATCCTTAATGAAAGTTGAATCTTTGCTCATGAAAGCCGATATAAAGACTAACAACTTTGAATTGGACCCAATCAATGCGTTTAGCTAAGTGGATTATTGTTCTAACTTTCTTGGCCGTCATTGGCCTGTTTGCGCAATATACATTGCCCCAACGTGATGTGGTGCGTGTGACCAGTACCGAAATTATCCGTTCTGATTTTACAGGCTGGAACCGCATGTTTTATGCCAGCGCCGACAGTGGAAACCTTGAAACTGCGACCCGAGATTTGCGCCTGATCAACGCGGTTTACCCCAACGGCAAAATCATCGTGTTTCGCAACGAAGATACTGGTTGGTTCCGCTGGCCACCGTATTTCAAAACAAACAGCTCGGACGTCAGCGCCGAAGCGGAAAACCTACGATCCGACGAAGCCAGTCCAAAATGGGTGTCCATCAAACATTATGGTTGGCGCTGGTCACCATTATCGATCTATCCCAATGCTGTGCGTCTTGACCCTGTTGATGGTCCTGACGTCACATTCTTCCCTTGGTTTAACGTGATTTTCGGTATCTTTATGGCTTTGATTCTGTTGGGCATTTTCCGTTTGTTACAAAAATTCAAACGCAAACGCATCGATCCAGTATTGGAAGACGTGGGCGAAACATGGGACAGCGTCGAAGCAGGTGGTACCCGCATCGGCAACAGCATCCGTGGTATGTTCAAGAAATTGGGCGGTCGATAACTAGAATCCACTGGCAATTGCACGTCATTTTTGGCAAAACCTGAACAGCAAACAGTTTAGGTGACCAAAATGATCCCATATCGTTCCAGAACAACAACGCATGGCCGTAACATGGCAGGTGCGCGCGGACTTTGGCGTGCCACAGGCATGACGGATGATGACTTCGGTAAACCGATCATCGCGGTGGTGAATTCATTCACACAGTTCGTACCCGGTCACGTTCATCTGAAAGATATTGGTCAACTGGTTGCACGCGAGATTGAAGCGGCTGGCGGTGTTGCCAAGGAATTCAACACCATTGCCGTGGATGACGGAATTGCCATGGGTCACGACGGGATGTTGTATTCCCTGCCATCACGCGAAATCATCGCCGACAGCGTGGAATACATGGTTAACGCACATTGCGCCGACGCCATGGTTTGCATTTCCAACTGTGATAAAATCACCCCTGGTATGATGATGGCCGCCCTGCGCTTGGACATTCCCGTGGTATTCGTTTCAGGTGGCCCAATGGAAGCAGGCAAGGTCGACATCGACGGTGATCTGCGCAAAGTGGATTTGGTCGATGCCATGATCGAGGCGGCGAACCCCGACATGACCGACGCCAACGTCCAAGCGATTGAAGAGGCGGCGTGTCCAACCTGTGGATCATGTTCGGGTATGTTCACGGCCAATTCCATGAACTGTCTGGCCGAAGCCTTGGGTCTTGCCCTGCCTGGTAACGGATCGACATTGGCAACACACACCAAACGCGAAGCATTGTTTTTGGAAGCGGGTCGTTTAATTGTTGATCTGACAAAGCGCCACTATGAAAAAGGCGAAGCGGGTTTGACCGCACGCGGCATTGCAACCAAAGCGGCATTTGAAAACGCCATGACCATGGACATCACCATGGGCGGTTCCACGAATACCATCCTGCACTTGCTTGCTATGGCTCAAGAAGCAGAAGTTGATTTCACAGTTGCTGATATTGACCGCCTGTCACGCACAACGCCGTGCCTGTGCAAAGTGGCACCCGCCATCTTGAATGTTCACATGGAAGATGTGCATCGCGCGGGCGGCATTTTTGCCCTGCTTGGTGAATTGGATCGTTGCGGATTGCTGGACACGTCCGTGTCCACTGTCCACACTCCGACACTGGCGCAAGCGATTGCAAATTGGGACGTGAAAATCACCAATAATAAAGCGGCACATGACCTGTTCTTGGCCGCGCCGGGTGGCGTGCGTACCGTGCATGCCTTTAGTCAATCACGCGAATACAACGAATTGGATGTGGATCGCGAAAACGGCATCATCCGTAACGAAGCAAATGCATTTTCCACAGATGGCGGTTTGGCAGTTTTGTTTGGCAATATCGCAAGCGAGGGCTGTGTTGTGAAAACCGCAGGTGTGGATGACAGCATCCTGAAATTCAGCGGCCCCGCAATGGTCTGCGAAAGCCAAGACACCGCCGTGAACCGCATCCTGAAAAAAGAGGTCAAAGCGGGCGATGTAGTCATTATCCGCTATGAGGGCCCCAAAGGCGGGCCAGGAATGCAGGAAATGCTGTACCCAACGTCGTATCTGAAATCCATGCGCTTGGGCAAAGCCTGTGCATTGATCACGGACGGGCGTTTTTCAGGCGGAACATCTGGTCTGTCCATCGGTCACGTATCCCCTGAAGCGGCCGAAGGTGGCAACATTGGTTTGATCCAAGAGGGCGACATTATCGAGATCGACATTCCAAACCGCACGATCAACGTGAAATTGACCGACGCTGAATTGGACGAACGCCGCGCCGCAATGATCGCCAAGGGCGAAGGTGCGTGGAAACCAACAGAGGTGCGCAAACGCAAAATAAGCCGCGCACTGCGTGCCTATGCATCACTGGTCACAAACGCATCACAGGGTGCGGTACGCGGTGAACCAAAATAGATATTGCTTGGTGCTCTGCATGTGTGGGGCGCCAATGCATTCATGATGCTCAAATTGTTTAAGGCCAGCTTGTGACGACTTCGCCGAATGTCCCGTCATCACGTCTTTTGTCATATGAAATACGAATATTTTCGGCGCCCTGCGTGAACGTAATATAATATTCCCCCGTGACGGTATAAACCGCGTCCGTTTGATTTTGTGACGGAGCAAAAACCTGCAAACGTTGACTGTGCGCACCGACGTGACATGTAACTGCTAACACAGGTTCGTTGGGTCGCGATGCGAGGTTGATTTCAACAATGCCATCCATGTCACAATTATCGTCAGCGCCCGTGCAAAAGCTGCACGCAGAAATGTCATAACGCGTCCACAACGACTGCTCCTCGTAGAATGATAAAATCAACCCACCGTTACGATCCATCTGCCATTGGTTATTCGAATTCTCAAACGTGTGCCGCACACCCTCAACGGGTTCATCGGCATAAACGGGCATAATCAAAACGACTAAAGTTAATGCAATGGCACCAAGTTTCTGGATAACTGAAATGGCGTGGTTCATCATAAATTCCTATACAGCTTTTGTCGCCAAGCATGTCATCTAGCAATGTTATTGCAAGCTAATTTGGACAATACTTAAACTAGATCCCGACCAAAAGACCTTAACCACATCTTGGTTCGTTCGATATCGCGAGCGTCATAATCACGGATCGCCTGCCCAAGGTCACCCACGTCCTGTGTTTCTTGATCCGCGCCGATTTGGGTCAATCGCATTGTATACCACGCGGTAATCCCACCCTCTGGTGTTTCGGTGAATCTGGGAAATTTGGGCGTAGGCATTTGATCATTCCGCCACATGTTGGGGAGCGATGGTTCCAACGCAAGCGCGCGTGCAAGGCCAACCACATCAATCACACCGCTGCTCACCGCATCCTTGGCCTGTGCGTGTGTTTTGAAACCGCCTGTCAACATCAGGGGCTTGGTCGTCACATTGCGCGCACGTTTTGCGAATTCAAGGAAATATGGGCCGCGCCCAGCACCATCCGATGCGGCCTTGGCTCCTGGAAAATATGTGCCGCCGCTGATGTCAATTAAATCGACAGAGGTGCCGTCCAATGCGGCGACCACCATCAGGGCATCATCTTCACTTAACCCACCTTCTAGTTGGTCAGATGAATTCAATTTCACTGCAATTGGAAAATTTGGCCCAACAGCGGCGCGTGTTGCGTCGATTGTTTCGATTAACAGCCGCATACGATTGGCAATTGTTCCGCCGTATTCATCATCGCGGGTATTAAACAAAGGTGACAAAAACTGGCTCAGCAAGAAACCATGCGCCGCGTGAATTTGAACGCCGCCAAAACCCGCGTGTTGTGCTAGTCGCGCAGTGCGGGCAAATTCTGCGGGCAGGGCTTGGATTTCTTGTGGCGTCATCTCTGCGCATTGCAGTCCCGCAAGGTTTAACGCACTTGGTCCTTTGGGATTACTTGTAGGGGCATATGCCAATGCACCTGCATGACCCAGTTGCAGCCACAGTTGGGCATCGTTTTCACCACCAAGCTGTGCCAGCTTTTGAAACCGTGCTAAGTTCGATTGGTCATTCAAAACTAAATTCCCCGGCTTTTCGGCAAAGGCATCTGTGCCTTGCACCTCGCCAATAATCGAAATCGCCAACCCACCCTGTGCCCACCGCTGATACAGCCTGAATTGCGCATCCGTTGGATGGCCTGAACCATCGCCCAACGAATCTGACATCGCAGATTTTGCAATTCTGTTTTTCAAGACGACCCCACAAGGCAGAGTGATGGGTTCGAACAGGCTTTTTGTTGGCTGCATTGGATCGGCCTTAGTGATTTTTTGAATTCTGAGTAGTCTTAAGTATAAAATTGGCTTTGGCAATCGAAAGTGGTTCTTGTGCAAGCTGTGTAAGGTTTGTGCACAGGGTGTGCATCGTCATTTCACCACGTTTTCCACCATTCACACCCCAGAAACAGAAATTTCTGCTAAAAAGGGGTGGTTTTCATTCAGGTTGAGTGGCACGATTTCAATACAATCAAGTTTAATGACGAGCGAGGGCCGCATAAAAGGTGTGTTTTTTCATTACCTAGCTGTCCAAGGGTATGAAAACCCTTGCGATTATATAATTTGGTTGGTTTCGTGACTGGTTTGATTTTATATGCGATACAAGTCGGCAAGACGCAGGAAAAAGTAGCGGCGTTTGCAGAGTACGAGGGAGATTATAATGAAAAGTATGTTCGGAAAAATTGCCGTAGTGACCGTGGCATTAGCGATGTCTACACCAGTGGCCGCCCAAGAAATCTTAAAGATGGCAACAATCGCACCTGGCTCTTCGACTTATCTGGTCATGACGACAATGGCGTCGATAGTGAATTCAAACCAAGATAAATTTGAAATTTCAGTAGACGCGACAGGTACTGCGACGAAGCATATGGTCGATGCGGCACAGGGCACGTTGGATGTGGCGATGTCATCGCCTATCACTTACAACTACATGCGTGACGGAAAAGCCATGTATCAAAACTTGGATACGGCACCAGAGTTGTCGCAAAATTTGGGACTGATGTTTTGGTTCCCTTATGGGGCATACCACGTGATTGCATATGCTGATTCCGATATCGAAACATTAGAAGATTTGCGCGGAAAGCGTGTGTTTTTGGGCCCCCCTGGTGGGGGCGCTTATAATACTGCACGCGGCTGGATTAAAGCGACGACGGGGATGGAGCCGGGTGTGGATTATACGCCGGTTAAGGCATCATGGAGCGCGGGATTACAAGGATTTCAGGATCGACAGTTTGATGTTTATATCACTGGCGGCATTCCACCGTTTTCACAGGTTGAACAACTGGCCCAAAGATCAAATTTACGCATCCTCGGCATGAATAAAAATCAGGCTCAAGGTGCGTTGAATGGACCAAAAAATGCAATCAAACAAGTCGTGACGGCATTGGGGCGTAGCATGGATGTTATTCCGCGCGATATTTATGGTGACGGTGTGGTAAATCGGGATGATGTTTACACGATTGGCTCCCTTGTCGGCGTGGTTGCGCGTTTGGATTTATCCGAGGATGCGGTTTATAATTTGACCAAAACGTTTTGGGAAAACCTGTCAGACGTACAAGGGTTTGCGCCGTTTATGGAGAAAGTAACGCTTGAAACGGCGTTCAGCGCGGAAAATATGCGTCTGCACCCGGGTGCATTGAGATATTACAATGAGGCAGGCGTCAATGTCCCTCGTTCCATCCAATAGCGCGTCCTTCAAAAGGTTTTAAATGACCCGCGCAACCAAAAACATTCTGTTCATCATGTATGATCAGCTTCGTCATGATTACCTGTCCTGCGCGGGACATAAGACGTTGAAAACACCGCATTTCGATCGTGTCGCCAAAATGGGTGTGCGGTTTTCACGCTGTTATGTGCAATCGCCGGTTTGTGGTGCCTCGCGGATGTCATTTTACACCGGGCGTTATACCCACAGCCACGGCGCACAGTGGAACGGTTACCCATTGCGGGTCGGCGAACACACGTTGGGCGATCATCTGCGCAAGATTGGTATGGGGTGTCATTTAATTGGCAAAACCCATATGCGCGCCGACAAGGATGGGATGGAACGCCTTGGGATGTCCGAAACATCCGAGATAGGCTTGCGCCAATCGGAATGTGGTTTTGACAGTTATATCCGCGAGGATGGGATGTTTCCCCAAGGACCAGATGGGTTTTACGATGACCGCCGCTCGCCGTATAATGAGTATCTGCAATCCAAAGGTTATGCCGGTGAAAACCCGTGGCATAATAATGCAAACTCTGGCCGTACCGACGACGGTGATATTGCTAGCGGGTTTTTGATGAAAAATGCGGACATGCCCGCCAACGTGCGCGAAGAGGACAGCGAGACACCGTGGCTGACATCGCGCGCAATTGATTTTATCGACGAACAAGGTGACGCGCCGTGGTTGGCACATGTGTCATATATTAAACCACATTGGCCCTATATTGTGCCAGCACCCTATCATCGGATGTATGGGGTTGATGATATTCAGTCGTTGAATCGCGTCGATGCAGAATTGGAAAACCCGCATCCAGTGTACGAGGGTTTTGCCACCAACCGTATTGGGAAAGCATTCCAACGCGCAGAGGTGCGTAACGTTGTGATCCCCGCCTATATGTCCCTGATTAAACAATGCGACGATCAGTTGGGGCGCTTGCTGAAACACCTTGAGGAAACCGACCGCATGAAGGACACGATGATCGTGTTGACGTCGGATCATGGTGATTATTTGGGCGATCATTTCATGGGCGAGAAGGATTTGTTCCATGATTGCTCGTCAAAGGTACCGTTGATTATTTATGATCCAAGCGTGGCGGCCGATGCCACACGCGGGACGGTTTGTGACGCATTAGTCGAGAGTATTGATTGCGTTGCCACTTTTATTGAGATGGCGGGTGGAGAGGTGCCAAAACATATTGTCGAAGGCCGCTCATTGGTTCCGTTTTTACACGATGATACACCCAATGACTGGCGTGAATTTGCGATCAGCGAATATGACTATTCAATGACACACGCAGGTGGGAAACTGGGTTTAGAGCCACGGGATTGCCGCTTGTTTATGGTCGCGGATAAAAAGTGGAAACTGATGCATGCCGAAGGTGGTTTTCGCCCCATGCTGTTCGATCTGAAAAATGATCCACATGAGTTGGATGATTTATGCAAGGACGGTCGCGCGCCCAAGGATGTGATTGATTTAATGTATGATCGTTTGGGGCGCTGGGCGCGGCGGATGTCACAGCGCGTAACAAAATCAGACAAAGACATTAAACAGATGAGCGGTCGGTCAGGGCGGCGCGGTGTATTGTTGGGCTTGTATGATGGTAGCGAAGTCGGGGAGGAATTATTGTCCAAATACATGGGTAAGGCGGATAAAGATTACGTTCCCAAGGACGAATAACTTACCTGATCTTTGAGGTTGAATTTTTGAACCAGTATTGACAGATTGCACAGTTGAACAAATGGGGTGTCTTTATGGGACAAAATACAACACTGATTAAAAATGCCGATGTTGTGGTGACGATGAATGCATCGCGTGCAGAATTAAAAGGCGCGAATATTTTAATCACGGATGGCGAGATTACCGCCGTTGGTCACGAAGAGTTCGCCGCTGATAATATTATCGACGCGCAGGGCTGTGTGGTGACGCCGGGATTGATCAATACGCATCACCACCTGTTCCAATCCTTAGTGCGCGGTGTGCCTGCGGGACAGGATGCGTTGTTGTTTGGGTGGCTGAAAACGCTGTACCCGATTTTTCAAAAAATGCAGGGCACGGACATGTTTGTATCCGCGCAATCGGGTTTGGGCGAATTGGCGTTGTCGGGTTGTACGTTAAGTTCCGATCACCAATATATTTTCCCAAATGATGTGATGATGGAACATGCGATTGAGGGTGCGCAATCCATCGGTGTGCGGTTTCATGCGACGCGGGGCGCGATGTCAGTGGGCCAAAGTAATGGCGGTTTGCCACCGGACAGTTTGGTTGAAAAAGAGCCTGATATTCTGCGTGATTTTGAACGAGTGATTGCAGAGCTGCATGATCCATCGCCCAATGCGATGGTGCAGGTGGCATTGGCACCCTGTTCGCCGTTTACGGTGTCCGAAGGATTGATGCGCGATGCGGCGATGATGGCGGTGGATAAGGGTGTGATGTTGCATACGCACCTGGCGGAAAATGACGAGGATATTGCATATTCTTTGGCGAACTTTGGATGTCGTCCGGGTGAATATGCGGAACGATTGGGCTGGACGGGCAATCATGTTTGGCATGCGCATTGTGTGAAATTGGATGCGTCAGAGATTGATTTGTTTGCGCGATCCAAAACCGGTGTGGCGCATTGTCCGTGTTCAAATTGTCGATTGGGTTCCGGTATCGCGCCGGTGCGGGCGATGCGGGATGCGGGGGTTAAGGTTGGTTTGGGTGTTGATGGATCTGCAAGCAGCGATGCAGGGCATTTATTGTCCGAGGCGCGGCAATTGTTGTTGTTGCAACGGGTTCAAAATGGCGCGGATGCGATGCGGGCGCGTGAAGCGTTGGAAATTGCGACCCTTGGTGGGGCGTCTGTTTTGAACCGTTCAGAATTGGGATCAATCGAGGTTGGTAAGCGTGCCGATATTGCGATTTGGGATATGACGGGATTGGCGGCAGCGGGGGCATGGGACCTTGTGGCGGCGCTGGTGTTAAACGGGCCGTTTAATGTGCGAGATTTGTTGGTTGAAGGGAAACCTGTGGTGGCCGAGGGACAGCTGGTTAATCAAGAAGAAGGTATGATTGTCGAGCGCGTTAATAAGCGTGTTAAGCGCCTGATGAATGCCGTATAATCAAGTGTCCCCATGGGGACAGGGGGTTAAGTATTTGATTTAAAAGCAAAGTTAGAAAAAACTGAAAACTGCGTTGGCGAAATTCACCAATAGGCTATTTGATTGCTTACGCCCACGGCAGTGACTTGCGTGCTGTCAAATATGGCAGGCGTGTTTGGGCGGTGGTGACGGCGGTGGCGTTTATTTCGGCGCTTATCACACAGGGTGCATCGCCGGCACGCGCGATGTCTTGGCCGTTGGGGCCCACGATGCAACTGCCGCCGAAATAGGCCGCGCCGTTTTCTGTGCCTGCGGAATTGGCATAGGCCATGTAGATGCCGTTTTCGAATGCGCGGGCGGGGGCGGTGCGTTCGGATACCACGCCCCAGTCGGCGCCCAATGCGGTTGGTGCCAGAACACATTGCACGCCTTGGTCGGCGAGGTGGCGTAGGGTTTCGGGGAACTCGATATCATAGCAAATTAAGATGCCGCATTTGATGCCGTTTAGAGTGAAGATCGTGGCGGTGGTGCCTGCGGTGTAGTGTTCCTGTTCGAAACCGGGCGGTAACATTATTTTGCGGTGGTTGGCGATGGATTGACCCTGTGCGTTGATGCATTGGGCGGCATTGTAGATCGTGTTGCCATCGCGTTCGCAGTAACCATAGAGGATTGCGGTGTTGTATTTGATTGCCAGCGTCGCGATGTGTTTGGCAGTTGCGCCGTTTTTGGGTTCTGCCACATCTGTAATTTGATTTGGGATGTTGTAGCCGCAGGAAAAACCCTCGGACAAAAGCATCAAATCGCAATCTGCGCCGTGGGTTGTCAGTTGGGATTCAAGGTATGCGAGACGTTCAGCAACGCCGTTTAATGCGCCCGGTGATTGGGTCAGTTTTAGGTGGAATGACATTAGGATTTGCTCAGTAATATTTCGCGGGGATAGTTGGTGAGGTATTCAAAACCTGTGTCGGTGACAACGATGGAATCGCCAATGCGGCCAGCGGTGGAGCCATCGATAGAAATGCCGCCATCCACGGCGAAAGTCATGCCTGCCTGTAGGATGGTATCATCGCCTGCCTTAAGTTCCGGTGCTTCGAGGTATGAGACGCCGATTGATCGGCCTGTGCGATAGCCCGTTTCGTAACCGCGCTGTGCGTAAATTTCGTTTGCGGCGGCGGCAACGTCGGAGGCGCGAACCCCCGTTTTTATTGAGGCGATTGCTGCCTGTTGAGCGTCGATTGCGGCCAGTTGGACGCGCGCGCCCTCTGCCGAGACATCGGTGATGTGGAACATGCGGTCAAAGCCGAGTTTGTATTGTTTGAATTGTGCCATGTTGCAGAAACAGAAATAGACAGGGTCGAATTTTTCGTATGTTTTGATGCTGGCGCGGCGGTGCACCATGGAGGCGTCAGAGCCACTTTGTAATATTTGTAAGTTATGGATCATGGGCGAGACGAAACGATCCCAGCCAGTGTTTGTCAGGAATGTTGCCGCTTTGCGTGAACCAGCGTTGATGACGGCAAGGGCGCTCTCGTATTCCGGTACGCCTTCGGCCAGTGATTGATGTGCGGCGGCCATCATGGCACCTGCGATTTCGCCTGCTTGGCGCATGATGTTGATTTCGAAATCGGATTTAATCATCCGCTGTGCGCCCAAAATGGGTGATATGTTTTTCAGCGGTGTGTTTGGGTAGGTTTCATCGAGGAAGTTGCGCACGATTGCGGGGATGTGGTTGTGCTCGATCCAGATGGTTTTGGGGTTGTCACTCAGTACGGATTGTAGGGCGCGTGCCCAGCTGTTTTGACCGAAATCTTCCCATTTGCGGATGTCATCGACCCATGTCATGGCGGTGACCATCTCGCTCTCCATCAGGGGTGTGATCACTGTGGGGGCATCGTGGGCATCGACGATTAACATCGAGGGGCGGCCGAATTCGATGCCGAGGTAGCCCCAGAAGCCAGCGAGATATGCGATTGAACTTTCGTCGGTGAAGACCGCGCGATCGATGCCCAATTCGCGCATACGGGTTTGAAGCGTTTCTGTGCGCGATTTTGCGTGTGATAGCATTAGCTGCCTCGGTATGTGGAAAAGCTGAAAGGGGATAGCAGGAGGGGGACATGATAGTGGCTGTCGGCGTCGTTGATACCGAATGCGATGGGGATAATATCGAGGAACAAGGGTTCAGCAAGGTTTGGATTTTGCGTGCGTAGGTAGTCGCCTGCGTGGAAATCGAGGCGATAGGTGCCTGTTGTAAATTCGCCCGCTGGTAAAATCGGGCTGTCGGTGCGGCCATCGGCGTTTGTGGTCATGGTCGTCAGCAATTTTTCACCGCGATACAGAGCGATTTTTAGGTTGGCGGCGGGTAGGCCCGTTGCTGTGTCTAAGACGTGTGTGGTTAGGAATCCGTTGGGCATCGCTCTCTCCTGCTGTGCGGTGTCACATTGGCACCAGCGTTGTGAAAAAGAAAGAGGGGAAAATTTCCCTTCCACTTGTCAGTGTTTTCGCTGATATTGTTATCTGGACGCTAAGGAGCCCAAAATGAGTAGATACCCCAGAGACATGTGTGGCTATGCGGCCAACACCCCCGTTGCGGATTGGCCCAATGGCGCCAAAATCGCGGTGCAGTTCGTGGTGAATTACGAAGAGGGTGGCGAGAATAATATCCTGCATGACGACGAGGCGTCGGAAGCGTTTTTGTCCGAGATTGTTGGCGCGGCCGCATGGACCGGACAGCGGCATTGGAACATGGAGAGTATTTACGAATACGGTGCGCGTGCGGGTTTTTGGCGGTTGCATCGGTTGTTCACCAAATATGAAATCCCAGTGACGGTTTATGGCGTGGCCACAGCGTTGGCGCGATCCCCCGAACAGGTGGATGCGATGATTGATGCCGATTGGGAAATTGCCAGCCATGGGTTGAAGTGGATTGAATATAAGGATTTTGAACCGCATCACGAAAATGACCACATGCAACGCGCCAAAGAATTGCACACGCAAGTCACAGGCGAAGCGCCGCGTGGGTGGTATACGGGGCGGTGTTCGGTGAATACGGTGGATTTAGCCACAGCGGATGGGTCGTTTGATTATGTGTCCGACAGTTACGCGGATGATCTGCCGTATTGGTATCCTAAGGGTGGCAAGGAACAGTTGGTTATTCCGTATACGCTGGATGCCAATGACATGCGGTTTGCCACGCCGCAGGGGTTTAATTCGGGCGATCAGTTTTTCACATACCTTAAGGACAGCTTTGATGCGCTGTACGAAGAGGGTGTCGAGGGGCGACCTAAGATGATGTCGATTGGTTTGCATTGCCGATTGGCGGGACGTCCTGGGCGTGTGCAGGCAGTGAAAAAGTTTATTGAATACGCCAAGAGCCATTCGGATGTTTGGTTTGCCAAGCGGATTGAGATTGCAGAGCATTGGCATAAAAACCATCCCGCACCTGATCGTTCTGCGCGCCCAACAGGGATGCCACGGGAGGCGTTTGTCGAGAAGTTTGGCTCGATCTTTGAGCATTCACCGTGGATTGCCGAGCGTGCATACGATGCGGAATTGGGGGCGGTGAACAATACTGCGCGTGGTTTGAAATCCGCGATGGCGTTGCAATTTCGCAAAGCGCACGAAGAGGAGCGTTTGAACGTACTAAAGGCGCATCCCGATTTGGCCGGCAGGTTAGCGGCGGCGAAACGATTGACGGCCGAAAG
>TARA_R110002096_G_scaffold99189_8_pt1 | contig 51378 bp, 46 predicted proteins | sample TARA_R110002096 | Tara Oceans TARA_R110002096 (sample SAMEA4397295) | marine metagenome | biome: Polar Biome; feature: [DCM] deep chlorophyll maximum layer (ENVO:01000326); material: water (ENVO:00002006), including particulate matter (ENVO:01000060) such as... | depth 35 m
GGAGAGACGGGAGGAGGGCGCTGCGGCGTTGCGGGCGGGGGCCTGGGACACGGGGGTGCGTCCCTTTGAGGGTGGTCTCATGGAGCTGTCACCCGTTGCCGAAGCTCATGTGCGTCATGCGTACGCGTCATGCGTAATCGTCATGCGTACGGACAAGCGGTACCGCTTGTCCGGCACCGTGTTCGTGCCGACGCTTGGTTGCGTACGCAGTGGGCGGTGGGTTCAGGTTCCTAAGCGCTTCTGGATCAGGTCTTTCGTCAGGTGCTTCTCCACGTCGAAGGGGGCGCACTTGGCGGTTGGGTCGAAGTGGAACGGGCCGATCTGTTGGGCGACTCTTAGGGCGGCGGCGTTGAGGGTCTTGGTGCGGCAGCCCATGCCCATCAGGGCGTTGCCCATGGCGAGGAGGGTGCTCTGGTTCTTGCCCTTGTAGGTCTGGCCGATGCGGGTGATGTGCTTGAGGAAGGTGGCCTCGGTGGGGGCGGACTTCTTCTTGGACTTGCTGGCTTCGTAGAGGAGGCCGTGGCCGCAGCGGTGGCGGACCTTGTCCTTGGACACGACCCATGTTTCGAGGAGGTCGTTGGCGAAGGGTGCCTTCGCCAGCGTTGCGTCGCACGAACTGAAGACGTGCTCGAGGTAGCCGCCTTGGAGCTGCTCGACCTGCACCTCCGCTTGCTCGACGGTCATCGTCTTCGGGTCGTCGATCAAGAGCGAGAGGACCTTGGCTTCGTGCAGGTTCGTCGACCAGAGCTGCTTGGCCAACTTGGGGTCCCGGCCCAACGACTTCGCGAACTTGCGCAGCTTCACCAGGCCGATGCCGTGGCTCTTCAGGCCGCCGGACCGCTGGGGATTCTCGTTCCAATGGGCGAGCCCGCGAGGGTCCTGTTCGCGTTTCAGGTGGGCGAGGATGTCGGCCTTGTTCATGGGGTCGAATCTACATCGAATCAGTCGATTCGGCTGTGTTTGCGCCAAGGGTTGTGACTTCGAGCAGGGAATCGCAAGGACTCGGTTCACGCGGTTGCTATCGAGCGCGCCTTGCATGGGGTAGGGTGCCTTCGTGGTGATTCGATGGAATCTCGGCGGGTGGGCGATGGATCGTTTCCGCTGGCGCGTCGACGAGGACCCACTCGTGGAACAACCTCACGCGAGGACGATTCCCGGAAGCATCGCTGCGACGGCCGCGGTCCGGATGCCGTGCGCCATGCACCACAGGCGCGAGACTCGCTTGGCGTTCCTTCGCCGCGAGCCGCTTCTTGAACCGAGGAACTGGGGTCGCCGACGCCAGCGCCTCGCAGCGAACTTCCTGCTCAGAGCACTGCCATTCAACAACTGATTCGATCCTGCGAGAGCGGGCTGGTCTTCCTCGACCTCGATGCGAAGTCCCTCGACCAGGCCTTCGAAAGCATGGTCTCCGGACTCGTCACGAAGGGTGCCCTGGACGAGGCCGCCGCGCCCGGGGTGCTCGAGAAGTTGCGCAGTCGCGAGAAGCAGGGTTCGACCGCCATCGGCTCGTCCCTGGCCGTACCGCACGCCTACCACGAGGGCATCCGCGAGCCGATGATCGCGATCGCGCGACTCAAGCACGGCATCAGCGCTGGAGCTCCCGATGGTACGCCGACGCGATTCGTCTTCCTGTTGCTCGGGCCGACCGGTGCGACCGAGGAACACCTCGACGCCTTGGGCAACGTCGCCCGACTGATGTCGGACGAGGAGTTCCGCTACCTGGCATTGAAAGCACGCGACGCGTTGGACCTGAGTCAGGCCATCGAAGCCTGCTTCGGCGGAGAGGCCGCCGTCGCGCGACACGAGGCCGTCGGCACCGGGCTGCGATACTCCGGCAAGCTGTTCCGCGGCATTGTCGCGGACGTCAAGCGACGCGCCGTGCACTACGTCTCGGACATCAAGGATGGACTGAACGGCAAGGCCCTCGGCTCGACCCTGTTCCTGTTCTTCGCGTGCCTGGCGCCGGCCATCATCTTCGGCGGCCTGATGCACAACAAGACCGGCGGCGACATCGGCGCGGTCGAGATGATCGCGGCCAGCGCCTTGTGCGGTGTCGCGTACGCGATCTTCGCGGGCCAGCCCTTGATCATCCTGGGCGGGACCGGCCCGATGCTGATCTTCACCGGCATCCTGTACGAATACTGCATCGATCACGACATCGTGTTCCTGCACGCCTACACCTGGGTCGGGTTGTGGACGGCCTTGATTCTGCTCGTGTTGGCTGCGACCGAAGCCAGTTGCTTGATGCGCTACTTCACGCGCTTCACCGACGAGATCTTCGCAGCTCTCATCTCGGTGATCTTCATCTACGAGGCCGTGGACAAGCTGCTGGACATCTTCCAGCGCGCTGCGGCCGGCGATTCGATCGGCTACGACGTGGCGCTGCTGTCGCTGTTGCTCGCCCTCGGCACGTACTACGTCGCCACGAGCCTCAGCAACTTCCGCAAGAGTCACCTGCTCGTGCCCGTCGCGCGGGAGTTCCTGGCTGACTTCGGACCGACGTTAGCGATCCTGGCGATGACCGTGATCGCGTTCCTGTCGCGCGACACGATCCCGCTGGATCCGTTGCCCGCACCGGATCACTTCCAGACCAGCTCGGGACGCCCCTGGCTCGTCTCGTTCATGGATGCGGACGCGGGGCTCATTGCACTCTCGTTCATCCCCGCTCTCCTGGCGGCCGTTCTGGTGTTCTTGGACCAGAACATCACGGCGCGGCTCGTGAACAGTCCTGAGAACAACCTGCGCAAGGGCGAGTCCTATCACCTGGACCTCGGCGTGGTCGGCGTTCTCATCGCGGTCTGCTCCATCTTCGGACTGCCCTGGCTGGTCGCGGCGACCGTGCGCTCGTTGAACCACCTGCGCAGCCTGGCGACGACCGAGGAGCGCGTCGATTCCCGCGGCACGGCACATACACGCATCCTGCACGTGCGCGAGAACCGGGTGACGGGCGTCACGATCCACCTGTTGCTCGGTGGAACGCTGCTGTTCCTGCCGCTCCTGGTCCACATCCCGCTGGCCGTGCTCTTCGGACTCTTCCTCTACATGGGCGTCGTGTCCATGCGTGGCAACCAGCTCTTCGAGCGCTTGAGCCTTTGGGCGACCGATCCAGCTTTGTACCCGCGCACCCACTTCGTGCGTCAGGTCCCGCGCAGGGCCATGCACGGTTTCACCCTGATTCAAGCCTCTTGCTTGGGCATCCTCTGGTTCGTCAAGGTCAGCGCGTTCGGCATCCTGTTCCCGTTGTTCATCGCCGTCCTCGTTCCTGTGCGGTTCGGTTTGAAGCGATTGTTCGCCGCCGAACACCTCGAGGTGCTCGACGCCGAAGAAGGGCCCGAGGAGGAGAGCGAGTCGTGGTCCTGATGGCCCGGCCCCAAAGCTCGATGCACCTGATTCTCCTCCTGCTGTGTGTGGGGCTCGCGGGCTCGGCCTTCGGTCTCGCCGATCCCGAAGCCGAGGTCACCCGCGTCTTCGTGTTCGCCGGTCAGTCGAACATGGTCGGGTCCGATTCCGACGCGGCCGACATCGAGCGCTTTCCCCCTTTCGCCGGGCTGGACGCACCGCAGTCGAAGGTGCGGTTCTCCTACGTGATCGGGCGGGAAACCAAGATTCGTTCGGACGGTTGGGTCGACCTGCAGCCGGTGAACGGCGTCGTCGGCCCCGAGCTGAGTTTCGCACGCAAGGTGAGTGCCCGGACCAGCGCGCCGATCGCCATCATCAAGGTTGCAGCGGGCGGGACGCACCTCGGCGGCGACTGGAATCCGGACGAGCCTGCGGGGTTCGAGATGTATCCGCTCCTGCTCGAAACGGTGCGCTCGTCGTTGGCCGCACTCGACGCGAAGGGCGTGCGCTATCGCCTCGAAGGGTTGATGTGGCACCAGGGCGAGAACGACATGTTCGACGACGGGTACATGGCGGCCTACGGCGACAACTTGGCGAACTTCTTGAAGTGTCTGCGGCGGGACCTCGAGGCGCCCGAGCTGCGTGCCTACATCGGAGAGCTGTGTACGAAGACCATCTGGGGGATGGACCTGCGCACCAGCATGGCCGCCATCGCCCGTGGCCAACGGGCTGTGACCCAGGCCGACCCGCTCGCCGAGTACGTCCGTACGTCGCACGTCGGTGTCGAGATCGGAGGCGGCGCCGGGCTGCACTACCACTACGGAACCCTCGGCCAGCTCGAACATGGCGTGAACTACGCCGACGCCTACCTCGCACACCTCGGGCTGGGCGACGAGCCGTCGAAACCCCTGAAGCGTTGGCCGATCGGCAAGGGCAAGACCGTCGAGCTCTACGTCCTTGCCGGCCACCGCAACATGGAGGGCGAGCGGGCGTTCGTGCAGGATTTGGCGTCCGTGAAGGGCGGCAAGCAGCTCGCCAAGGCCAACACGAAGATCCCGTACCGGTACAGCCTCGGTGGTGGAGCGAAGGTGTCCGACGCATGGGAGGCCCTCGCGCCCGCGGGACCCTACGACACGTTCGGGCCAGAGGTCAGCTTCGGTGCCAAGCTCGCGAGCAAGGCCCGCAAGCCGATCGCGATCGCCAAGTTCACGCACAGCGGCTCGCAGATCATCGACTGGACGCCCCAAGGCAGCGAGGCCAAGGAGCGCAATCTCTACCCGGACTTCCTCGCGTTCGTGCAGGCGTCGATCGCCGACCTCGAGCAACGCGGTCATACCGTACACCTCGCCGGCATCGTCTATCACGTCGGTGAGAACGACATGTCGTACCCTCCGTTCCGCGAGCAGGCCGCCGAGGGCATCGCCGCGTTCGTCCAACAGAGTCGCCAGGACCTCGTGCTGCCGGAGTTGAAGTGGTTCGTCAGTCAACAACCTCCGACCGATCACGAGAGCGTCAACGGGATCGACGTGATCGCCGACGTCGCGTCGATGGCCGCGGCGGACGAGCACTGCATCCACCAGGTCGTCTCCGACCTGCCCGATCAGGACAAGGCGTTGGTGATCGACACTGCCGGAATCGTATGGCTGGGTCGCTGGCTGGCCGAGCAGGTGCTCGAGCAGGACTGAGGTCCTAGCCGGTGTGCTCCGTCGAAGTCGTGTAGTGCACGACCTCGTACTTGATGCCGGTCGGGTCCTTGAAGAACACTGCGTAGTACGTGGGCGGGTTGTACTCGGGGTACTCACGCGGTGCGGCGACGATCGTGGCCCCGATCTCGATCAGCTCGGGGTACAAGGCATCGATCTCGGCACGGCTCGTGGCCCGGAAGGCCAGGTGGTGCAGGGCGCCCGGGCGGCGACGATGGGGCGCGTCGCTCGCGACGCTCGTACGCGGCGATCCGATGCAGAAGCAGAGGTTCGGGTGGATGTACTCGACGACGTGCAGGTCGGCCGATTCCAGGGTCGCTTCGGTGCGCCGCGCCGGATCGAACCCGAGCAGGGGCATGAGCGCGTCATAGAACGGCAGCGCCTCGGCCATGTCGCGCACGGTGACCTGGATGTGATCGATGGTCGGTTCCATGGGGACGTTCTAACGCCCAGGTTGCCCGATGGGGAGTGCTAGAGGACCGGCCAAGAACGAGCCATCCCGCAGCCCACCTCCCGATGCAGAAGCAAACCTTCGGGGTTCGACGCGGCTCGGCGTTGCCGGAACCCAAGAATGGCATCCAGCCTGGATCCTCACCGAACGCGGCGCACTGCGGAATGGCTCGTGCTCGGCCGGTCCTCTAGGCTGGGCGTGTGAGCGACGAGGACCAAGGACCCCGGAGATTGAGGCGAGCGGAGGCCGTGCTGGCGCGCCGCACGTCGCGCGTGGTGCTGGTCCTCGAGAAGACCTGGAACGACGAGAACGTCGATGCCGTGCTGCGAACCGCGGAGTCCTTCGGAGTTCAACACGTCTGGACCGTGCGCCACCCTCACGGCCGTCGGGCCCAGAGCCGCGTCACCAAGGGCAGTCACGCCTGGCTGACCGAACGCGTCTTCGACGAGAGCGCGCAATTGATCGAGGCGTTGCAAGCGGATGGGTACGCGATCTGGGCGACCGACCTGTCCCCCGAAGCCCAGGTGCTCGACACGAGCGACGTGATGCGGCCGGTGCCGGACCGCGTGGCGCTCGTGTTCGGTCGCGAGGTCGACGGCGTCAGTGAGACGTTCCTGGCTGCAGCGGACCGTCGCTTCTACCTGCCGATGCAGGGCTTCACCGAGTCGTTGAACTTGAGCGTGGCGACGGCGCTCGTCCTGCAACGGCTGTTCGACGCGGATCCGACCTTGGTCGGTGCGATGCCGGAGTCGGAGCGGGCGGCCTTGCGCGCGAAGTGGTATGCACGCCTCGGTGGCACGGACGAGCGCAAGCGCCACCGCTACGCCAGCGAGGTGAACGACCCGCCGCCGCCCCTCGACGACCTGCGTCCCGCGGACGAGTTTCGCGCGCCTCGGTTCAAGAAGCGCGCGCACTGGCGACATTCCGACTCGGGCACGGCGGAGTCCTGAGTCCGGTCGCCGGCCCCTTCTTGCCGGGCATGCGGCGCCGTGCGTTTGTTGGCACCGGCCCGGGAGCGATTGCGAGTCACTTTCAAAGTGACAGTAACGTTCATTGGGCGGTCGCGGGCTCAGTTCGAGACGGCGAGCGGTCCCGAAGGGATCGCGGCGATGGGGGAATGCCGTGCCGCGGGGGCAACACGTGGTACGTTCCATGCATGGTCGAGTCCGCTGTCTCCACAACACACCCCGCAGGGAACCAGCCGAGAACGATGTCCTCGGCGCTGTTTCGGCGTGTCGAGCAACTGCTCCTGGCGAGCGCGGGGGGCTACCCGGTCCTCTTCGTGGGTGCGCTGTACTTGACGTATGTCGTCGCTTGGGGTGCGCTCGGTCACGCGCCCATTCTGAGCCTCGACGATCCCAAGGGCCTCGGCGTCCTGGTCGATGTGCCCTACGTCCTGACGATAGTGTTGATGATGGGCGCGCCCGCTGCGATGTTGCTCGGCGTCGTGGTTCTGCCCATCGCCCTACAACGACGAACGAAGCCGTGGAGGGTCGGCTACGGCTTGATCCTGGCGCTCCTCTGGGTTGCAGCCATCGTGTTCCTGCGTTGGGATCCGTGGGACGTCGGCACCTGGTTCCTCGACTGACGGGGATCGCCGGCCTCGCCATCCAGGCAGGGCGCTTGCATGGCTCGGACGGCCGAGGTCCGGATGTCCCTGGGGCGGCGAACCGGCGTTCCTCTTGAACGATGGAACCGAGGTCGATGGGAACGTGGCAATCGCATGGACGTCCCCGCACAATCTGCGCCATGAAGAACGTCATTCAGATCGGATTCCTGTTCGCCTCCGTCACTCTCCTGGGCTGCGGCCGGGGTGTCGAAGAGGGAGACCACGAGTCCCATGGTTCGGAGCACGCCTCTTCCGGCGAGCCTTTCGTTGAGCACGACGGCGAAGAGTAAGCCAAAGCCGCCAACGACTGGTCGGACGGGGACACCATCCCCTCCGGCAAGGTCGGCGTTCCGGACATCAAGATCCTGAAGGTGCACGGCAACGGTACCGGCGACGCGTGCGGCATCAGCAAGACCGCGACGCTGGCCTACAAGGCCATGACCGCGGACGGCACCGTGATCGACCCGGGCACCCGCCCGTTCTCGTTCCAGGTCGGCGCGGGCCGAGCCATCAAGGGTTGGGACGTCGTCGTGTCGCGCATGCGCATCGGCGATAACTTCACCATCTGGATGCCCCAGGACCTGGCTTACGGCGCAGCCCGCGGCGACCTGAAGTTCGACATGGAGCTCCTGTCGATCGAGTGACGTACCAGGAGTACCGCGTCAGTCACTTTCCTCCCGCCATTGCCATCGGCCTGCAGGCAGCGAAGCTGCCTGCAGGCCGATGTCGTTGTCGGGAGAAAAGTGACTGACGCGGTATTCCCGGTTCACGCTTCCCTTCGTTCCTAGAAACGGTGCCCTGCTACCAGGGCGACGGCGCGTAGTCCTTCAAGAACTGGCCCCAGCAGTGCGTGCCGGTCAGGAACCCGGTGAAGATCGGGTCCAGTACGCGCGCGGCGCCGTCGACCGAATCGAGCGGCGGGACGAAGCGTTGATCGGCTTCCTTGTTCACCGCCTTGGCGAACGGGTCCTCGTCGGTGACCCAGCCCGTGTCGACGCTGTTCATGAAGATGCCGTCGGCGGCGAACTCGGGCGCCGAGGTGCGCGTCATCATGTTCAGCGCGGCCTTGGCCATATTGGTGTGCGGGTGGCGTGTCGTCTTGAGGCCGCGGTCGAAGACGCCTTCCATGGCGGAGACGTTGACGACGTGCTTGTCCTGGGACGGCTCGCGCAGCATCAGCGGCTTCAGGTTCGAGGTCAGCACGAACGGCGCGATCGAGTTCACCAGCTGAACTTCGAGCAGTTCGGTGGTGGGAACGTCCGCCAGGTTCATGCGCCACGAGTTCGACTCGCGTAGGTCGAGCTGTTGGCCCTCGCCGTCCTGCATGCCTTCGGGGAAGAGGTACGCCTGGCCAGCCTCGCCCAGCAGATCCAGTTGGGAGAGCTCCGCCGAATGGGTCCTGCCGACGTCGCCGTCCATGCCGGGTGCGACACGGACTTCGGCGGCCTCGGGGGCTTCCCCCAAGAGAGCGAGGATGTTGCCGGGAAGCTCGTCACTGCGCTCGCCCTCGATCAGGTGCGTGTAGTAGCTAGGTGGACGGCGCACGGTCTGGCACGCGTTGTGGATCAGAAAATCCAGGCGCGGCAACGTCTCTTGAAGCTGCTTCGCGAACGCCTCGACGCTGGGCGTGTGGCGCAGGTCGATCCCGTGGATCTCCAAGCGGTTCTTCCACTGCGCGAAGTCGTGCACCTTGGCGTAGCGCATCGCCGCGTCTTTGGGGAAGCGCGTCGTGGCGACGACGTGGGAGCCCGCGCGCAGCAACATCAGCACGCTCTCGAAGCCGATCTTGACCCGCGCTCCGGTGACGACGGCGACGCGCCCCGAAAGATCGGCGGTCTGGTGGCGCTTGACCCAATTGACCGCGGCACACGCCGGGCACATCGAGTCGTAGTGCTCGTGGACCTCCCGGTACTCGTCCTTGCACACGTAACAGGACTGGGGCTCATGCAGCTGGACAGGCACGTCCATCGAGGGCGCATCCGGCGCGAGTTCGAGGGGCGCTTGGATCTGTGTGGACGGATCGAAGGGGATCGCCTCCTGCACCTCGAGCAGGCGACGGGACTCGGCGTCGATCGCCAGGCTCGGCGGCGCGACCGGGAAGCGCAGCGAACGCTTCAGCGCCCGGTTGCTCGTGCCGTCGAGGACGGCGTCATCGTGGTCCCGCTTGCGCGCACGGATCGCACGCAGCTTCTTGCGCGTGCGTTGCCGCGTCTCGAGACGATCGGTCGGTGCGACCAGCCCCGCCGCCCGTTGCAGTCGCGCGCGGACGTCCCGATCCAACGCGGCCAGGGCAGCAGGGTCGGCGACCAACGCTTCGAGCCACGCGACCATGGCGAGCGTGGTCGATTCGTCGTGGGGTTCCGGGAGATTCGGGACGTCGGGGTCCATCCCCGTACTGTAGGGCTGCGGCCTCCCCTGGGGGGGGTGCTCGCTCCGGACTTGTGACCGAGTTGAGTCCTGGCGCCCTTCTGGCAGGCAGAGACTCGGACCTCCCCAGGTCTCGCTCCAAGGCCTGCCAGGTGAGGAGTTGCAAGCGTCTGCACACACGAACGCATTCGTTGCATGCACACGGGCCAGGCCCGCTGGCGAATCAACGCTGGGTCTGGTGTTCTGATCGAAGACCATCGCGGACCCCTGTCCGCGCCAACCCCGAATACCCATGACGCTCACCACACTCTTGATCGCACCGCTAGCCGCCGCGCTGGCAGGCGATGCCAAACCTGTCTCCTTCGAGGCGCCCATTCAGCTGGAGACGACCGGCGAGTCGTTCGACACGCTGGTCTATCCGACCCCGGTCCTGCAGGATCTGAATGGCGACGGGAAGGCCGAACTCGTTATCGGCGATCTGATCGGCAACCTCTTCCGTTGCGATGCGCAGTCCGATGGCAAGTGGGGGGCGATGAAGCCGATGGAGGCCGAGGGCGAACCCCTCAAGCTGAACAACTGGTGATGCATCGGCATGAGTCCGCAGTTCGTGGACTTCAATGCTGATGGGCACACCGACATCGTGACGGCGACCTACGAGGGCACCGCCTTCGTCGTCTACGGCGGCAAGGCCGGCTTCCTTGCGCCCGAGCACATCACCGACAAGAACGGCGAGAACGTCCAGCTGTCCCAGTACTACGACTACGACAGCGAGGATGCCTGGAAGAACACCGATCGTGGCATGCCGAAGGGGCGCGAAGACCACTGCGTTTCCACGGCCGCGTTCGATTGGGACAACGACGGCGACCTCGACTTGCTGCTCGGCGCCTATGAAGGCGGTCTGTTCCTGCAGATGAATGAGGGCACCAAGACCGACGCCGCCTTCACCGGCCAGAACGTCATCGTCCAGGCCGCGGGCAAGCCGCTCGAGGTCAAGGGCGGGATGACCGCGCCGCGCCTCGTGGATTGGGACAAGGACGGATTGATGGACCTCGTCTGTGGCGGCTTCGACGGCGGCGCCTTCCTGTACCGCAACAACGGCAAGCTCGGCGCGCCCAGCTTCGAGGCGTCGGTGACGTTGCTCGAGAAGGGCCAGAACGGTCCGGGCCGGCCCCTCACGCCCGAGACCGGTTGTTACGTCGATCCCGTCGACTACGACGGTGATGGCGACCTCGACTTGCTGGTCGGTGGCTACGCCCAGTTCACGCCGCAGGCTCGCGAGCTGAACGATGAGGAGAAGGCGGAGCTGGCCAAGTTGGACGCCGAGATGGCCGAGACCGAGAAGGCCATCGAGGCCATCTTCGAGGGCGTCCAGAAGCAGATCGAGGCCCTGGGTGCCGATGCCGACCCCAAGCTGGTCCAGGAACTTTACGACGACGCCTTCTCGTCGAAGGACTTCGAGAAGGTGAACGAACGCCAGTACGAGCTGAGCCAGGAGATCGACAAGTTGCGCCCTTCCGAGAAGCGCAAGGCCGGGATCTGGTTGGTCCGCCAGAGCTGATCCCGACCAACCATTTCGGCAGCGTCCCCTCCAGTGATCTCTCGCTGGCGGGGGCGCTGTCGTTCCGGATCGATCGCGCGTCTCGATCCGCAGCAATCTCTTCCGGGTGTGGCGCTGCCCGTGGACGTCTCGTATCGTCCCCGCCCTCATGATCGCGCTGAACGGAATCACCAAGAACTACGGCAAGCGGGCGCTCCTCGAGGAGGCCTCCTTCCAGCTCAACCCCGGCGAGAAGGTCGGACTGGTCGGGCCCAACGGCGCCGGCAAGTCGACGATCTTCCGGTTGATCGTGGGCGAGGAGAAGGCCGACGGCGGCGAGGTCAACGTGCCCAAGCGCTTGAGCCTGGGCTACTTCCGCCAGGACGCCGGCGATGCGAGCGACCGTTCGGTGCTGGACGAGGCGATCGCACGCTGCGGCAGCCTCGGCGAGTTGCACCACGAGATCGAAGAGCTGGAAGCGGCCATGTCCGATCCGGAGCGCGCCGACGAGATGGATGCCTTGGTCGAGCGCTACGGCGACGTGCAGGGCGAGTACCAGCAGCGCGGCGGCTACGAACTGGTCGCCCGCACGCGCGAGGTCCTGCACGGCCTGGGCTTCGACGACGCGCGCATCGACGGATCGATGGCCGAACTGTCCGGTGGTTGGCGCATGCGCGTCGCCATCGCCCAGGTGCTGATCGGCGAGCCCGAGGTCCTGTTGCTCGATGAGCCGACCAACCACCTGGACATCGAGTCGATCGTGTGGCTCGAGTCGTACTTGAGGGCCAGCCCGGCGGCGATCCTGATGACGTCGCACGACCGCGACTTCATGGACCGCATCGTCACTCGCATCGTCGACATCGACGGCGGCGCGGTCGCCAGCCACACCGGCGGCTACGCGGCCTACGAGGAAGCGCGCGAGATGCGCGACAAGCAGGGCGACGCCGCCTTCGCGCGCCAGCAGGCGATGCTGAAGAAGGAGGAGCGCTTCATCGAGCGCTTCGAGAAGAACGCGGCCAAGGCCAGCCAGGTCCAGTCGCGCGTCAAGAAGCTCGAGAAGATCGAGCGCCTCGAGCCCGCCAAGAAGCGCGTGATGGTGCCGTTCGAGATGAAGACGCCGCCGCGTTCGGGCAACGACGTTGCGATGCTCAAGGGCGTGAACAAGGCCTATGGCGAGCACACGATCTACTCGGACTTCGACCTCGAAGTGAAGCGCGGCGAGCGCTGGTGCGTGATGGGCGTGAACGGCGCGGGCAAGACGACGTTGCTCAAGATGATCGCCGGCGTGATCCAGGCGGACAGCGGCGACGTGCGCCTCGGCGCCAGCCTCAAGATGGGCTACTTCGCGCAGTCCGCGCTCGAGGTGCTCGACCCGAATCTGACCGTCTACGGCCAGATCGACCACGCGTTCCCGACGGCGACCACGCCCTCCAAACGCAGCCTGCTCGGGTGCTTCGACTTCCCCGGCGACGACATCGAGAAGCCGATCCGCGTGCTGTCGGGGGGCGAGAAGTCCCGCCTGGTGCTCGCCCAGATGCTGTTCGATCCGCCGAACTTCCTGGTGCTCGATGAGCCGACCAACCACCTGGACCTGGCCACCAAGGAGATGCTCATCAAGAGCCTCGAGAACTTCGAGGGCACGATGATCTTCGTCTCGCACGACCGGACCTTCCTGCGCGGCATGGCGAACCGCGTGCTCGATCTGTCGGGCGGTGGGGAGGGCGTCGCGCGCAAGCCGTTGATCTACGGCGGGACCTACGAGCAGTGGGTCGAGAGCACCGGCCACGAAGCGCCGGGCGTCTGGCACTGATTCCATTCCGGATTGCGCCTGAGGTGGCACGTGGTCCGGCCCCGAAGTCTGGCTCCGCGGACAGGTCCAGCAACCTCGGCTGCGGCGCTCGAGCCGAGCGCTTCTGGATGCCAGACCCAAGGCTCCTCCGAGGTCGAGCGCGGCTCCGGAGCGTCTCGAGCCCGGCCGAATTTCTTGCTCCGAACCAGCACTTTCCTGTCGGCAGTCTCAGGGGAAAGGACGATGATCCGCCCACCATGCAGCCCCAGCTCCACGGCCGAGTACGCTCCGAGTCCTCCCGGATGCGCTCGCCGCTTCGATCCTCCGCGGTGGCCCTTTCTTTCGAGCGAGCCACGCGTCGTCAACTGCGCGCCTCGAGCCTCGATCCCACGAGCCGTCGTGACCGGATGCACCGCTGATGCTTGGATTCGACCTCGCTGGCTTTCAGATCCATCGCCAGCCCAACGATTCGACCTGCGGCCCCACGTGCTTGCACGCCGTGTACCGGCACTTCGGCGACGACGTGCCGCTCGATGAACTGGTCCCCGAAGTGCCCACGCTCGAGAACGGTGGAACGCTTGGAGTTCTGTTGGCGACGCACGCACAGCGCCGTGGCTATCACACGGAGATCGTGACCTGGAACCTGCAGGTCTTCGACCCGACCTGGTTCGGTCCCGACGCGCCCGACCTGCGCGAGCGTTTGCGGATGCGCATCGAAGCCAAGGAAGATCAAGGCGTGAAGGTCGCAGCACGGGCCTACCTCGACTATCTGGACGCAGGCGGACGTGTGAAGTTCCGAGACCTGGAACCGTCGATGCTGCAGCGCTATCTCGATCGCGGAATTCCGATCTTGACCGGCCTGTCCGCCACCTTCCTGTACCGCGAAGCGCGTGAGCGCAGCGTTGACAATGAGCCGGACGATGTCGCGGGGGACTCGGCCGGGCACTTCGTCGTTCTGACGGGGTACCGCAGCGCCGAGCGCGCGGTGCTCGTCAGCGATCCCCTGTACCCGAACCCGCTGGCCGAAGAGCACACCTATCCCGTGCCGGTTCAGCGTTTGATCGGAGCGATCTACTTGGGCGTGCTGACCCACGATGCCAATCTGATCGTCATCCAACCCGATCCACGCCGTTGAGCGGCACAACATGAAGAAGATCGTCGTGGTGAGTCGCCCTAGCGATTGGCCCCTGCGGATACCCGGAATCGAGGTCGTCAGCGGCCGCGACTACCTGGTCGACCCCGAGTGGGCGGGCGTGCGCAATCTGCGCGCCTACAACCTTTGTCGTTCGTACCGGTACCAATGCGAGGGCTACTACGTGTCGCTGCTCGCCTCCGCGCGTGGGCACCGTCCCTTCCCCGGTCTGATGACGGTGCTCGACATGAAGAGTCGTGCCATCGTTCGGACCGCGGACGAGGAACTGGAGCAGCTCGCCGCTCGCAGCCTGAGCCACCTGAAGGGCGACCGTTTCGAACTGTCCGTCTACTTCGGTCGCAACACGGCGCAACGCCATGAGCGCCTCGCCCGGAAGCTCTTCAACCTCTTCCCGGCGCCGCTCCTGCGTGCCAGCTTCGCGCGCAGCGATCGTTGGCGGCTGACCAGCGTCACGCCCATCGGGTTCCGCGACGTTCCCGAGTCGCACCATGCCTTCGTGCAGGAGGCGGCCACCGCGTACTTCACGCGACCGCATGCACGTGACGTCAAGCGTCGCCAGGGACGCTACGACCTGGCCATCCTGGCGGATCCCGATGAGGAACTGGCGCCCTCCGATGCCAAGGCCCTGGCACGCTTCCGGGCTGCGGGCGAGAAGGTCGGTTTCAACGTCGAGATGATTCGCCGCGAGGACTACGGGCGCATCTCCGAGTTCGACGCGCTGTTCCTGCGCGAGACGACCTATGTGAACCACCACACGTTCCGGTTCGCACAGCGTGCCGAGGCCGAGGGTCTGGTCGTGATCGACGATCCCACCTCGATCCTGCGCTGCACGAACAAGGTGTTCCTGGCCGAGGCGTTCGAGCGCGCCGGCGTCCCGATGCCGAAGACCTGGATCACGGATCACGTGACGGCCGAAGAGGTCGAGCGACGCATCGGCTTTCCCTGTGTCCTCAAACTGCCCGACAGCTCCTTCTCCCAAGGGGTCGTCAAGTGCGCGGACGCCGCCAGCCTCGAGCGCGAAGCCGCCCAGATCCTGGACGAATCCGACCTGTTGATCGTCCAGGAGTACACGCCGTCCGACTTCGACTGGCGCGTCGGCCTGTTCCGCGGTGAGGTCCTCTACGTCTGCCGCTACCACATGTCCGGGGGCCACTGGCAGATCGTGCAGAAGACGAAGACCGGCCGCTATCGCTACGGCAAGGTCGAGCCCGTGCCCCTGGACGAGGTCCCGAAGAGCGTGATCCGGTTCGCCAAGCTGGCGGCGGGCACGATCGGCGACGGTCTCTATGGCGTCGATCTGAAGCAGGTCGGCCGCCGCGTTCTGGTGATGGAGGTCAATGACAACCCCAACCTCGATGCCGGGTGTGAGGACGCTCTGCTCAAGGACGAGCTCTACCTGAAGATCATGGGTGGGCTCCTGACCAGCGTCGAACAAGGCAAGCAAAGGAGCGTGCGATGAGCGCTGAGACCCAGGCCACCCTCGGGCTCTTCGAGGCCGTCGGGATCGAGATCGAATCGATGGTGGTCGACGCGGAGACGCTCGACGTGCGACCGATCGTGGACGAACTGCTGCGCGCGGCCGCGGGCACGACGGAATGGGTGGGGGACGTGGACGAAGGTGCCATCGAACTCTCCAACGAGTTCGTCGCCCACGTCGTCGAGTTCAAGACCAACGGGCCAGCGCCGAGCTGGAGCGGCCTCGAGCAGGCCTTCCGCGAGAGTGCCGTGCGACAGAACGCACTCCTGGCGGCGTTCGGGGCGCGGCTGTTGCCCACGGCCATGCATCCCTGGATGGACCCGCGCAAGGACACCCAGTTCTGGCCGCACGACAACGGCCCGATCTACCGCGCGTACCACTCCCTGTTCGACGCGCGTCGACACGGTTGGTCGAACTTGCAGAGCGTGCACCTGAACCTCCCGTTCCGCGGCGAGGAGCAGTTCGCACGCCTCATGGCCGCCATCCGCATCGTGCTCCCGCTCGTGCCCGCCCTGGCCGCCAGTTCCCCGGTCGTCGAGGGGGCCGTCACCGGCATCCTCGACAACCGCCTCGAGCACTACCGCACGAACTCCGAGCGGGTGGCTGCGATGACCGGCGTCGTCATTCCCGAGCCCGTGTTCGGCTTCGACGCCTATCAGGCCGAGGTCCTGGATCCGATCGACGTCGAGCTGCGCGCGCGCGGCGCCTCCGACGTGCTGATCGGCAACGAGTGGACGAACGCGCGTGGCGCCATCGCTCGTTTCGATCGCATGGCCATCGAGATTCGTCTGATCGACGCCCAGGAATGCGCGGCCGCCGACCTGGCCGTCGCGGCGGCGGTCGCCGGCATCGTCCGCTCCCTGGTCGAGGAGGCGTCCCTTTCCCACATCGATCAACTCGCCTTCCCGACCGAACCCCTGGCGCGGTTGCTCGTCCGAACGATCGCCGAAGGGCCGGCGGCATCTTTGGACGACGTGCCGGAGTTCGCGCGCGCCTTCGGACTCGAGCCCGGGCGTACAAGGACCGTCGGAGCACTCCTCCAAGCGATCGTGCCACGCACCTGTTCCGAAGCTCCCGAGCTGGACAGCGCGCTGGCGACCATCTTGGACCACGGCGTCCTGTCCGAGCGCATCTTGCGCGCCCTCGCTGGAGACGTCCGCCGCGAGAAGCTGCGCGAGGTCTACTCGGAACTCGCGAACTGCCAGCAGGAGGGCCGGAGCTTCCAGCCTTGAACCTGGTCCTGACCTGTGAGCACGGTGGGAACAAGGTCCCCGCGAAGCATCGCTCGCTCTTCGAAGGCGAACAGCGTGCGTTGGACTCGCATCGCGGCTGGGACCCGGGCGCGCTCGACCTTGCGCGTCAGATGGCTCGCCGAACGAAGCGACCGCTGGTGTCCTGCACGACCACGCGACTGCTGGTCGACCTGAATCGGACGCGGAAGCACCCGAGTTTGTTCTCGGAGTGGAGCCGACGTTTGACCGATGCGGAACGCGAGGACTTGCTGAACGCGCATTGGCAGCCGCACCGTGCCGCGCTGTTGGAGCATCTGGAGCAGATGCGCGGTGAGACGACCCTGCACCTGTCCGTGCATTCCTTCACCCCCCGATGGAAGGGACGCGTGCGCAACGTCGACATCGGCCTCCTGCACGACCCATCCCGTCGCCGCGAGCGCGAGGTGGTCCTGGCCTGGCGCAAGGCGATCTTGGAACTCGATCCGACGTTACGCGTGTACTTGAACCGCCCCTACTTCGGAACCGCAGACGGCTTGACCACGGAACTGCGCGGCAAGCTTCCGGCGCGCGACTACCTGGGCATCGAGATCGAAGTCTCCCAACGATTCCCCCAAGGCACTCCAACGCGTTGGGCACGCTTGAGATCCGACCTGACGAACTCGTTGGTCGAGGTCCTGGACGGTGCACCGTAGCGCGAGTCGTTGCCCCAACGGCAACGCTGACCGAGCTCCGATCGTTCACGCAAGAGGGCGCCCCGGTCGAAGACCGGAGCGCCCCATGCCTGTCCGCCCGCGAGCGGACCCCAGCCCTTCGAATCAGAAGATGAACTGCATCCGGAAGGTGAAGATGTCCAGGCCGTCGGCGGCCATGGTCTGCAGCGAACCGCCGCTCGTGTCCAGGATGGTGGTGTAGCCCCACATGAGGCGGACGTTGTTGTTGTAGTACCAGTTCAGGCCGAGGCTGAACGCGTCCTGGGCGCCGCCCGAGAACGCCCCGTCGTTCAGGTCGATCGAGGCGAGGCGCGCCGAGACTTCCCACAGACGATCGCCGGCCTTCTCGCCTCGGAGGCGTTTGAACTCGCCCTGGTCGATGCGGTACGCGGGCGCGCGCGATTCGCCGGTCAAGCTGTACGTGCTCTGGACGTGCCAACTGGAGAAGTTCAGGTCGCCGCCCATGCGGTCCAACATCATCGAGTTGAACTCACCGCCGATCGAGAAGGGGCCCCGGGCCCAAGCGGCTTCGGCGCCGTACATCGAGACGGAGTCGACGTTCATCAAAGTGCCGGTGTCGACGACCGAGAAGTTCGACATGTTGGTGGTCTCGTCCCGGATGCGGATGCCGCCAGGTCCGTCCTCGGGGCGACGCCATGCGCCGCGGACGCCGAGGTGCAGGACCTCGGTATCGGTCTGGACCGGCGCGCTGACCAGGCGGCCCGCGAAGCCGAAGCCCTCGTCGGCGGTGGCCTTCTTCGTGGCACCCTCACCAAAGAGACCAACGGCCCAGTAGAGGTCGTCGGTGTTGTTCTGGGCGCGCAAGCCGATCGCGCGATCGACGAACGGGATGACCAAGGCGGTGTCGACGCCGCGCTCGACGAACGGGATGTCGTTCGAGCTCATCTCGACGTCCAGGCTGTACGGCTGCTTCTGGTGGCCGAACGTGATCGTCGGGCCATCGCCTTCGTGGCGACCGACCCAGAAGTCCTTGAGCGAGATCTTGTTGCTGCCGAAGTCGGCCTCGGCCGCCCAGATCAGGTCGTCGGGCAGCGTGCCCCTCATCTCGAGGCGCGCGCGGCGCAGCTCGGAGCCGTCCTGGATGGCGGGGTTGAAGGCGCCTTCGTTGCCGTGGACGTTGAAGTCGGTCTGCAGACGGCCGCCGATGCGGATGCTGGAGGTGCCGTCCGCGGAAGTCACCTGGAAGCCTCTAGCGTCCATGGTGAGCACGGGGCTGTCCTCGTCGTTGACGCGGCCCGTGCGGGAGTCGTCGGCCAAAGGAGTGGCGCTGTCGTGGGTGGTGCGAAGGGAGGCGAGCGGGGCCTCCTCGTTGCTGACGAAGGAAGCGTGCAGGGCCTCGTTCTCCGAGAAGTTCGCATGGGGGGCAGCACATCCAGTGATGGCCAGCCCTGCGAACATCAGGGACGTCGCGACGTGGGTGGGGGTCGTTTGGTTCATGGCGTGAGTTCGGACAAGGGGATCGTTGGCGGGAACGATAGTGGCTCCCCACGCCGGCGAATGTGAAGAGACCGCGAATGCTCTTCGTGCGGACGATCCTCTCGCCGTGCTGGCTCACCGGTCTCGAAGATCGATGGAGGACCACATGTCCCAGCCGCTGGGCTTCACACCGGACATGCGTTCTCAGCCCGGATCACGAGCAGTCTGCACTGACGATTCATCGCGATGAGGGATCATCCGTTCTAGGGCGCAGGCTTGCCGTTCATGGCCTCTTTCATCCATTTGCCTCGCAGGGAAGACCGAGATCCATGTGCTCCCTACCCCGACCGGCTTCGCAGTTTTGCTGGACTCCGCCTTGTTGCATGAAGCTCGATACCGGAAAATGGATTCAGGAATTCGACGGCATGTGCCGATCGGTGATCCTTCCGACCTCCTCTACATTCGACGATCAAGGCATGGCTGAGAACACCGAGCACCGCTGGACCTTCCTCAGCAACCATGCCCACGTTCTGATTTGCTTGGCGCAGGACCCGGACATTCGATTGCGCGATGTCGCTGCGCACATCGGGATCACCGAGCGCGCTGTTCAGAACATCCTCACCGACCTCGAGTCCGAAGGGCTCGTGGAGCGTCACCGTGAAGGGCGCCGTAACACCTACGCGTTGCACCTGGACAAGCCCCTGAGGCATCCGATCGAGGGCCATCGCAAAGTCGGTGACTTGGTTCGGTTGATCCTCGAGTGACGCGTACTGAGGCCCGACCCTCGATAGAGTCGGCGAACGCTGGAAGATGAATCAGTCGCCGCCCGTAGCCGCGATCGCAACTCTTCACAGCGTCGTGGTCATGCTAGGCGAGGTGCGCTGCTTCGTTCGCCGCCCGGCCCTGTCGCGGGCTTCACGAACGAGCATCTCCGCCTCCCTCACGCTACTGCTGGTCGCCGTGATATGCCCCATCTTCCTGCAAGAGCTTGGCACCGACTTGCCGTAGACGTGAACCTGAACTTCGGGGTTGTCGTGAGCGGCTACCCAGTTGGGTGTGCCCCCGGCCCAGAGGTCACCCAAGAGGTTCGCCATCGCCACAGCAGGCACCTTGCGGCTCGTCGATCCCAGCGGCATGCCACAAACGGATCGAACCTGTTGCTGGAACTGGTTGCAGACGTGGGCCTCGATCGTGAGGTGCCCCGAGTTGTGGGGGCGGGGTGCGATCTCGTTGACCATCAGCGCGCCATCTGGGCACAGGAAGAACTCAACGCAGACGACGCCGACCACGTGCAGGCCTTCGAGGATCGCCGTGGTGACTCGCTGCGCTTCTGCATGCACGGCGTCCGAGATCGGCGCCGGGCAGATCGAAACGTCGAGTACATGGTTGTGGTGGTGGTTCAGCACCGGCTCGTACGTTGCAATCTGCCCATCGGCACCGCGCACCCCGAGCATCGAGATCTCGGCGTCGAAGTCGATGCGGCGCTCGAGGATCGCCCGCACCGCTCCGAGCTCCTCCCACGCGGATTCGATCGCGTCCGCGGTGTGGATCGCCCTTTGCCCGTGTCCGTCGTATCCGGCCGTCGCCCTCTTCAGGATGGCAGGGGTACCAACGGATTCGATCGCGCCAAGCAGGTCCTCGGCGCGACGAATCACCGCATAGGGAGCTACCGGCAGGCCAAGTTCGGAGAGGGTCCTCTTCTCGACCTCGCGATCCTGAGCGACGGCGAAGACACGCGAGGAGGGACGCACCGGGACGATCGCCTCCGCCCGTTCGAGGGAGTCAGCCGGGACGTTCTCGAACTCCGTCGTGATCACATCGACCGAACGTGCAAGCCGTTCGACCTGGTCCAGGTCGTCGTAGTCCGCAACCACGACCTCGTGCGCGATTTGCGCGGCCGGTTCATCGAGAGAAGGCGCCAGGACCGTGACCTGATAGCCGGCCTGGGTCGCAGCTTGAACGAACATCCTTCCGAGTTGTCCGCCGCCTAGGAGCCCGATCTTGGCGCCCGGGAGAATCGGTGCTCTTTGATCCAAGGTCGTCATGGCAAGCGTTCCGCAAGGACACGCTCTTCTTCCGCGTCCCTTCGCTCGTCCAGCTTGGCGGCGACATCGGGATGATCGTGCGCCAACATTCGAGCTGCGAACAAAGCGGCGTTCTTCGCTCCGGAGTCTCCGATGGAGAACGTCGCAACGGGGACGCCGCCTGGCATCTGGACGATGGACAAGAGCGAGTCCATGCCTGCGAGGTGGCTCGATCGGACAGGGACTCCCAGCACGGGTACATGGGTCCATGCCGCGAGCATCCCAGGCAGGTGAGCTGCGCCTCCCGCTCCTGCAATGATGGCGCGTAGGCCGCGGGATTCCGCAGCAAGGGCGTACTCTCTCATCGTGTCCGGAGTTCGATGCGCAGAGACGACGCGAGCCTCGTGGGACACGCCTAGTTCGTCGAGGAGTGTGGCTGCGTGCTGCAGGGTCGGCCAGTCGGACCGACTGCCCATCACGACGCCAACGAGGGGGGGAGCGGATTGCATGGGTGTTTGAGGATGGGGCTGCTTGAGGTTGGGATTCTTGCAGTTGAAGCTTGATTCCGGAAATGAAATACCCGAAAAGATGTTCGTGTATTGGGCGGCCTCGCGGAGGCCCCTCCTCGACCTCATTGCGTTCTCCACGCTTCCATGACCCATTCGGACCCCACGACCCCTCCTCCGAGCAATTCGGCCCACCACCGGAAGCTGGCATATGCGGCATTCCAGGACCTGGTCCGTTCGAGCGGGGGAGCCCTGGAGCCTGATTCCTCGTCCCTCGCGGAGGACGCGGTCGGGCTGCGTCCCATGTTGGAGTGGATGGTGGCCCAGATCGAACTCGGGTCCGGACGTGCCGAATGGGTCGATGGGGATGTTCACGCAGCCGCGCGCCTCGCTAGGTCGGGCACCCCACTCCTCTTGGGGCTCGAGCGCGATTCTGACGGGATCACGCTTCCGAGTTGGGTCGTGATCCACGAAGGGAATGACGACGAGCTTCGGGTCACTCTGCATGGCGGGGACGACGGGCGAACCGAGTTGCTCATTTCAGCGGCCGACCTCGCTCAGCGGCTCGGGTTCGATGCGAAGTCGAGTCAGCGTTGGCTCATCCACAGCTCTGCCAAGTTCAGCACGGCGGAGAGTCCGAACGAGCCACGCACGCCTTGGCGTCGGTTGTGCGAGATCATGCAGCCCGACCGCGGCGACCTCTTGGCCGTGGCGATGTACGCCGTCGCGCTCGGCTTCCTGTTGCTCGCGACCCCTATCGCGGTCCAGGCACTTGTGAACTTCGTGGCGATGGGTGGAGTCGCGACACCCATCGTCGTCGTGACCGGATTGCTCTTCTTCGGATTGGTCATCGCCGGAATCGTCGCGGCGATTCAGACCTGGATCGTCGAGATTCTCCAAAGGCGCCTGTTCGCTCGCACTGTCGCAAATCTGGCAGCGCGGCTTCCGCGGGTTCGGGTAGAGGTCTACGACGAACGCCACGGTCCCGAGTTGGTCAATCGATTCTTCGACGTGATGACGATGCAGAAGGCCGGGGCTTCGCTCCTGCTGGATGGCCTGGGGATCGTGCTCACGGTCCTCGTCGGCCTCGTGTTGCTCGCGTTCTATCACCCGCTCCTGCTCGCCTTCGACATCGTCCTGGTCGCCTGTATCGGCCTGATCGTCCTGGGGCCCGCTCGCAAGGGCGTGCGTACCGCGATCGCCGAGAGCTATGCCAAGTACCAAGTCGTGGACTGGCTCGAGGAGATCACTCGCCACCCCAACCTGTTCCGCTCAGGCGGGACTCGCACCTGGATCATGAAGCGGTCGGATCACGTGGTCGAGCACTATCTGGAGATGCGTTCGCGACACTTCCGCGTGCTGTTTCGCCAGGTCATCGGCGCATTGGGATTGCATGCGATCGCCAGTACCGCGCTGCTGGGGTTCGGCGGGTACTTGGTGATCACGGGCGGGCTCACTCTGGGGCAGCTCGTCGCCGCCGAGCTGATCGTGACCCTCATCGTGGCTTCGGTCGCGAAGATGGGGAAGCAACTCGAGAACTACTACGACCTCATGGCCGCGACCGACAAGGTCGGATATCTCTTGGACCTTCCCGTCGAGAACCTCGACGGCGTTCACCAGACCGATACGACGGGCACGGGCGGGATGGAGCTCGAGGTCCGCGGCCTGGTCGCATCCCGCGGCTCGTCTCCTTCGCTGCTAGAAGGGCTCGATTTCGTCGTCCCGTCCGGGAAGAGCCTGCTCGTGCGCGGGCCCAGCGGAAGCGGCAAGAGCACATTGCTCGATCTTCTCTGGGGCTTGCGCGAACCGGATCACGGAACGATTCGGGTCGATGGTCACGACCTGAATTCCCTGTCGCTCGAGGCTTACCGCACGTCCGCCGCGTTGTTGTCCGATGCCGACATCGTGACCGCCAGCGTGCGTGAGAACGTGCGCGTCGGTCGAACCTTCGTTTCCGAACTCGACGTGCGTCGCGCCCTCGATCGCGTGGGACTGAACGGAGCCATCGACCGCCTGCCGGAAGGCGTCTCGACGGTCCTGAATTCTCGAGGATGGCCCCTGTCCGAAGGGGAGGTTCGGGCCCTCCAGATCGCTCGCATACTGGCCGATCCTCCGCGACTCGTGCTGGTTTCCGAGGCCGTCCTGCCCGACGGTGGGAGGTTGCGCAAGATGGCTCTCGACGCCTTGCTCGATCCAGAGGCTCCCTGGACGCTGGTCCTTACGTCCAGCGCACCCGACGTCACTTCACGCTGCGACTTGGTTCTCGACCTGTCCAGCGGCCGAGTGGTTCCGTCCAACAAGACTCAAGCGTCCGATTCGGACCAGAAGGACTCCGCATGAGCCGCTTTCCCGCACCGCTCGACCTGCCCTCGTTGGCCTCGCTCCCCCGCCCGCTCATCCTGCGCCGGATCGCCTTCGCTCTCGCAGTGTCGTTCTTGGCCTTCGTGCTCGGCTCTCTCATGGTCCCTTGGCAGCAGAACGCCGCAGGGGAAGGTCGCGTCCTCGCGCTCGATCCGCTCGATCGGATTCAGACGATCCCTGCGCCGGTCACCGGTCGGCTCCTGAAGTTGAACGTTCAGGAAGGGTCCTACGTGGAGGCCGGTGACATCCTGGCTGAGATGATCGACCAGGATCCCAACTATTCGGCTCGCCTCGGCCAGCAGTTCGAGTTCGCCAGTGTGGAGGTGAAGGCGGCCAAGGACGTCGTCTCGTTCTACGACCAACAGCTCGTGTATCTGGAAGATGCGCGTGAGCAGGCGATCTCGTCGGCGACGTTCGCCTTGAACGTGGCGATCGAGAAGGTGCGGGCGGAGGAGAGCGATCTCGAAGCCGTCGAGGCGGACCTTGAGCAGAAGCGCCTCGACCGGGAGCGCAAGATCAACCTCTGGACCGAGAAGCTCGTCTCCGAGCTCGATCTTCAGAAGGCCGAGGCCGACTACCTGGGCGCCAAGGCCAAGCTGGACAAGGCGCGCGCCTTGGTGGAGCAGGCCCGCAACGACGAGAAGGCCAAGATGGCCCAGGTGAATGAGGTCGCCGCGGCACAGCGTGCGAAGATCGAATCGACGAAGTCCTTGCGCGAGGATGCCAGGGCCAAGATCGCACTCAGCGAGCGCAAGCTGACCGAGGCCGAGACCCGCGTCGAGCGTCAGAAGACTCAGGTCGTCGTCGCGGTTCGCTCCGGCAACATCCTGCGCGTGCACGCAGCGAACTCCGCAGACCTGTTGGCCCAGGGCGCTCCTCTGATCGACCTGGTCCCCGACACCGATCGCATGGCGGTGGAACTCTGGGTGCGTGGCGTGGACGGGCCGTTGGTCACCCCTGGTCGCCGCGTTCGCTTGCAGTTCGAGGGTTGGCCCGCCGCTCAAGTCGTCGGCTGGCCCTCCGTCGCGGTCGGTACGTTCGGAGGCCTTGTCCAAGTCGTCGATTCTCAAACTCGGCCGGACGGACGCTTGCGAGTTCTGGTCGTCCAGGACCCCGACGACGCCCCGTGGCCCGACCAGGCTTACTTACGGCAGGGGGGGCGCGCCAACGGTTGGGTGTTGCTGGACGAGGTCTCTCTGGGCTTCGAGATTTGGCGCCAACTCAACGCCTTTCCGCCTTCGGTCGAGCAACAACCTGACGGTGCGGATTCCAAAGGAAAGTCCACCAAGCAGGCGAAGTTCAAGGATGAGGACAAGTCGTCGTGAGTCGTGCCCTTCTTCTGCTCTTGATCTGGGTGTTGATTCTGGTCGCGCCCGCCTGTTTGAGCCGCCCCGGATCGGTGCCGGGCTACCCGAACCGTGCCGATTCGAGTTCGCAAGATTGGTTCGAACCGATGGAGTCCGGTCCGCAGTTGCCCGGTATCCCACTTGTGGGTGAGGTCGACGAGGTCGGGGGCAAACCGACAGGCGCCGCCTTCGAAGGAGTCCTCGTGCTCGACGACGTGCTGCGTTCCGTCGAGCAGCACTTTCCACTGCTACTGGCTGCCCGCTATGAATTGGACCTCGCGCTCGCCAAGGAGCGCACCGCACGGGGCGGCTTCGACCTGCGGTTCCAAGCCTCATCCCAGGCGGACATCCAAGGCTACTACGAGAACGACGGATGGGACGTCGGTCTGGAACAACCACTGGCGTTCGGGGGCATCGACGTCTTGGGTGGCTACCGATTGGGGCGTGGCGATTTCGCGTCGTACGACGGGAAATCGCGCACGGACGATGATGGTGAGGTGCGTTTGGGCCTCCGCGTTCCGTTGCTGCGTGGTCGCACCATCGATGCCCGCCGCCTCGCAGTCTTGCGTGCGCAGATCGCGCGCGATCAGGCTGGACCCAAGATCCGTAGTGTGCGCCTGAAGACCAGGCTGAAAGCCGCTGACGCTTATTGGAAGTGGGTGGGCTCGGGGCGCAAGCTCGAGGTGGCACGCACGGTCCTGGGTCTCGCTGATGCTCGCCGGGGTCAACTTGAATTCGCGGTCGAGCAGGGAGAGCTCGCACCGATCTCGCTCGTCGAGAACGAACGCGCGGTCGTGTCGCGGACCTCCAAGCTCTTGGAGTCCGAGCGGTCGTTCCAAGAGGCAGGGATCGTCTTGTCCCTCTACCTGCGGGATGCGGCTGGCCAGCCGATCGTGCCGACGGACACGGAGCTCCCGGACGATTTTCCCGATGTGCCAGCCATCGAGGATGTCCTGTTGGCCGAGGCCGTCCCCCGGGCACTCGACCAGAGGCCAGAGATCGAGCTTGTACAACTCGCCTTGCGCGATCTGGAGTTGCAACTCGACCTGGCCAGCAACAACACATTGCCCGATCTCGACTTGGGCGTCTTCGCCTCACAGGACGTCGGAAACCCAACGGGGATGGTCGACGACAAGGGGCCCTTCGAGTTCTCCGCGGGAATTCGCCTGAGCGTACCTTTGCAACGTAACTCTGCTCGAGGTCGAGCGGAGGCCTTGGAGGCGCGCTTGCGTCGCGCGCGTCGTCAACTGCAGTTCGCCGAGGACAACGTCCGGGTCGACGTTCAGGATGCGCGTAGCGCCGTGAAGCAGTCCTTCGATCGGCTCGCGCAGGCCGAGCGCAACGTGGAGCTGGCCTCGCAGCTGGCTAGGGCTGAAGAGATCAAAGTGCTCTCGGGGCAGAGCGATCTGTTCCTGCTGAACCTGCAGGAGCAGCAGGTCGCGCTGGCCGGAGAGACGTACGCCGGGGTGCTGGAAGATGCCTTTCGTGCCCTGGCTGCCTATCGTGCAGCGCTGGGTGATGTGGGGCGTGAGTAGGCACGCTGCGCTGAAGGAGTCAGCGATTCCCAGCGACCACGCGGCCTGTCCGATCGGCCAGCTTTCGCGTCACTCCGCCAGCAGCGACTCGAGGTCCGCCTTGGCCGCCTCGAATCCGGCCGCATCCGCCTTGCGCATCCATTCGATGGCGGCCCCCCGGTCCACATCGGTCCCGATGCCGTAACGCGCATACGTCGCCAGGGCGTAGGCCGATTCCCCATGACCTGCATTCGCTGCGGACTCGAGCCAGATCCGGCCCTGCTCGACGTCCTTATTGAATCCGGGCAGGCCGTTGTAGGTGTGCTTGCCAGCCACGAATTGGGCGTCCGCTTCACCCTCGTTCGCGGCACGCACGATCCAGTCCGCGCCTTCCTTCCGCGTGGCCTCGTCGGGATGAGCGTTGCAGTATCGCCCGTACTCGAGCATGGCCAGGGCATGGCCATCCTCGGCGAGGGCGAGCACGGCGTCGTACCCGCCTTCGAGCTGCGCCTGGATGACCTGCGCGGCCGGATCTCCTTTCGCGGCGGCGGCCTCGGTGTTCTTCACGAAGTCGCGAGCGGAGTTCCCCGCTTGATCTTCGAGGTTGCGCATGGACTCTGCGTCACCCGACGCGGCATCGTGGATCGCCGTGTTGAGGGTCTCGTCGAGGGGCTGGTCGGACGTGGCGCCCGCATCCCCGCAGGCGGGAAGGACGGCGAGCAGGGTGAGAAGCAAGCAGGGGTGGGCGTGGCGCATGCGGCTCAACCTAGCGAGTTCGCAGACCCGTTCAACACCAGACAACACTTCGGAGTGCCTCGGCGCCCAACCCCGTGCTCCGAAGCTATTCGGCCGAGGCTACATGAGCCCGCGCTCGATCCACGAAGCTCGCGATGGCCTCGTCGGTGTGCCCGAGCGACGCATGCTGCGCCCACAGCCAGTCCACGACGCGCGCGCCGTTGCACGGGGGCTTGTCCTCGACCTCGGCCAGGTACGCGCGTTGCAGTTCAGCCGTCCGCGGCACCACGTGGACGTGAACCTGCGGGACCATTTCACCGAACTTCATCAGGTAGATCCGCTCGGGTTCGATGAGGTCCTGGACGAGTGATTCGGCCAGCGTGACGCAGCGATAGAAGTCGGCGGCGACCTCGGCCGGCATGCGTGACACATGCGTACACGGAGCCTTGAGCTCGACGATGACGTAGCCGGGCAGGCGGTAGCCCGACGCCTGCACCATCGTGCAATGCTCGGTCTCGTGGATCAGCAGTGCGTTCATGATCAGTCCTTCGTCTTGACGAGATCCGCAGCGACCTGCTCGACGGCGCGCCAGACGCGCAGCGTGTTCTGGGACCACAGCTTCTCGATCTGTTCGGCGGTGTAGCCGCGTCGCACCAGTTCGAGCGTCACGTTGAAGGTCTCGCCAGCGTGGTTCCAACCCTGCACGCCGCCGCCGCCGTCGAAGTCCGAACTGATCGCCACGTGGTCGATCCCGATCAGCTTCACGGCGTGATCGATGTGATCGGCGAAGTGCGTGACATTGGCCTTCTCGATCTTGGCATCGAAGGCGGTGACGAGGTCGCGCAGTTGTTTCAGCTTCTGACGCGTCTCCGGGGATTCGTCGACGGGCTGCGAACCGCGTTGGGGCGGGAGACCCAGCTCCTCGCGCGACCGGGCGATGAACTCGCGGCGTCCGCCGTCGCCCTTGACGTAGCTGTCGAATGCAACGCATTGAATGACGCCGCCGTTGGCCTTGAGGGCGAGCAGCTCGGCGTCGCTCAGGTTGCGCCCGTGCAGTCGGATCGCGTCGACGCCCGAGTGCGACGCGATGACCGGCGCCTTCGAGTGTGCGATCGCCTGCAGCGTCGTCGTCTCGGCGGCATGCGACACGTCGACCATGATGCCGACGCGATTCATCTCCTCGATCGCCTTGCGGCCGAGTTCCGACAACCCGCCGTAGAGCGTCACGTCCTCGGGCGTGTTGGAGTCGCCGAGCTGGCTGTGCCGGTTGTGGGTGAGGCTCATGTAGCGCGCGCCGCGCTTGTGGAACTCTTCGATCGCCGCGAGGTCCGTGCCCATCGCATAACCGTTCTCGATGCCGATGCACGCGACCAGTTTCCCCGACGCAGCGATGCGCTCGACGTCGTCCGCCGTGTGCGCGATCTCGATGTGTTCGGGATAGCGGCGCGCCATGCGCTCGATCGCGTCGAACTTCGATAGAGCGATCTCACGCGCGCGCGCGAAACCCTCGTCGTCCAGTTGGCCCTGGCCGACGTAGACGATGTAGAAGGCGACGTCGAGGCCGCCCGCGCGCATCTTCGGGAAGTCGACCTGGTTCGTGCCCCAGACCGTGGGGTCCTGACTCAGGCGTGCTCGCGCTGCACCCACTGGATCATCGGGGTAGTCCGGCGATGCGAGCGTCGTCGAGATGTCCTTGTGGGTGTCCAGCGTCAGCGCCGCGCGGTGGATGCGTTGGGCCTTCGCGAGCAACAGGGCCTCCGGTCCGTCGTCGAGCACGAACGAGTTCGACACGTCGTTCCCGAAGTCGGCGTGCCGATCGAGTTGCCAGACGACCGCCTTGGTCTTCGGGTCGACCTCGATGAGCAACGGCTGATCCGGGCCCGCGTGGCAGTTGCCGATGACGTAGTTCCCGTTGGTCAGGACCTGGAGCGTCGTGACCGAGGCGAGCTGAATGCCGTCGAGTTCATTCCTGGTCAAGAACCAAGTGACTTCCATTTTGGGAGTGACTTCCAGGGCGGAGTGGCCGTTGCCCGTCGTGATCAAGGTGTTGCCATTGTCCAGGCGCAGCGCCGTGAAGCACCCGTTGGCGAACGACTCGGGGTCCTGGCCACCCATGGGTTCACGACCGAACATGGGTACGTCGTATTCCCAGATCACCTTGCCGTCGGAGTCGTACTCGCGCACGACTCCATTCATGTCGTGCGCGACCAGCACGGTGCCCATCGGGGTCGAACGCATCAACCGCGAATCTCTGTTCGGGTGAGGGCGACTCACCCGTGTTCCAGGCTGCACGACGGGACGCTGCACGGTCAGCGGGAATTCGCTGATGAGCTTGCCCAGGCGATCGATCTCGATGATGCGCGCCGGGCCGCTCTCCGCGATCCGCACGTTGCCGTTGGTGAGCGGCTCGAACGAATGGACCTCGACGGGCTTGCCCGCGTTGCCGTTGCTCGTCGCCGCGTCATAGCTCCAAACGACGGCGCGCGTCGTACGTTCGATCTCGACGACCTCGCTGGTGCCACGCTGCACCATGATGTTGCCGTTGGGCAACACGTGCAGGTCGTGGATCTCACCCCAAGGCATCTCCCATTCGATCTCGCCATCTGCGGCCAGAATGACGAGGCGCTCGTCGCCCTGGAGACACACCCGATGTTGGGCGATCGTGGGGGCGGCGCAGCAGACCGTCAGGGCGAGGTACGTGACGAAGCGGGGTCGAAGCATGGGGTCCGGTGGTGGAGGGGCAAGTGTCCTCGACAGTAACGCGATCCCGTAGGGGGGAGGGTCGGAAGTGGAGGATGCCGTGGTGTCCCAGGTGAGGGATAGCGGCGATGGGCGAGCTCGGGCGATTCGAGGGTGCGCGTGGCTGCGGGCTGTCCGTTCGCAGCCCTTGGGGCCGCTGGACCCGCCGCCTGGGGCGAGATGCCCCGTAGCGTCACTTCCCCGAGCCGCCGACCCAGCTCCTGGCTAGAATGAGAGCCAGATGAAGAGCACCGTCCTCCTGTCCTCGTTCGCCTTCCTGTTCGGAGGCCTCGCGCTCGTGTTCGCGTGGAACGCCGAACCGTCCAACCGCGCAGCGGAAGCCAAAGCCTTGGAGCGTGCGCCCGTCCCAACGGCCGAACTCGAAGCCCGCCTGGACGAGCTGTCCGAGGAGAATCGCCTCTTGCGTGATCGGCTGGCGATGATCGAGAGCGGTGCGGTGCAGGAGGAGCGCACGCCGATCGCGGGTCGCTTCGCATCCCAGGCGGAGTTCGAGATGTTCCGCGACGAAGTGCGCGACGCGCTGGCGGGAATGTCGAGTGGTGGCCCGTTGGCCTCTTCGCTGAAGTCTCCGGAGTTCCGTGATCAGTTGACGGACACCCTCGGCGAGATCCGCCAGACCGAAGCCGAGGTCGCGATCCAGCAGAAGCGCGATGCACGGTTCGACGGCCTGGATACGCGCATGCCCAAGCTCGAGGCGCAACTCGGCCTGACCGCAGAGCAATCGACGTTGATGCGTGCAGCGCTGGCGGCACAGATCGATCGTCAGGCGGAGTTGTCGCGTCGCTACACGGCGGGCGAAGATGCGGCGGTGCTCGGTGAGCTGAAGCTCAGCGACTACAACACGCATCAGGAGGAGCTCGCCGGGTTCCTCACCGAGGAGCAATTGACGACCTACCGCGGGCAGGCCCGGGGCGGAAAGTGATCCGCCAGGGGTCCTCCTGGGGCCGGGCGCGCGTGGGAATCGGCTCCCATGTACGACGAGCTCCGGATCGGCGTACGCTGTATCCATGACCACCGACCCGCGTTCCTTCAACGCTCCTCTCACGCTCGCGACGGCTCGCCGTCTGGTCGAGCTGACGAATCCCGAGCCCGAATCGACGGCGCTGGACGTGGGCTGTGGTCGCGGCGAGTTGCTGGCGCTCTGGCTGGAGGCCGGCGGAGGTTCCGTGCACGGCGTCGATCCGCTCGCCAGCGAAACGGACCTCGCGCGCCAGCGCCTGACCCCGTTCCGCGGCCGCGCCCACGTCCACACCTCGAACTACGACGTGGCCGTGTTGCCCGCGAACTTCGACGTCGCGTTCTGTATCGGCGCCACGCATGCCTTCGGTGGCGCGGGCGTTGCGTTCCGCGCGGCCCTCGAGGGTCTACGCGAGCGTGTTCGACCCGGTGGGCGCATACTCGTCGGCGAGGGCTACTGGAAGCAGACGCCCGATCCCGCCTACCTGGCCGCAACCGGAATGTCGGCCAGCGACCTCGTCTCGCACGCGGAGAACCATGCCGTGGGGGAGGCGCTGGGGCTGCGCACGCTGTACGTCACCGCCGCGACCCAGTCCGAGTGGGACGACTTCGAAGCCGGCTCCGGTTTGGCCGCGGAGCGCAAGTTGGACGCGGACCCCGACGACCCCGAACTCCAACGCTCGATCGAACAACGACGTGCCTGGCGCCGGTCCTATCTCACCTGGGGCCGCGACACGTTCGGCTTCGGCTACTACCTGTTCGAGGTCCCCGCATGACGCGGGCGCCGTGCTAGGCGTTCTTGCCGTGGCACTTCTTGAACTTCTTTCCACTGCCGCACGAGCACGGGTCGTTGCGTGACAGCTTGGTCGCGCCGTGCACGAACGGCTTCTGCGGCACGTGGTGATGACCGTGGACGTGGGCGTTCTGGCCCGTGCGTACCGTCTCTTTGAATTCGTGCAGGGTGCCGGCGAGAGCGCGTCGGATCTCGAACGACTGGCTGACGACCTGGGTGGCTTCCAGGTGATCGAAGAACGCGTCGAGGACCGGGCCGACGTGCTCGGCCAGCGGGTCCTTGGGTTGCAAGCGACCGGGCAGCTGGTGCCCGAGCGCGACGTGCACGTCCTGGCCGTCGAGCAGGTGCGGCTTCTTGCCCAGGTCGTCGTAGCAGATGCCGATGAAGGCCTCGGCGATCTTGCGCAACCCGGCGGCACCGGGAGCTTCGAGGTTCTTGGCCTCGGGCGAGTCCAGGAAGGCGGCGACGTCGAGGGCGATGCGGTTCTCAGCCATGGGCGAGAGGCTAACAGGGTCCGCTCTCGGTCGTCCCGGGTCGGACCCCGGAATTGCAGGCGGACCTCCCCAATCGTTGCTCGGTCGAGGGTGCGGGTGCGGGATCGGCTCGATGGGGGACTGCCGAGATAGATCCCACTTGGACATGGGACCGGGGACCCGCCCCCGCTACCGTGCGCGGTTCCGAGCACCCCGCCGAAGTCTCCGCAGCACCCGCAACAGCTCCCCTTGTTCACCCTCAAGAGCAGTTCCACCTTCCAGCCCCGTGCCGACATTCTGTCGGGACTCACGGTCGCGCTGGCCCTCGTTCCCGAGGCCGTCGCCTTCGCCTTCGTGGCGGGAGTGCCTCCGCTCGTGGGACTCTACGCGGCCTTCATGGTCGGTCTGATCACGGCGGTCTTCGGTGGGCGACCCGGGATGATCTCCGGAGCGACCGGTGCGCTGGCCGTCGTGCTGGTCGCGCTCGTCGCCGAACACGGGATCGAGTACATGTTCGCCGCGGTCGTCCTGATGGGCGTCCTGCAGGTGCTCGCTGGCGTCCTGAGGCTGGGCAAGTTCATCCGCATGGTGCCGCATCCGGTGATGCTCGGATTCGTCAACGGACTGGCGATCGTGATCTTCCTGGCGCAGCTCGGGCAGTTCAAGACCGCCGGAGTCGATGGGCAGATGGAGTGGATGGCGGGCAGCCCGCTGGCGATCATGCTCGGCCTCGTCGCGCTGACGATGGCGATCATCCACTTCCTGCCGAAGTTCACCAAGGTCGTTCCGGCCTCGCTCGCCGCGATCATCGTCGTGACGTTGTTGGTGATGGGGATGCGGCTCGAGTCGCCGACCGTCGTCGATTCCTTGCGGACGTTGACCGGCAACGTCGAGGCCTCGCTCGCAGGCGGGTTGCCGACCTTTCATTTCCCTTCGGTCCCGCTCAACTTCGAGACCTTCCGGATCGTCTTCCCGTACGCCGTGATCCTGGCGGCCGTCGGACTGATCGAGTCGTTGCTGACCTTGACGCTGGTCGACGAACTGACCGAGACGCGAGGTCGCAGCAACAAGGAGTGCATCGCCCAGGGCGCGGCCAACGTGACCTGCGGCTTCTTCGGCGGCATGGGGGGCTGCGCGATGATCGGCCAGAGCATGATCAACATCAACTCGGGCGGACGCGGTCGTCTGTCCGGGATCACGGCGGCGGTCGTGCTGATCCTGTTCGTCGTCGTGGCGTCCCCGTTGATCGAGGTCGTGCCCGTCGCAGCGCTCGTCGGCGTGATGTTCATGGTCGTCCTCGGCACGTTCGAGTGGTCCAGCTTCCGCGTCATGACCAAGGTGCCGATCTCGGACGCGATCGTGATCCTGCTGGTGTCGGGCGTGACCGTCATGACCGACCTGGCCGTCGCCGTGCTCGTCGGCGTGATCGTCTCGGCGCTCGTCTTCGCCTGGAAGCACGCCAAGGTCATCCACGCGTTCACCAGCACGGACGCGGAGGGTTGCAAGGTCTACTCGTTGCGCGGCCCGTTGTTCTTCGGGTCCAGCAAGAGCTTCCTCGAGCTGTTCGACCCGAAGACGGACCCCGACGACATCGTCATCGAGTTCCAGCATGCGCGCGTCTCGGACCATTCCGCGATCGAGGCGATCGACACGTTGGCCGAGCGCTACCTGGCGTTGGGCAAGACCCTGCACCTGCGCTACCTGAGCCCGGACTGCCGTCAACTGCTGCGCAAGGCCGGCAACCTGGTCGAGGTCAACGTGATCGAGGACCCGAAGTACTACGTCGCCGACGACGCGCTGGCTTGAGCCCAGCTCGCAGGCGGCGCCGGCCTCAGCGCGCAAGCGGCGTCGCCCTCAGGTCGCAAGCGGCGTCCCGGTGCCGCTGGACGAGGCAAGTTGCGCTCCGACCCGTCCGAGCTGCCGGAACAGTTCGTCGAAATCGAACGGCTTCTGCAGCACGGGTCGCTGGCAACGGTTCGTGAACTCGACCGAGTCCGGGTTCGCCAGGTCGCCGGTGAAGAAGAGCGTGCGTTGCAGAACCTCGGGTCGCTCGGCAGCCAGCAGGTCGTGCAGTCCGATCCCGCCGATGCCGGGCATGCGCAGATCGCACAGGATGGCGGCGTAGGTCGCGGGGTCCATGCCGAGGGCTTCCTCAGCGGACTCGGCCTCGTCGACCAGCCAACCCCGGCGCTTGGCCTGGGCGCGCACGATGGCGCGCACCGCCGGGTCGTCGTCGATGAGCAGCAACTTGCGGCGCGGGACGTCGAATTCGGGGAGCGGTTGCACGCGCGGCTCGGGCACGGTTGGGAGCGCGTTCGGCAGCACGATTCGGAAGCGCGTTCCGATCCCCCGGGGGCCGGTTTCGAAGTCCAGTTGTCCGTCGTGTCCACGCACGATGGCGCGCGCGATCGACAGGCCCAGACCCGTGCCACGGCCCGGCGGCTTCGTGGTGAAGAACGGCTCGTACAGGCGCACGGCGTCCTCGGGCGCGATGCCGGGACCCTCGTCGGTGACGCTGAGCTCGACGCCATGATCGAGGCGCCTGCCCTGCAACGTGACGGTGCCGCCTTCACGGCAAGCGTGAATCCCGTTGGTCGCGAGGTTGGCCAGCACTTGCTCGATGCCGACCACGTCCACAGCCGCCGTCAGAGCGCCCATCGGCTCGACCACGACGCGCACGTCGACGCGGTTCGCTTCCGCGGTGAGCCCGCGCACGACACGCCAGGCGAGGGGCTCGAGTTCCAGGTCGCGGCGCGGATGGATGGACTGACCTGCGAGCGCGGACAGGTTGCGTACGATGCCGCGACAACGTTCCGCCTGCTCCAGGATGGTCGTGGCTTCCTCGTTGTCGGGGGACGCGAGTTGCAGTTCCTCGGCGTAACCCAGGATGACCGTCAGCGGGTTGTTCAGCTCGTGCGCGACGCCCGACACCACGGTTCCGAGCGCACGCAACTTGTCGTCCTGGTCGATCGACCGTGTCAGCGTCTCGCGGTCCTGTTCGGCGGCGGCCAGGCGACGATGCGTCTCCTGCAGCAAGGTCGCGACCAGTCCGAGGCCCAGGCCCAACTGAACCCCCATGTCCAGGAACGAGTTGAACGACAGGATGTACTTCGCTTCCCAATATTCGCGCGTTGCCGCAGCGCCGGCGTGGATCGTCCACGTGATGGCGAGGCCGACCAGGGACCAGCGCACGATGCGAATGCCCGTACCCGAGGACAGTTGCCCCGCCAAGTTGCGAAGCGCGACGACCGCGCACCCGATCATGATCGGCGCCTGAATGATCAAGAGGTCGTTGATGTTCGGGAAGGCCAGTGGCGCGGCGGTCGCGAGCACGATCGTCGCGATCCCGAAGCTCCAAAGGGTGCGCGGAGGCTCGACTCCTCGAATGTGGAACGTCCCAGCCAGGAGCCACATCGCGAAGGCTGCCTTCAAGCCCATGTAGGCCGCGTAGCAGACGACGACGCTGGGATCTCCATCGCCCCAGCCGTACAGGCCAGGCTCGTTGGAGGGGATCATGTGCCCTTGGTAGAAACGCACGCTGACGATGGTCAGTGCGGTCGCCAGCGCCAGGAATGCCCGTTGGAAGTTGCGGTACGGTCCGACCGACCAACCCTCCTCGCGCAGAGCCGCGAAGCCGGCCACGAAGATCCAAGCCAGGAACGTCTGCACGAACAGGGCGGTAAGGCCCAGCAACTGCATGACGTGAAGGATGAACATGGGGGAGCCGTCGACGGCAGGTGTCCGGGGCTGGTGCGCGCCCCGAGCGATCTCCGATGTGCAGCGTAGCGACCCGGAGGGCCCAGGGGGTGTTTCCAAGCGTGGGCCGCAACAAGACGAGACGCAGGGCATGGGGGAGCGCCTCGTGAGGTCGGCTACGGCACTCCGGAACGGGCAGAGTCCAAGTCCATCGTCGGAACCGCGCCTCATCCCCGGGTTGGAGGGGGCGCCTTCCCGGGAAGGATCGAATTTCGGATCCCCTGCAACCTGCCGCCCACGCCCTCGGTACAGGGGGGCATGGCCGAAGGGCTCATCACATCCACGGGATCGGGGGCAGGTCACTGCGACCCCTTCGAAGAGCGTCTGGCCGGCGCCTTGCCCAAGCTGCGCTCGCACCTCGTGAAGCGCGTGGGGGCTCGTTCGTCGATCGATGCCGAGGACGTGACGCAAGAGGTGATGACGCGCGCCATGCGGTACCGCGACACCTACGATCCTGCTCGCAGCATGTGGCCTTGGCTGCGGCGCATGGCCGAGAACGTTCTGGTCGATCAGTACGCGCGGCCGCGCAAGGACGATCAAGTCCTGGACGAGGCCGAGCACGCTGCACCTGCGCGAACGCCGTCGGTCGACGCGCGCGAGGAGCTCGAGCGCGTCTTGAACTTGCTGCGCCCGATCGAGCGAGACGTGCTCCTGCGCTTCCACCAACAGCAGCATTCGGTCAGCGACATCGCGCGCGACCTGCACATGCCGCTCGGGACCGTGAAATCCCACCTCTCAAGGGCGCGCCGCCGACTGGCGCAGCTCGAGTTCCACGACCGGTCACGCAAGGAGTCGGACCATGCATGAATCCCTTTGGCAACGCATCGACGCAGCGCTGGACGCGCGTCGGGATCCCTTCGACGATCCGGACCTGACGCACGAGTTGCAGCAGGATCCCGAGGCCGTCGCGCAAGTGCGTCGCTTGATGATGCGCTTGGACGTCCTGTCCAACGATCCGACGCTGGTCTCGCCCACGCACCCGCTCCGGCGGTTGCGCCCGGCCGCCGCCGGTGTCGCGGCTGCCTTGCTCTGCTTCGCGGTCCTGCGCACCGGCGCAGTCTCGTTGGTAGCGCCCCGGAACCACCCGAACGCGACGAGCGCCCGCACGATCGAAACCGTGTCGCTCATCGTCGAACACATGACCCCGCCGCCCGCTCGAGGTGAGCGCGTGGTACTCGAGTCCCGCCGCGTGGTGGGATGGACCCTGGAAGGAAACACGCCGTGATGCATCTCGCCCTAGCCGCTTTGATTCTCAGCCCCTTGGCCGCGCAGGACTCCGAAGTGCGCGTGCCGGTCCCCGCCGACGATCCGGTCGTGGTGGCCGAGGACCCTGTTCTCGTGCGCGAGGTTCCCAGGCCGATCGCCGAGGGAACCCGCATCGTGCGCTACGAACTCGCTCACTTGACCGGTCACGACGGGTTGGAGCCCTGGGACGATCGATTCGACGAGATCCAGGATCCCGTCGCCGTGCAGCAGGCCTTGGACCTGCTCGACCGTTTCGAAGATAGGAGGATCGCCGTACAGGAGACGACCGAGAGTCTCATGAGCAGTGTGCGGGACATGATGGTTCCCCGGATGGAGGCGGGTATTCAGCGAGTCGAGCACGTTGGAGACGGCGCTTTCGTCCTCGTCGGCACGCCCGCCCAGCACGCGTGGATGGTCCAGTTCCTCGCAGCGGCGGACGGATTCGACGGGTTGATCGATATCGAGGCCCAGATCTTCGTCCTCGAACGCGGCAAGCTCGCGGCGTACACGCCCGACCGAAGTGGCACGGTGCTGGAAGCCCAGATCGCCACCCAACTCCTGCTGGACCTGAAGGACTCGGGCGCGGATGTGGTCGTCTCACCGCGCGTGATGACCTGGCCCTTCCAGAAGGCCGAGTTGAGCGTCATCAGTCAGCAAGCGTACGTCAGCGACTACGAACTGAAGGTCATCCCCGAGACGGATCACGAGATCGCGGATCCGGTCATCGACGTCGTGAACAGCGGACTGACCATGACCATTCGTGGTGTACCGCTCGCTGACGACCGCTTGAGCGTTCACGCGAACCTGGAGTACTCCGTGCTCGAGAGGCCGATCCCGTCCACCGAGATCACCATCGGTGCGGGTCATCACAAGGTCCTCATCCAGACGCCCAAGGTGACACGGATCAAGCTCGATGGTGTCTTCGCCATGAAGGGCGGGGAGTCGCTCTTGCTCGTCACCGCCGACCCGACCGGTTTGAACGACGTGATCGTGATGCTGAAGGCCGACCGAATGGAGTTGCCCGAGGATCTTGCGCCGGGGCGCTGACAGCCGCGATCTGGGGACCCATCGCGAGTTCGCTTCGTACCCCATCCAGTGCGAGCGGCAGCTCGCAGATTGGAGAGACACGGACCTGAGGTCGAACGGCCTCAGGTCCGTCGTTCCAACTGGTGCCGGCCAGCGGCCTAGCCCTGGCTCCCGTTCCGCCAGGTCAGCTGCGCGCGCAGCAACGCCTTCTGCAGGCTGAACGATTGCTGCGACGTGAACAGGAAGAACTTCGACGTGCCGACCGCCTGCGCGCCGAACAGGAACACGGTTGCATACAGGATCAACGACTTCGTGGACGCGGCCTCGTCGGCTCGCAGGAACCTCCACGCCGACCACACGCACACTCCGGTCATGAGCGTCACGCCGAGCCACATCAGGCACCGCAGGACACGCTCCCGCTTGTCGAAGCGTTGGATCGCAGCCTCCAGATCGACATGGCCGGGCTTCGGATCGAAGGGCTCTTCACCCAGGAAGGCCTCACGCAGCATGCTTTGGAATTCGTTCATCGTTGCATCCTCTCCAGGACGTTCTTGAGTCGAGCGCGCGCCGTGTGCAGTCGGGACTTGACGGTTCCGACAGGGATGTCGAAGACGCGCGCCAGTTCGGTCAGTTCGAGCTCTTCGAGATAGCGCAGGGACAGGAGGGCTCGTTCCTCGTCGTCCAAACGTGAAAGGGCGGCGCGCAGATCGGCGACGGCTTGCGAGCGATCGTCGGTGTCATTCGCCAGGGCGGGTTCGGGCTCCAGCGTGATGTCGCGCGCGCCGTCGTCGATGCGCACGCGGCGGGCTCGTGCGATCGCTGCGCGCGTCACGATCATGAAAGCCCACGCTCGGAACGCCTGGGGTTCCTTCAGTCGGCGCAGGCCCCGGGCGATCGCGATCCAGCTCTCTTGGACCACGTCCCAGGCTTCGGCGTCGCGGCGTGTCAGGCCGTAGGCGTGCTGCCAAAGCCGTTCCTGCCAGTGCGCGACGAGTTGCTCGAAGGCGGCCCGGTCTCCGCGCATCGCCTCGAGGACGAGGAGGTCGCCAACGAGTCGATCGGGTCGGGACGAAGGGGTGCGCAACATGGGCCTCGCCATCCAGGTGGGGGGCTGGAGCGGATCGGTTCAAGGAATGAGGCGGTTCTTCGATCCTCCGTCCAAGGACCACGCATCGGAATGAGCCAGAGCGGGCGCGGAAGCCTCTCGATGTCGAAGGACCTCGCAAATTCCTTGGGAGTTCGAGCCCCATCGGGGGGGGCACTCCGGATAACCTGACCGGTTCGCGCTCGACCCGAGGAAGTGTTTCGGGAGTCTCTTGCGTGCCTTTGGGCCACGGTGGTCCACCTGTTCGGGCGGCAAACGTCGCCCTGTCTTATTCGGGCATCCACGCGCTTCGCACTCTGCGGATCGAGGTGGTTGCCACTTGCGGTTCCGACGCTCCGGCGTCTTGCGTTCCTGCGCTGCCGCACCTCTGTGCTACTGGGCCAACGGCCCTAAGTGGACCACAACATGACTCTTGATCTTCCGGTGTCTCCCGACGCCGAATACGACCCGTCCGTAGCCGCTCCGTCCGTCGAGGACCTGATGCGCAAGGCCTTCGGCCCCGCGGAAACCTCCGAGGACGCGAAGCCCGTCGTCGAAACGCTGGCTGAAGAAGCCGCAGCGGAAACCGCAGCCGAGGCCACGAGCGTTGCGCCCGAGGCCGCCGTCGAAGACGCGCGCCCCGCGACCCCCGTCATCCTGGAGGTCGCGGAAAAGGAAGCCGCCGCCGAGGCAAGAGTGGAGGAACCGGCCCCCGTCGGTCCGTTCGCTTCCGCGCCCGTCGAGTGCCGGCGCGCCCTCGAAGGCAAGGGCTTCGAAGCCCTGACCGCCGTGCAGAGCGCCGTCGTCGCCGCCGAGGCCGACGGTCGCGACCTGCAGATCTCCTCGCAGACCGGCTCCGGCAAGACCATCGCCGTCGGTTTCACGATCGTCGAGGCCCTGCGTATCCCGCGCGATGTCGACTCCGGACCCTGCGCGCTCGTCATCACGCCCACGCGTGAACTGGCGAACCAGGTCTGTGGTGAACTCGCCTGGCTGACCGCCGACATGCCCGGCGTGCGCGTCCAGGCCGTCACCGGCGGCACGCCCGTCTTCAAGGACCACAAGATGTTGCGCACGCGTCCGCGCGTGCTCGTCGGCACCCCCGGTCGCCTGCTCGACCACGTGAAGACGCGCAACCTGGACCTGTCCGGCGTGCGTACGCTCGTGCTGGACGAAGCCGACCAGATGCTCGACATGGGCTTCCGCGAGGAGCTCGAGGGCATCCTCGACACGACGCCCGAGACGCGCCGCACGCACATGGTGTCCGCGACGTTCCCCCAGGGGATCCAACGTCTGGCCCAGCGCTACCAGGACAACCCCCTTTCGATCGAGGGCACGCGCCTCGGCGATGCGAACCAGGACATCGAGCACCTGGGTCACATGGTTCCCCAGCGCGAGCGCTACTCGGCCATGATCAACATCCTGTTGCAGACCGAGGGCGAGCGCACGCTGGTCTTCGTCGAGCGACGTGCGGATGCCGCCGACCTGGCGGAACGCCTCACCGGCGACGGCTTCAAGGCGATGCCGCTCAGCGGCGAGCTGGCCCAGAGCCAACGCGAGCGCACGCTCCAGTCGTTCCGTGACGGACGCGCCAATGTCCTGGTCGCCACCGACGTGGCCGCCCGCGGACTGGACGTGCCGGACGTCGGCACCGTCATCCACACCGCGCCTCCGATCGACGGCCAGGTGTACACGCACCGCAGTGGCCGCACGGGCCGCGCCGGCAAGACCGGTCGCAGCATCCTGTTCGCGTCCCAGAACCGCCGCCGCAAGGTCGAGCGCCTGCTGCACGACGCCCGCGTCGAGATCAAATGGATCCCGGTGCCGGACGCCAACGAGGTGCACAAGATGCTCCGTGAGCGTTCGCGTGCCGCCCTCGAGCTCGAGCTCGATGCCGCCCTCGAGAAGAAGCCGCGCAACTACCTGCTCGAGCACGCCGAGATCTTGATGGAGAAGTACGAGGTCGCTCCGCTGATCGCGACCCTCCTCGCGCGCCTCCAGCCCGAGAAGCCGGCCCAACCCGAGCGCCCGTCGTTCGAGAACGGCGGCAACCATCGTGGTGGCTACGAAGGCAACCGTGGCGGCTACGACAACAGCCGCGGTCGTGACTTCAACGATCGTGGCGACCGGGGTCGCCCGCAGCGTTCGCCCCGTGGCGGTCACCGCTTCGACAAGACGAACTCGGTGCGGTTCTTCATGAACTACGGCACGAATCAAGGCGCCAACCCGAGCCGTCTCTTGGCTTCGATCTGCCGCCGCGGCGAGGTCGATGGGGCCAACGTCGGTCCGATCGCGATCCACCCAAACGCCAGCACGTTCGACGTGATGAACGACGTGGCCGAGCGCTTCGAGCGCCTGGCCGGCCGTCGCGACCCGCGCGATCCGAACATCATGATCCGTCGTGACCGAGGTCCGGTCGGCCCGCCCCGTGGCGGTCGTCGCGACTGATTCGTAGAACGACAGATCTCACAACAGGCCCCGCTCGTTCCGACGTGCGGGGCCCGTTGCATTCCTGAGCACCATCGATGACTTCCGAACTGGAGAACCTGACTGTTCCCGAGTTGCACGAGGCTGCACTGCGGCTCCTGCGCGTCGAACCCGTGGGGCAGTCCGACGAACTATGGGAGCACGTGTGCGAGCTGCAGGCGCGCGGCGAGGAGCAGACGTTCACGCGCGCCTCTGGATGGTGCGCGGACGCCGACCCGCTCGTCCGTGAGCTGGGCGCGGACGTGATCGCGCAGCTCGGGCACCGTGATGCGTCCCCAAGGCCGTTCGACGAAGCGTCGTTGCCCATCTTGTTGGGGCTGTTGCGCGACGACGACACTCGGGTCCGCGAGGCCGCGCTGGCGGGGATCGGGCAGACCGAAGCCGAGTTGAGCGACTGGAGCCTCGACGACCTGCGCGCGTGCGCGACGCACCAGGAAACCAGTGTTCGGTCCGCCTTCGCGCGTGCCCTCAACACGTTCTTGCGCGTGGAGTCCGACGAGGTCTTGGGGCTCTGCTTCCAGCTGATGGAGGACCCCGACGACGAGGTGCGCAACTGGGCCACGTTCCAGCTGGGCAGTTTCGAGGACCTCGACAACGGCTCGATCCGTGAAGCGCTGTTGGGACGGGTGCGCGACAAGGACGCGATGGTGCGCGCCGAAGCGCTCAGCGGGCTCGCGTTGCGCAAGGACGAACGCGTGCCCAAGCTGCTCTTCGCCGAGCTGCGTGGCGGCGAGGTCGAGGGCCCGGTGTTCGAAGCCATCGCCGAGATGCCGGACGCCAAGTACGTGCCGCTGCTCACCGAGCTCGAGCCCACGCACGGTGGCTCGGCGTACTTCGCCGACGCCCTCGAAGCCTGCCGGTTCTAGGGCCGGCTGTTCGAGCGGGACGTTCGGGCCAGAACCTTCGATGGGGGGCCGGGTTGGACCCCGAACCTGCTCCCTGCCGGCGCTGTCCTTCCAGAGATCGCCGGAGTTGTATCCAGACCTCGAACGCACTCCGACCCATGAATCGCAGCATCCAAGTCCTCTGTCTCTTCATCGCCTTCCTGACGATGCTCGGCGGAGCGGTCGGCATGGCGCTCAGTTTCATCAACCTGTCGTCGACGAGCATGCAGAACATCCACTCGGGACAGGCGGGGTTCGTCGCGGGCGCCGTCCTGATCGGCACGGGTTTGATGACCTGTGCGATCGTGGCTGGACCCTGTTTGGGCGTCCGCGAGACTCGATTGGACGGCGCCCCCACGCCCGCCGACGACCGCTAGCCGCGAGCCGCGCGGGGAAGGCGTACGGGATGGGGTGAATGAAACCCGAGTGGTCGCGTACGGTGAGGTCCACCTACCTGGAGCCCCCATGACGATTCCCCGCATCCTGCCTGCTCTCGCGTTGTCCTCGATCGTGCTGCTCAGCAGTTGCAACGATCCTTCCATCCCGAGAACCGGCGAGTACGTCACCGTGCAGTTTCGTCGCGACGCGTTGGGGGTGAGCCACGGCTTGCCGGTCAGTCCGACGGTCGATTCGATGAACGGCGCGAGCGTGAACCTGAGGGGGAAACTCCTCGCGGTGGACAAGAACTGGGTCGTGGTCAAGGACGACGCGAACACCCACTGGATCGCGCGTCCGAGCATCCTGTTGTTGACGCAACCCTAGTCCTCCAAGGAGGCCACACATGGCCACGATCGTCATCGAGACAGAGACGCAGACTCGATTCCTGTTGGTCGGTTCCGGGTTCGGCGCCTACATGGCGACGCGCCCTGGGATGTTCTTCGGCAACCTGGCGCCCGACGAGACCAGCGGGCGTCTGCCCATGATCCTGGTCAGCAATGCGAACGGTGAACTCTTCTGGGCCGAGTCCAGCGACTTCGAAGTCCTGTCGGTGGACGGCGAGTCGCCCGGCGACCTCCTGGCGAGGTCGGACCCCGGGTGATCGCGCGCTGCTAGCTGCGAAGCAGGCCGGACCTGAGCGCTAGGCGGACTTGACCAGGACCGCGCGCGTGTAGAGCAGTTGAAAGCCCTGCTTCTGGGCGTTCTGTTGGGACTTGGAGCCGGGCTGGGTCGTCATCACCGCGATCTCCGCACCTTCCGCCTTGGCGTCCGCCAAGCGAGCCGAGACCAGGGCCGTTTGCAGGCCTCGGCGGCGGTGCTCGGGCAGCGTGGACGCCCCGCACATGTGAGCGACTCCGTGCGCGACGCGCATCGTTCCGGCTGCAGCCAGTTGTCCATGGCGGCGAGCGATGTAGCGGCGGAACCCGTCCGCGGACGCCATGTCGTGGATGATCTCCTCGAGCACATCGCGCTGGAAGTCCTCGGCGCCGCCCGCGCCCTGGGTGTCGGGGGAGATGAAACCGGTCACGATCGTGTCCAACCACGCGGGCAGCCCGGACGGTTCGTCGAGGACGATCTCGATGCCCTCGATGTGCGCCACCGGTGAGGCCTCGTCGAGCCGGAAACCCAGGATGTTCTCGAAGCTGCGCAGGGTGTAGCCGCGTTGCGTGAGCGAGGCGTGGACCTCGGGATCGGCGAGCGACGCCACCTCGATCTGGATCGGGCAGCTGCGCTCGCGATACATGCTCTCGACGGCCGTCAGCTGTGCTTCGTCCGGGACACCTTCGAAGCCCAGGCCGATCACCTTGTTCATCGGGGCGTCGGGTCCGGCGTAGCAGGCCACGCCTCCCGCGAACTCCATTGCTTGGACGTCCAGTTCGGGGCGGCGGGCGGTGGTGGCCCGCGACCAGTCGCGAGCGAGCTCGCACTCGGCGCGTTCGATCCGGGCGGCGCATGCGATATCGGCGAAGAACATGCCGATCAGTCTAGCGGGTTCAGCCGCTGGGGCCCGCCGTGCACTCCTGGAGTCCGTTGCCCATCGAGGCGAACTGGTTCGCGGTCGCGGATCCTGCGAGGTACGCCCCGTTGGCGTCGTCGTTTGGGCCGGACCGCCAACATGCGCTAGAGTCCGGACATGACACTCCTGCGAATCGACCATGTGCAGCTCGCCATGCCCGCCGGCGAGGAGGTCGCCGCGCGCGGCTTCTACGTCGGCTGTCTGGGGTTGACCGAAACGCCCAAGCCCGAGGACCTCGCCGGCCGCGGTGGGGCTTGGTTCCATTCTGGTTCGGTCCACGTCCACCTCGGCGTCGATCCCGACTTCCGACCGGCCAAGAAGGCCCATCCGGGATTCGTCGTGAAGGAGCTGACGCGCTTGATCGGCGTCCTGCGCGCCGCGGGGCACAGCGTCGACGATCCCGTGCGCATGGGCGACGTGAGTCGCACGTTCGTCCACGACCCGTTCGGCAACCGCATCGAGTTGATCGACGCGACGGTCCGCGTCTGAGTCAGTCGGCGCTGCTGGCGAGCGCCTCGAGCCACGCGTCGAGATGCGTGTCCAGGTCGTCGTCGTGGGCGTTGCCGAACTTGCGCGCGTCGATGCGCTCGCTCAGTTCGCCGGCCCGGTTGGCGAGGTCGGCGCGCAGGCCCGCCGCGTTCAGTCGACTCGAGATCGATGTGCCAGCCGTTGCGTTCGGGGCGGATTCGAGCAGGGTTCGGACGCAGGTCTGGAACGCGGCCGTAACGTCCCCGGCGTGCTCGCGACGGGCACTCTCGCCGATCGAGTGCGGTGAGGGGCCCAATTGCGTTGCGCGTGCCGACACGGAGCGACGGCGGCGCAGGACGAGCACCATGCTGACGGTGCCCACCACGACCACCAGGACCAGCGGCAGCACCGGAGGCGCGTCCGCCGTGCGCTGCTCGTTCGTGTTGGGTTGCGGCTCGACCATCACCTCGGGACCGGGGTCGATCTGGATCGGGATCGCGGCAGTGCGCAGCACGCGGTACGAGGCGGGTGGGGTCGGATCGAAGTGCACCAGTTCGACCGGTGGAACTTCGCGGGCCGCAGAGCTCAGGGGTTCCAGGGTGTAGCCGATGCGTCGACCCGAGGTCGAGGCGATCTCGCGCTCCCCAAGGATACGGAAGTCGCGGAAGGACAAGCGCGGAGGCACCCAAGCTGCGAGTTCACCGGTACCCGTGACATGCAGGACCCACTCGAACGAAGCTCCGAACGTCACGCGGTTCGGCTCGGCCCGGGCTTCGACCTGGTAGGTCCCGATCCGCCCATCGAACCTGGCGGGCTGGCCAGCGGTGGGCGGCTGCTCGACGCGCAGGAGCAGGTCGTTCCCGATGACGACCGCGTCCTGACGATCCTCGGCCACGCGGCCGTCCAGGAGCGATTCGCGAAAGCGTGTACCGCGTGCGAAGCGCAGTCGGGCGCGCTCGACCAGGAGGTCGGGGGTCCGCGTCGGCAGGATGTCCCGCTCGAGCTCGAGCACCGTGTACGTCTTGCCGTTCCGGACCTCGGACGTGATGCGCTGCGTCGCGATCAGTTCGCCGTTCAACGCGAAGTTCAGAGGGGCGGTGCCCGAGGTCACGGGCGTCGTGATCCAGGGCCGCGGGACGTCCGCACGTTGCGGTGCATCGAACCACGGGGCCTCCACCAGTACGGGGACGTCGAGGCGCCGCACGAACAGTTGGATGAGCTGCTCCTTCAGCGCGGTCTCCTCGAAGCCGAATCGCAGCCGGACCGGAACGCGTTCGCCGACGTACACCAAGTCGCGATCCGTCTCGTACTCGACGAACGCGATGCCCGCGTCCGTCAGATCGACCGGGTCGTCGATGTGCGTCGTGAGGTCCTGGGGCTTTGCCGAAAGGCTGCCGAGGAGCGTGCCGACGAGGGCGAGATGCGAAAGGAGGGAGAACAAGGGTGAACGGGTCGGGCAAGCGGGAGACTACACGAAGGCGGGCGAGGTCCCGAGCCCGGAATCCTGACACGGAAGGGTGGGGGAAACGACGTCACGCAGGCGTGACTCGGGACCGGAGATCGGCCCCGATACGTCACCAGTCCTACGTCGAAGAGGTGCCGTCCGCGCCCTGTCGTGGACGGGTATGTGAGTGTTGTGAGGCCGCGTGGACGGGACTCCCGCGGTCGCGCTACCCTGGGCACCACTCGGACCTGGACGACCGACGTTGCGCGTCGCTCGAGAGCTCGCGACCGCCGGCCTCATCCGACCTTTCCCATGCTGCGCCTCCACTCCACCTTCGTCGGAACCACGATCCTCGTGTCGTCCGTGTGCCTGTCCCTCGCGTTCGCCACCCAGGACGAAACGCCCGCAGGCGACACCTCCCAGGACGGAATCCCCGCCACGGACGCACCGCCCCAGGACGACCAAGGCGACGACCCGCAACCCGTCGTGCCGAACCCCGCGCTCGGTGGCCCGGGTGCCGGGTCCGGACCCCAGGGCAGCGCGCGCGAAGCCATGTGGTTCGCTCCGACCGCCGACGACTGGAAGAAGCCGGTCCTGATCCGATGGCAGCGAACGTGGGAAGACGCGCTCGAGGTCAGCCAGGAGACCGGTCGCCCGATCCTGATCTGCGTGAACATGGACGGCGAGATCGCCAGCGAGCACTACGCCGGCATCCGCTACCGTCAGCCCGAGATCGCCGAGATCTACGAGCCGTACATCTCGGTGATCGCTTCGGTGTATCGCCACAACCCGCGCGACTTCGATGAGCAAGGGCGTCGCATCCCGTGTCCGCGCTTCGGCACCGTGACGTGCGGCGAGCACATCGCGATCGAACCGATCCTGCACGATCAGTACTTCGAGAGCACGCGCGTGGCTCCGCGCCACATCATGATCGAGCTCGACAAGAAGGAAGCGTACGACGTGTATTACGCCTTCGACACCGAGTCCGTGTTCCAGACCGTGAACGACGGCGTCGAGGGTCGCGTGTTCCCGCCGACCGAGCCCGCAGGCGATCGCCCGATCGTCGAGCGCGTGACGTCGCGCAACAGCGAGGACCGCGAGGCCGTCGAACGTGCCTATCTCGCGGGCGATGCGGCTCAACGTCGTCAGTTGATGCGCGCGGTCGTCTCGGCGCCGCGAGCGAAGCAGGCCGGGTTGCTCCGGTTGGCGATCTTCGATCTGGACCTCGAACTGAATCGCCTCGCGCGTCAGGCGTTGGCGGCTTCGGACGACCCCGCCTCGATCGATCTGATCTCGTTGGCGTTGCGTGCTCCGATGCCCGCCGAGGATCGTGAGTCCTTGATCGCCGCGCTCGAGCGCATCGGCGTTCAGGACGAACGCGCCCGCAACCTGGCCGTCGTGCACCGCGGACTGGGCGCTCAGTCCGAGAGCGTCGACGTCACCACCTGGTCCAGCGCGCTGGGCACCGCCGAACCGATCGCGGCCTACGATCAAGCCGCTGTCGAACGCAAGCTCGAGAGCGGGGGCGCGTCGCGCAAGTCCGAGCCGGCCGATCCTGCGGCCAGCTTGAGCATCGCCGAGGCCACCTTGGCCATGGCCATCGAGCCGGACACCGTCACGCAACTGGCGGGCAACGTGCGCAAAGCTCGCGAGTACACGAAGCTCCTGTTCGAGGACGCGCGCCGAGCGGGTCGTGAAGCCGAAGCGCTGGGCGCCAAGGGTTGGCGCGTCGATTCGGTGCTCGCGCTGACGGCGTACTACTTGGGAGACCGCGAGGAAGCCCGCATGCGAGCAGCCGCCGCGGTGGGCGATCTGCCCGAAGGGGATGCCAGCTGGAACACGATGGCCGTGCTGGGCATCTTCGCCGAGTCGCGTCGCCAGGACATCGATCAAGCGGCGCGCGAGAACCGTGAGTGGCCCGCGCACTGGGTCGCCGACGTGCACGCCGCCTATTCGGTGCTCGCGGTCCATCCGCTGGGAACCGACGACCAGGTCGCGATGCACCACGACTTCCTGCGCCGCTTCGGGGCCGCAGGCCAAGCCGTTCAGGCCTTGGACCGTGGGCTCACGCGCTTTCCCGAATCCGCGATGCTCCACGCACGCTTGCGCGCACGCATTCTCGAGGAGAAGGGCGTCGCCGGGCTCGAGCCCGCTTACGAGCGGATGATCTCCGGCGAAACGGTCGCGCCCAACCTCGTTTGGTTCGCGGGCTACGCAGCCTTCGTCGCCGCCGAGTTCCATCGCCGTGGGAGCGCGCCGGACGAAGCGCGAGGGGCCTACACGCGCGCGATCGCGCACTTCGACCGTTACGTCGTTGCGCGTCCCGAGGATCGCGCGACCGGCGATCACTACGCGGCCCTGTCCCTTGCGGGGCGTGCGCGCTTGACCATGGAGGCCGGGGACGACGACGCTGCGCTCGAGGACCTGTTGGCCTCGTTCGCCCGTCGACCGCAGGCGGCCGGCGTGCTCGATGGCATGAACCTGTCGCCGGCGGACACGTCGCGCACGCTGATGTCGCGACTGCAGGTCGCCCAGAAGGCCGAACAGGTCGCGCGACTCCAGGCGGTGCTCGATACGCTCGATCCGGACGACCTCGATCTGCCCGACTACGAGAAACCTGGCGCCGGGACGGGTCCGCAGGGCCTGGGTGGTCGTCGCGGGCGAGGGCGTCGCGGGCGCTGAGCCAGGTTCACAGGCTGCTCGCCCGGACGGCGATCCCGGAACGTGAGTTGCCATGGGAGCGCGTCACACGGGGAACCCTTGCAAGTTCGGGCCTCCTGAACCTAGCTTGGATTCCATGGGACTCGAGTTTCGCTGGCTGAGGATCAAGTCGAGGTGCGCTCGATGATGGGCCGCGTGTCCCGTCCCGCCCAGATCGTGGCCGTTCTCGTGCTGGGGATCGGGGGCGCGATCTACTACGTGCAGCGTGAAGCCGCGGGCGTCCCGTCGCGTGCTGGCACGCCGAACGTCGAGTCCGAGTTCCGCGCCCTGCACGAAGCGACGTCGGACGAGGACCTGCGCAAGGAACAGTCTCGCTTGCATGAAGCGATCGCTCGCGAGGTGGCCGTCGTCGCGGACGAGTACGTGGTTCGTGGCGAACATGTACCCAGCCACGCGGATGCGCCGCGAAGTGCATGGGGCAAGGGAGAGGTGACCGTCCGCATGGAAGCCGAGGGCAAGCCTGTCCTGGTCGTCCTGAAGCGCTCCGATGCGCCCGACGTCTTTCGCCTGTACGACAAGCACGGTTGGATCACCAGCATCCTGGACTCGCGCGCTGCTGCGACGGAGTGACTGGCGTTCCAGCGAGCATCCGGACAAGGGCCGGGCGTTCCGGACCATGTCCGGGTTCGATCGTCCGCCGCTGGGTGCAACCTCTGATTCCGTTCGGTCCGCCATAACGACCGACCCGATGCGTACTCCGCAGCCAGTCCCATGGGCCGAGGAGGGGCACAGTGCTCCCCGACGTCCCATCGCGAGCCTGCCCGTTTGACCCCCTTGGCCGGCTCGTGAGACACTTGTCCGTCCACGTCTCTCCCTTCTCTACTTCCGGCGCTCGTTTCCTGCGATACCGGACCCCTCGCCTCCATGATTCGCACCACGCTCCTCGGTCTCGCCGCGGCGGGCACCTGCCTCGCCGGTCCTCTCTTCGCTCAAGACTTCGCGTTCACGATCGACACCGTGGCCAGCGCGTCCAACCTGGATGCCAACGCCACGATCGCGCTCCCCGGAACGCTCATCGGGGACTTCGATGCGCTCACCAATCCGGGCGGGACTTCGACTTTGCCCGGTCTGTTCGGCGGTGCCGGCAACAACGAGATCGCGGCGGACTTCGGTCTGGGCATCGTCACGAGCTTCGCCGGATCGGCCTCGGGGACGTTCGGCATGACCGTCGATGCGGGCGCAGGAACTGTTTCCGTGCAGGACCTGGACCTGGACCTGTTGGGAGGCGACTCGGTCTCGGCCCAACTCGTGTTGAGCGCCGAGTTCGAGACCTTCCGCACCGTGCAGCCGACGTCCCTCTACATCGGTGGATTTCCGCTCGACATTCCGCTCGGCGGCCAGGAGCTGACCGACATCCAACTGGTCCAGTCGGGGTCTGCGGGCCTCGGCGTGTTGACGCCCACCCGTCGGCCGGGCGTCTACACCTTCCTCGTCGGGGTTCCGGCCGAGGTCTCCTTCACGATCGATGGCGCGCTGACTGGTACGACGCCCGTCGGTCCGATCCCGGTGATCGTGCCCATGGCCGGCACGCTCATGTTGAAGGGCGGCATGGCCTCCGTCAGCGTCGCGTTCGATCTCGACGAGATGCAGTCGCTGCCCGATCCGGTTCCCGGCTTCGTGATTCCGGACGTCCCGCTGCCGCTGCCGACGATCCTGCCGCCCGGCGGCACCGCGAACCTGCTGTTCACGGCGGCGATCGGCTCGCTCGACATCGACCTGTTGGTCGACGCGACCCTCGTTGCGAACGGCGAGGCGGCCTGCGGCTTCGAGTCCTACTGCCCCGCAGCGACGAACACTTCAGGCATGGCCGCGGTGTTGGCTCCCGTCGGACTGCCGGAACTGGCGGCCCAGACGATGAGTTTCGAGGCGACGAACCTGCCGGCGAACCAGTTCGGATACTTGATCGCCAGCCCGACCCAGGACTTCGTGCCCTTCTTCATGGGAGGCGGCGGTCACCTGTGCCTCGGCGCGCCGATCGCACACTTCCGAAGCCAGATCCAGTTCTCCGGCCTGACGTCCTCGATGACGCTGCCGAT
>TARA_R110002096_G_scaffold113077_1_pt1 | contig 51285 bp, 51 predicted proteins | sample TARA_R110002096 | Tara Oceans TARA_R110002096 (sample SAMEA4397295) | marine metagenome | biome: Polar Biome; feature: [DCM] deep chlorophyll maximum layer (ENVO:01000326); material: water (ENVO:00002006), including particulate matter (ENVO:01000060) such as... | depth 35 m
GTGCAAATCTTGCATCAACTGGGTGCGCGATTTATGCAGTTAACGTATAACAATCAGTCGCTGCTGGCGACGGGTTGTTACGAGGATTATGATGCAGGTCTGACGCGCATGGGGCGCGAAGTAGTGACCGAAATGAACCGTGTCGGTTTGGTCGTCGATATGAGCCATTCAGGTGAAAAATCCACGATGGATACGATCGAGTTTTCAAGCCGCCCGATTGCAATTACCCACGCCAACCCGCACAGCTGGCACGCGGCATTGCGCAACAAATCGGAAACGGTTATGCGTGCACTGGGTGAAACAGGCGGCATGCTGGGATTTTCAATTTACCCTCACCACCTGAAGGATGGGTCCGCCTGTACGTTGGACAGCTTTTGTCAAATGATTGCGGATGCGGCGGATGTGATGGGGATTGATAGTATCGGCATCGGCACCGACCTGTGTCAGGATCAGCCGGACAGCATTGTGGAATGGATGCGCGTTGGGCGTTGGACCAAGGGCATTGATTTCGGTGAGGGATCCGCATCCAACGCGGGCTTCCCCCCAATGCCATGTTGGTATAAAGATAATCGTGACTTTAATAACATTTCCAACGGGTTACACAAAATCGGTATGTCCAAAATAGACACTGGCAAGGTCATGGGCGGCAATTGGTTACGCTTTTATGACGCCAATTTTGGGGCAGAAAAATGATCCCACAGGTCGACTTACGCCCACCGTCAGTGGTAATGCGCCTGTCGCGATTGGGTAGTTTTCACCAATCACGGATCAGTTTTATGCGCGTTTTATTGCGCCGTATCGTGTCCGAAAACTGGCGCTTTGATGCGCCTGATTGGCAAGTGGATAATGCCGGTGTTGGCCATGCGGTTTATACTGTGCATGGGCCAAACCACACATATTCGTTGGTTGCTTTCGCACATGACTTGCCTGCCGAATTACGTTCAGATCGGGTGATCGCAGAGGCGTGGGATGCAACATTTACATTGCACGACGGCATCCCGACGGCCGCTGATATTGAACGTCTTCGTGCCAATGTTCCATTGCAAGAGGCTGGGCGAATTTCATCCAAAGAGCTTACATTAGCACGTGCAAATCGTTCGGTTCGTTTGTGGGAATATGTGGTTGATTGCCTATCGCGAGGGGAACAACCCGAGGCTGAACAATTGTACGCCGTTGGCTATCTGATGCGTACCACCGCCGTTTATGGATCAGGGAAATTTGGCGCGTCGGATCGCTGTGATATTATGGATCGTAATTCCCTGCGTAATCCGTTTCAGGTAGAAATGCTGACGGTTTACTTGATCCGTAATTTTGTGATGGATCTGGTTGAACACATGGCGCGGATGCGTGGCGGTGACACGGCGGTTGTGTTGGAACCAGAGTTACGGCGCTGTACTGGCATTGGAAATTCCACCGGATTGGGCATGGCGCCCTTTTTGGTGCATCATCCTGCATTGCTGAATACATGGGTTTTAGCGCGAGAAACAGCATTGGCGCGTGTACGTGCAGTCACGGATGTGCCAGACGCCGTTTTTGACGAAATGCAGGGCCATTTGCAATTGTGTCTGCGCAATGCGGAAAATTGGAACAGCCAGCACGAAATTCAAAAGCCCAAGGTGGCCAACTTATGCGCCGGTATGGCTGATGTTTTGAACAAATTCAATACATTAAGAACAGAAGCGCAACCTTGGGATGCACTGTATCGCTGGGTTGAACAAAACGCCTGCGAGGATGTTCAAGAACAGGTTGTATCCGCATTATTGGAACCATATCCGGAATTGGTGGATGACCTGTCCGATTGCATGTTTATCGACGAGGCGGAGCATTTCAAATTGAACGCATCAGGCACCACCAATGAATTGAAGGCGCAAATCGAAACATCGTATGATTGGGCTTTGGGTACGGATTATTCTGCTCCGCGCGATCAAGCGCGATTTTGGTATGTGTCAGAGGCGAAATTGGAACCTCGTTTGGGTGAGCGTGCCGAGGAAGAGGGATGTGAATTGGAACAGCCCCTTGCGATTGCACGCGATGTTGCGGCGTTGCATGCAACATTGAACGTCGATCAACCGTTGGCCGATTTCCTGCTGCGTAATCCCGAACATCGCCACATCGTGCGGCGCGTGCAGTTGGCACAAAAATTCCCATACAGCGAGATTCACGATAATCTGTTGGACGCCGAAATGTTGCCGATTGATATGTTGCGCTGCAAGTTGTCGTTTTTTGGTGCCACAAAATTTGATCCGCGCTCGGATCGTTGGGTACGTATTTGTATGTTTAAAAACGCACCTTTTCCGCATGAACTGACCAGCGCGGATAATTGGTCATACGGGGCATTGCCATGCTGACACGATCTGAAATTTTCTCGAATGCTAAAAAGGCAACACGCGGTGCGGGGTTTTCATGGGGCATGGCAGAAGAGGCGGCTACGGCAACTGTTGCCCTATATTGCGTTGGCCAAAACGGGTTTGCAGCATTGATACCAATCCTGAAAAACGCGGACGGTAAACCACATCCCTTGTCGATTGAGACCACTCCCGTTTGCGGTTTAACCCTGGGAACATACCTGGCAGATTGCGCAAAGCCCGTTGCCCAAGGCGACGTTATCGGCGAACAGATCATGCACGCATTATGCGGATCACTACCAGAAGGCACACCAAATTTCCCACATAGCATCCCCAAACAAATCCAAGATTTTGCCTTTCGCACTTATGTTCCAGACAGCGCGGAATCGCGGCGACGCGGCGCAGGATAAACCCGATTGTTTTTCATTCGAAACAATGGTTCACTGGTGATATGAAATTACAAGATTTAGAGGTTATCGTCGTTGGAAATCCGCCGCCCGGATGGGGTGGCCGCTATTTCATTTTTGTCAAAGTGACGACAGATAATGGCATCACGGGTTATGGCGAAGTGTATTCCGCATCGATTGGCCCACAGGCGATGATCCCTGTGATCGAGGATGTTTTTGCGCGTCATATGCTGGGCGAAAATCCCGAAAATATCGAACTCATGTTCCGACGTGTTTATTCATCGGGTTTTACTCAACGTCCAGATCTGACGATTATGGGCGCATTTTCAGGTTTGGAAATCGCTTGTTGGGATATTGTCGGCAAGGCAAATGATCGCCCCGTTTATGCAATGCTGGGCGGGAAAATGAATGATCGGGTACGCTCGTATACGTATCTGTATCCGTTGGATCACCACGATCCATCCGCGTTTTGGACATCCCCCGATATGCAGGCCGAATCGGCCAAGGCGATGGTCGATTTGGGTTTCACAGCGGTGAAATTCGATCCGGCCGGCCCTTACACATTACGCGGCGGGCACATGCCTGCGATGACGGATATTGATCTGTCCGTTCGGATGTGCGCGGCCATTCGGGATGCGGTTGGGACCAAAGCGGATTTGCTGTTTGGAACGCATGGTCAGTTCACAACAGCGGGTGCAATTCGATTGGGGCGCGTCTTGGAACCTTATGATCCACTGTGGTACGAAGAGCCTGTTCCACCAGACAATATCGCTGCCATGGCGGCCGTTGCCAGCGCCGTGCGCATCCCGATTGCCACGGGTGAACGTCTGACAACCAAAGCTGAATTTGCCCCCGTATTACGCGCTGGCGCAGCAGAAATTTTGCAGCCCGCATTGGGGCGCTCTGGCGGAATATTGGAAACCAAGAAGATCGCCGCAATGGCCGAAGTGTATAACGCACAAATGGCTCCGCATTTATATGCAGGGCCGGTGGAATGGGCCGCAAATATTCAGTTGGCGGTCAACATTCCCAATATCCTGATGGCCGAAACCATTCGAACCGGCGGCGGATTTGCGGGTGATTTGATTAAACATACTATTAAGTGGGAGGATGGTTTTATTCACGCGCCAAACGCGCCCGGTTTGGGGATTGATTTTGACGAGGCGTTGGCGCGTGCAAACCCATACACAGGCAACGGTTTGCACCTGGAAATGCAAGAAGCGCCGTGTGATTATGCAAACGGAAATGCATTTACGGGCGGCGCACCTGATTAGGTCGCTCTGTGACAAGTTTTGTCGGTGACGAACCTTGGATTTAGCGGTTGTTTGCGTTTTACTGAACTAAAGATAAGGAACGAAACCCCATGAAATCACACGCCAAAGCAGTTGTCATCGGGGGTGGCGTTGTTGGTTGTTCCGTTTTGTATCACCTGGCCAAAGCGGGCTGGAAAGATGTGATGTTGATCGAACGATCCGAATTAACCAGCGGATCATCATGGCATGCGGCGGGTGGGTTTCACACGCTGAATGGCGATCCCAATGTGGCGAAATTACAGGCCTATACTGTTGGTTTGTATAAAGAATTGGAAGAGATTTCAGGCCAATCATGCTCCTTGCATTTGACCGGCGGCGTGATGATGGCAGACAGCCCTGAACGCATGGACTTCCTGCGCATGACGCACGCGCGTGGGCGTTGTTTGGGCATGGAAACCGAATTAATCACACCATCAGAAGCCAAAGCAATGTTCCCATTGATGGACGAATCCAACTTTGTCGGAGCATTGTGGGATCCGGTCGAGGGGCACCTTGATCCATCGGGAACCACGCACGCATATGCCAAAGCGGCCAAGGTTTTGGGCGCGGACATTGAGTTACGAAATCCCGTGATAGAAATCACCCAAGACAGTGACGGCATGTGGAATGTCGTCACAAAAAACGGCACAGTTAAAGCCGAGCATGTTGTCAACGCCGGCGGCCTGTGGGCGCGCGAAGTCGGGCGAATGGTTGGTTTAGAACTGCCTGTTTTGGCCATGGAACACATGTATATGTTGACAGATGACATTCCAGAAGTTGTTGAATTCAATCAAGACACAGGGCGCGAACTGATCGGTGTTATTGATTTCAAAGGCGAGATTTATACACGCCAAGAACGCAATGGATTGTTGCTTGGAACCTACGAACAGGCCTGCAAGCCGTGGTCACCCGTCAACACCCCTTGGGATTTTGGGCACGAATTATTGCAACCCGATCTGGAACGCATTTCGCCGTCATTGGAAATTGGTTTCAAACATTTTCCCGCCTTTGAACGTGCTGGAATCAAGCAGGTCATAAACGGGCCATTCACATTCGCCCCTGATGGCAATCCGCTGGTGGGGCCCGTTCAGGGTCTGACGAATTATTGGTCTGCCTGCGCCGTTATGGCAGGCTTTAGCCAAGGGGGCGGTGTTGGTTTGGCGCTGGCAAATTGGATGGTTGATGGCGATCCTGGTTTCGATATTTTCGCAATGGATGTGGCACGTTATGGCGAATGGGCTACATTGCGTTACACCAATGCCAAGGTACGCGAAAACTATTCCCGTCGATTTTCCATCAGCTACCCGAACGAAGAATTGCCCGCCGCGCGGCCACAACAAACCACGCCTTTGTATGACGTGATGAAAAATGAAAACCATGCCGTGATGGGTGATACATGGGGTCTTGAAACACCCTTGTGGTTTGCCCCATCAGCGGATGCGGCACAGGATATTTTATCGTTCCACCATTCCAATGATTTTGAACACGTCAGCGCCGAGGTGAAGGCTGTGCGCGATTCTGTCGGTGTGACTGAGATTTCGAATTTTGCAAAATATGAATTCACCGGTGCAGGCGCCGAAGGCTTTTTGAACCGACTAATGACCAATGTGATGCCCGAACAGGGCCGTATCATTTTAACCCCAATGCTAAATGAGAACGGTAAATTGATCGGTGATTTCACTATCGCCAAGGCCGACGCAGAACGTTTCGTGATGTTTGGCTCGTTGGGCGCCACCAAGTATCACATGCGTTGGTTTGAACAGCACCAACCCAAGGATGGTAGTGTTAAAATTCGCCGCTTTGATATGGGTCTGCATGGCCTGTCAATCGCAGGGCCGAATGCGCGCAAGGTTTTGGAAAAACTGGTTGATCAGGACGTTTCAAACCCTGCATTTCATTTCATGGATTTTCGTGAAATGGATGTCAATGGCGCGCCCTGCATGGTCAATCGAATCAGTTACACGGGTGATTTAGGCTACGAGATTTGGATGGCACCCGAATATCAGCGGCGCGTTTATGCTGGTTTGAAACAGGCGGGTGCGAAATTTGGCATTCGCGACTTTGGCATGCGTGCCTTGCTGTCCATGCGGTTGGAAAAAAACTTCCCGACGTGGTTTGCGGAACTACGCCCGATCTATGGCCCATTCGAGGGCGGCATGGAGCGGTTTGTTAAGTTGAATAAATCAGACTTTATTGGGCGCGCGGCCGCGACCAAAGAATTGTCCGACGGACCAAAACTGCGCCGTACATCATTTCTGATTTCACAGGGAACATGTGATGTAATGGGCGACGAACCGATTTGGGCAAAGACATCAAAAAACTTTGATTCAATCGAACCACCACATGGCCACGGTGCACCACGTTTTGACGCACGGGGCGTTGAGATAGCCGCCAGTAAACCGCAACAAGATGGTGAATGGCGAGTTGTCGGGTGGGTAACATCGGGTGGCTACGCTCATTCTGTTGGTGCATCCATGGCACAGGGGTATCTTCCGACCGAACTTTCCGAATTAGGTGGTGAGGGTCAGTTTGAAATTGAAATCTTGGGCGAACGTCGCCCGGCGAAAATAGCGACTGGAGCACCGTTTGATCCGAGCGGTGAACGCATGCGTGGTTAACGATGGTGCCAATATTCTGGGTCAACAAATTTGCGAACTTTGGCGATGCTAAAACTTAGCCCATCCATTTTCATAACCATGGATTTCAGATCGGCGGTATCGCCATTTAGAATATCCTCAGTCTGGAGTTCGTACACGTTTTTCACCGATGCGGCCAATTGATCCAAACGCACATCATATTCATCCGCCAGAGCGATCCAAAATCTCGGATCTTTGGAATGCTGTCCCATAAAACTGGTTTTGATACAAGATTTAACAAAGCCATCACGCTTGCGGCGCACAATGATCCAATCCGCGTTCGGAAATGCGCGATCAAACATACGCCATAACAACGTAATTTTTGGCGCTTTATAAATCCACCGCTGCTTGCTGTCGTAACCCTGGCTTTCGATGATCTGTTGCATGCGCGGTCTCAACGGCATTTTACACCCATCCACGGGATATTTTAGCACCCGATTCACATCAACCGGCGGTAATTTCATCACGCCCGCAGTATCACCGTCAACGGTTCGCAAGGTTGGCCACAACACCTTTGCGCGTAATTCTTCGTTTTCAAAAAACCCTTTGGGATTCTCGCCCGTACCCGACACGGTTTTTCCAACCCAACCACCAAACTCGTGCATCAAGCCGGCCACCAGTGATGTACCAGAACGCGGTAATCCGACGATAAAAACAGGCCGTGAAAATAGGCCGAACGGGGTAGATGGTTTTGATATTATTTGAACTTTAACAGGCTTGATTTTGAACCCTTCTGGTTATCATCCGTTTACGTGTAAAACTTTGCCCGCCAAATACAAAGATCCGCATATTAAAATACGCGCTGTTGGATCAGCGGCAACAATCTCGTTCACAGCGGACTGAACATCCGATGCTACTTTTGCATCAAAGCCAACTTTGCTCGCCACATCAACCGTTTCCTGCGCGGACATTGTGGCGGCCTCGCCTGGAATCGATACGCCGTACAAACTATTTGCCCTCGCAATCAGCGGAGTCATGTACCCCGACGCGTCTTTGGTGTTGAGCATACCAACGATTAAATGAAGATTGCGATCTGGAAGGCGTCCCAATGCCTCTGCCAAGGCGTGACCCGCAGCCTTGTTGTGACCGCCATCGAGCCACACTTCGGCAGTGGGGGCGGCGTCGATCAGTGGGCCGTGGCGCAGTTTTTGCAATCTGGCGGGCCATAGCGCATTTAACATAGCACCTTCGCAGGCGATATTATCTTTGCCTAAACAGCGAAGTGTCGCAATCGCGATACCCGCGTTTTCAACTTGATGCGCACCTATCAAGACAGGCATTGGTAGGTCCAGCAATCCATATTCGTCTTGATAAACTAAACGACCATTTTCTTCCCAAACATGCCAGTGTTGACCATGAATTTTGCATGTTGCCCCCACTTCGCGGGCTTTCGCTTCGATCACCTCTAAGGCCTCTTCTTCTTGCGGGCCGACCACTGCGAAACAGTTTCGTTTCAGGATACCCGCCTTTTCACCCGCGATTTGCGCTAGTGTTTCACCCAAATATTGCTGATGATCAATCGACACTGGCGTGATCACACAGATGGCGGGCTGATCCACTACATTCGTCGCATCCAATCGACCACCCAAACCCACCTCTAGCAAAGTATAATCCGCAGGTGTGCGCGCAAAGGCCAGCAATGCCGCACAAGTGGTGATTTCAAAATATGTGATCGGCACGCCGCCATTTGCGGTTTCGCATTCGGCCAAATATCCCGCCAATGACGCCTCATCGATTGTATCGCCTGACAGGACGATGCGTTCGTGGAATCGCGCCAGATGTGGCGATGTATATGCGTGACATTTATCGCCCACCGCCTCCAACCCCGCGCGGATCATCGCCAGTGTAGATCCTTTGCCATTGGTACCGGCAATGTGGATCGCCGCGGGAATGGATTGTTCAGGGTTTCCCAGTGCATCCAACAGATGGAACATACGATCCAAAGTCAAATCAATGATCTTGGGGTGCAGCGTCATCAACCGTTCAAGGATTACATCGCTGTTGGCATTCACGATTCTTCGCTCTTATCTTCGATTTTATCTGGTGCGGGTAATTCACCCATTACCGCAGGTGTTTGCTTCATCAACATACGTACGATGGTGATCAGTTCGTCACGCATGTTCGTGCGATGTGTCACACGATCCAACATGCCGTGATCCAACAGATATTCTGCACGCTGGAAACCTTCGGGCAGTTTCTCGCGGATTGTTTGCTCAATGACACGTGGCCCCGCAAAACAAATCAGCGCGTTTGGTTCGGCGATATGCACGTCGCCCAACATCGCATATGAGGCGGTGACGCCACCCGTTGTTGGATGCGTCAGCACCACGATAAATGGCAGGTTCTTTTCTTTCAGCATCTGCAATGCAACTGTTGTGCGTGGCATTTGCATCAAGGATAAAATACCCTCTTGCATCCGCGCCCCACCAGCGGCGGAAAACAAAATTAACGGGCATTTCATTTTCACAGCTTGTTCACATGCTGCGATAATCGCATTGCCCACAGCCATGCCCATCGAGCCGCCCATAAAGGTAAAATCTTGCACGGCGACTACAACTTTGGTGCGGCCCATTTCACCAAACGCCAACAGCATCGCATCTGTCTCGCCCGTTTTCTTCCGGGCTTCTTTCATGCGGTCTGTATATTTTTTCTGATCGCGAAACTTCAACGGATCGGCCAGTGGCTCTGAGCCTTGAAATTCGCTGAATAAGCCGCCATCGAACATTGAACCACACCGTTCGCGCGGGGTTATATTCATGTGATGGTCACAATTGGTGCAAACGTTCAGGTTTTCCGCTAGCTCGCGGTGAAACAACATTTGCCCACACTCCTTACACTTTGTCCACAGGTTGTCGGGTGTTTCGCGCCGCGAAAAGATCGAATTGATCGTCGGCTTCATATAGTTGGAAATCCAGTTCATGCCTGCTTACTTTCTGTTACGCTGTTAATCAATTCTAAGGTCCTGAACACGGAAATGCAATCATCTGCGCGCCCTCCACTCCATAATGCCAAAGTAGATGGAAAACAGGACGCTCATCACAATTAAGCTGCTCTTGCCCGCCAAAATTAGGGCTTCTGGATTTCCCTCAAAGGCTGGTGAATAATACCGCGCTAGCCCGCTCATTTCTTTCTGATAGCTCAACCATAATAGCGCCCCAAAATTATTGACAAAATGCACACCAATTGCGGCACCCAAATTCCCCGTGCGGTACGTTAAATCTGCCATAAACAACCCCAACAGCGCCGTGAACGCCACAACGACAAGGCGGGCTTCTAGCCCCAAATCGGTATTGAAAAAATGCGCCAACCCAAACAGAACAGATGGCAAAACCATGAATACCCATCGCGATTCAAATAACACGGCCAGCTGTTGTTGAATGTAACCACGAAAAACAATCTCTTCGGCGCTAACCTGAAAAAACATCAAAACCAAGGCCAGGGGCAACAAAATCAACCAACGCCCACGCGCAATGTTTTCAACGATATCATCTTCGCTGGGTGACACAAAATTCATTGCAACAGATAAGACGCCAAAAATCACCATAGCGACAAGCATGTCACGTAGAACTGTGGATCGCGGGCCGCCAATAACACTGCCTAATCCACGCCGATGAAACAGCCACAGCGCCCCCCAGAACACAACGATCCAAACGACAAAAGTCTGCAATAATGCGAACATAGAAATCGGCGTTGTAAACTCACCTTGCGTCAGCTCTTTCACCTGAAACACGCGCACAAAACCCACCGCCAGTATGTTACCCAACAGCGCATAAACCCCAAACCACACAACCAGTGTAAGCAGCACTTTCCACCATCGAGCTTCATTACGGGCGGGCGCGATATATGCTGTAAAATTGGGGTTCATTTGAGGTTCCGCATTATTTTTTGCCATCCTAACGTTCCAACCCAACCGCGCAACATCAAATCCGACGCGGCGTTAAGGGGTGACCCTTACGTCAAACCATGCTTATTTGCAGCCAACGGAGGAACCCCAATGACACACGCAACATACCCACATTTGTTCGAACCGCTCGATCTTGGTTTTACCACATTGCCCAATCGCATTTTGATGGGATCAATGCACACAGGGCTGGAAGAGTTGGGCGATTGGAGCCGTGTCGCGGCGTATTATTCCGAGCGCGCACGGGGTGGTGTTTCCCTGATCGTCACAGGCGGAATGGCCCCCAATGTTGAGGGCGGCGTCATGCCGGGCGCATGCGGATTATTCAACAATACAGATATCGCAAACCACCGTGTTGTCACCGACGCTGTTCACGCTGCAGGTGGCAAAATCGCGATGCAAATCTTACATGCTGGGCGTTATGCTTATTCGCCGCTGGCCGTAGGCGCATCGGATAAAAAATCCCCAATCTCACCCTTCGCGCCCAAGGCATTGGATGACGCGGGCATCGAAAAGCAAATTGACGACATGGTAGAAGCCGCACGCCGCGCCCAAGTTGCCGGTTACGATGGTGTCGAGGTGATGGGGTCAGAGGGTTATTTCATTAACCAGTTTTTGGTTGAGCACACGAACAATCGCACTGACCATTGGGGCGGCTCATACGAAAATCGAATGCGTTTGCCCCTCGAAATTATCAAACGTACCCGACAAGTTGTTGGCGCAGATTTCATCATCATCTTCCGCCTGTCTATGATCGATTTGATCCCAAACGGCTCCACATGGGATCAAGTGGTTCTGTTGGCCAAAGCGATCGAAACAGCAGGTGCCACGATCATTAACACTGGAATCGGTTGGCACGAAGCACGCATTCCAACCATCGCTACATCCGTGCCTCGCGCCGCCTTCAGCTGGGTCACCAAAAAACTGATGGGACAGGTGAACATCCCGGTTATAACCTCCAACCGCATAAACACACCAGACGTGGCCGAAAACCTGTTGTCCACAGGTTGCGCCGATATGGTGTCGATGGCACGGCCGTTTTTGGCGGATGCGGATTTTGTGACCAAAGCCCGTGAAAATCGCGCCGATGAAATCACACCCTGTATTGCTTGTAACCAAGCGTGCCTTGATCATACATTTGCAATGAAACTGACGTCCTGTTTGGTCAACCCGCGTGCCTGTGCGGAATCTGAATTAAACTATCTACCAACCACCGCACCCAAAACCGTGGCCGTTGTTGGTGCCGGTCCTGCGGGTCTGTCCACAGCCATTGTTGCCGCAAATCGCGGGCACAGGGTTACGTTGTTTGACAGCGCTGATCGGGTTGGCGGTCAGTTGAACATGGCCAAACAGGTCCCTGGAAAAGAAGAGTTTTTTGGCCTTGTTGATTATTATGCACGGCAGGTCGAATTGTCTGACATCGACCTGCGCTTAAACACCACCGCGACCGCAAATGATTTGGCAGAATTCGACGATGTGATCATCGCCACCGGTGTCCTGCCACGTATGCCCGCAATTTCAGGTATCGATCACCCGTCCGTGCTGTCATACGTTGATGTTCTGCGTCACAAGGTTGAAGTGGGCAAATCCGTTGCCCTGATCGGTGCGGGTGGTATCGGTTTCGACGTAGCCGAATTTTTGGCGCACGAAGGTAGCAGTTTGAGTGAAGACACCGATGCATGGCGTGCTGAATGGGGCGTAGGCGACCCATCAACCACGGCGGGCGGATTGGCAGCGGATGGTGCAAAACCGCATCCGTCGCCACGCAAAATTTATCTGTTGCAACGCAAGGCACAAAAATTGGGCAAGGATTTGGGCAAAACCACAGGCTGGATTCACCGTGCGGCGTTAAAGATGAAAGATGTCAAAATGATCGGCGGCGTGAACTATGAGCAAATTACCGATGCTGGTTTGCATATTTCATTTGGCGAGGATCGCAAAGATGCACAAACTCTCCCCGTGGATAATGTCGTCATCTGTGCGGGGCAAACATCGCAACGTACATTGATTGATGCGTTGGATGAAATCGGCAAGGCGCATCACGTGATTGGCGGTGCTGATGTGGCCGCAGAATTGGATGCGAAACGCGCCATCAACCAAGGGTCAAATTTGGCGGCAATACTTTAGCGCGTTGCGTTGCGCGCCAAACCATCCATCACATCAACCAGTGCCGAACTAATCTGCCGCTCGGACAGGGAGTGCCCTGCCTGTGCAATCATATGTAGCGTCGAAGACGGCCACGCAGCCGCCAAATCAGACGCGGATTTAGGTGGGCAAATCATATCATAACGTCCATGGACAATCGTTCCAGGAATATGCGCGATTTTGGCGATATTCTTTAATATTTGCCCCTCTTCATGCAAAAAACCGCGATTGATAAAATAATGGTTTTCAATTCGTGCAAACGCCCGTGCATAGGCGGCGGGAATTGGCCCAGAACCGATACGCGGGCGCAATGTGGCCAACGCAGTTTCCCATTGTGTCCACGCGCGGGCAAATTTTGTTTGCTCACCTTCATCGTCACCGAACAGACGGCGATGATACGCCGCGATCACCTCATCTTTTTCGGATCCATCCAACAAATCCGTAACTTTGCGCCATTCTTCGGGAAAAAATGTGCCGGCCCCACCATTATAAAACCAATCCAATTCGCGCGCCGTCATCAAAAACACGCCACGCAATACGATATGTCGTACATGATCTGGATGAGCTTGCGCATAGATCAACGCCAGCGTTGCACCCCACGAGCCGCCAAAAACAACCCAACGATCCACACCCATCAACGTGCGAATCCGCTCGATATCTGCCACCAAATGCCATGTTGTATTTGCGTCGACGCTGGCATGGGGTTGTGATCGCCCACAGCCACGTTGATCGAACAGGATGATACGATACAAGTCAGGATTAAAAAACCGCCGCATACCGGGGCTACACCCACCACCGGGACCGCCATGCAGAACCACCACGGGAATGCCATCGGGGTTGCCGCATTCCTCGACATAAATCACATGACCGTCACCCACGTCCAACATTTGCTGTGCATAAGGTTGAACGGTGGAATAAAGATCGCGATCTGCGCCAATTTGACCTTCGGTATTTCGCATATTTCCTCTATATTCCTTTTGAATCCCACGCTTGTCCTTTTGAAAGCCAGTGTCAATGTCCGACGTCAATACCATCGATCCAGCAGAAGTCGCCAAATTCGAAGCAATGGCCGCCGAGTGGTGGGATGTGGATGGAAAGTTCAAACCGCTTCATATGCTAAACCCGACGCGGCTGGATTATATCGTGGATCAAATCGCCGCCGAATTTGCACGCGATTTATCCGTTAAGGAACCACTCAAAGGTCTGCGAATTTTAGATATCGGCTGTGGTGGTGGATTGCTGTCCGAACCCATGGCACGCCTTGGGGCAACGGTCATCGGCGCGGACGCGGCGGCGGGGAATATTCCCGTGGCACGAATCCATGCGCAACAGTCAGGCCTGAACATCGACTATCGTCACACCACCGCCGAAGCAATCGCAGCATCGGGCGAACAGTTTGATGTAGTGTTAAATATGGAGGTTGTCGAACACGTGGCTGATCCCCTTGGCTTTCTGACCGCGTGTCAGGAATTGCTAAAACCCGGCGGCTTGTTGCTGTGTTCGACCATCAATCGCAATCCCAAAAGCTATGTTGTTGCCATCATTGGTGCTGAACGCATCATGCGCTGGTTGCCTAAAGGCACGCATGAGTGGGACAAATTTATTACCCCAGACGAGCTATACAGCCTGATCAAAAACGCTGGCCTGATACCTGTAGATCGCAAGGGGTTCGTTTTTAACCCGCTGACATGGAGCTGGTCAATTTCATCGCGTGACTTGTCCGTTAACTATGTCACGGCCTCTGTCAAACCTTAGGTCTTTCATTTCAGGTCGCCCGAATATACCTTTGGAAACATCACATCAAAGGACACCGTCATGCCTGCACCCACAAATGAATTCAAAAAGCGCCTGAAATCGGGCAAAACTCAATTCGGTATCTGGTCATGTTTGGCCAGCGAAATGGTGACGGAACTGCTGGCGACAACGGACATTGGCTGGGTCTGCATCGACGGTGAACATTCCCCAAATCAATTGACCGAAATGCGTCGCCAGTTGTTGTCGATTGATCATTCAGGCACCGACGCGATGGTGCGTGTACCCTACAGCGAGGATTGGATGCTTAAGCAGGTGATGGACATCGGCGCACAAACTATTTTGGTGCCGATGGTGGAAACCGCCGCGCAGGCCGAACAATTGGTGCGCGCGGTGCATTACCCGCCCAAGGGTATTCGCGGAGTCGGTGCCTTTGGAACACGGGCGGCAAAATTCGGATCAATTACTGATTATTTGGCAACGGCCTGCGATCAAATTTGTTTGATTGTGCAGGTTGAAAACTTGGTTGGCATCGAAAATCTGGGTGCGATTTTGGCGGTTGATGGCATTGACGCCGTTTTCATCGGCCCATCGGATTTGTCTGCGGACATGGGGTGCCTTGGAACGCCAGACATCCCCGAAGTTCAGACCATTATTAACGCCGCGTTGGAAAAAATCGTCGCATCAGACAAGGCGGCGGGCATCCTAACCTTCAACCCCGAACTGATACAAAAACAAGTCGAAATGGGTGTCGATTTCATCGCTGTTGGTATGGATGTCGCCCTGTTGGGCAACGCCGCGCGGACACTGGTTTCACAGGTTAATGAATTTTAATGGCATCGGGCGAAACACGAACTGCGGCATGTCATTGTGGCGCTGTAAAATTCACGGTGCACCTGAATGATGGATTCAATTCATTGCGTCGTTGCACCTGTTCGTATTGCGCGATGCGCGGCGCAATGGCGGTATCTGCAAACCTTGATGGGATCACGTTTACGCAGGGTCAGGATACCCTGACATTGTATCAATTCAATACCTACGAAGCGAAGCACTATTTCTGTTCAAAATGCGGGATTTATACCCATCATCAGCGCCGATCCAACCCGCATGAATTTGGCATAAACGCCGCCTGTATAGAAGGCGTCTCTCCGTTTGATTTTGAAAAGGTGGCGGTCATGGATGGAGTTAATCACCCCAATGATTCCGGCGAGCCACGGGTTGCGGGTGTTTTGCGGTTTACACCAGAATAATCACTCTAACGCACCGCGAAATTCGCGCAGAAACCGCAGTCCTTCGCGTAAACGATCTTTGTTCAAACCGCCCATTACATCATCGAACACGGGGGTAATGGCCAAAACCGCTTCGTCGCGTGCACGATCCCCCGCATTGGAAATCGCCACCAATTTCTTACGCGCATCGTCCCAATCGGGGCGCACGTGAACATAACCCGCATTTTCCAACTTGCCCAATGTATTGGTCAATGCACCTTTGGTCAGGTTAAACGTTTTCGCCAATTGGGCGGGGCTGCGTTCGCGGGTTTGGTTGGACAGGTAGTTCAGCATTACAAAATGCGACAATTCCATGCCCTTGGGTAATGCCCGCGACAATCGCCCGCGCATCAATTGTTCAGACGCCAACATTTCCGAAAACAGGGCAATCGCGATGGGATCTTCGTAGGTGCTATCAGACATTTTTCGGGCTTTGATAAGGTTGCGTGTTGTATAGCGAAGGAATTTTCGCACGCGCTTCTTTTACCGCATTCTCGTCAATATCTAAACATCTAAAATCAACATCCGTTCCCATATCAAACACCACTTCGCCCCATGGATTCACCGCCATAGTGTGCCCCCATGTCGATCGCGTGCCGTGATCACCCGTTTGCGATGGCATCAACAGATAACACCCAGTTTCAATCGCACGCGCACGCAACAGGGTTTCAATATGCGCCGCACCCGTAATTGGCGACATTGCGGCAGGGACAGCGATCACATCCGCCCCCGCCTGTGCCAAATCGCGGTACAAATGTGGGAAGCGGATGTCGTAACAAATGCTCATCCCAACATTTAGGCCATTCAAATCCACCACGCTGGTGGTGTCGCCTGCGCGATAATTTTTGCTCTCTTGATAGGTTTCAGCCTTACTGACCTGCACATCGAACATATGAATTTTATCATACCGTGCCCGCACTGTACCGCATGGATCAATCATAAAGCTGCGGTTGGCAAAACGCCCATCCGCGTCACCTGTTTTCATCGCAAGCGAGCCGATTAAAATCCAAATGCCCAGCTCGGCGGCCAGCCCGCGCAATGCGGTCAGTGTGATGTCATCCGCCTCTCTTCTCAAAACAATATTCAGCTTAGCACGGGTCGCACCAATAATATTGGTGACCTCTGGCGTCAAAACAAAAGCCGCCCCATCATGGGCGGCTTGTTTTATCAAATCAATCGTCTGCGACAGGTTCGCAACCGGATCATCCGATCCATTCAGCTGAACCAGTCCAACACGCATTACGCGCTTAACATCTGATCGAGTTTACCCATCCGTTCCAAATCAAATAAATCATCACATCCACCTACATGGTAATCATTGATGAAAATCTGTGGCACGGTGCGACCGCCGTTGGATCGTTGTGCCATTTCGGCACGTTTCGACGCATCTGTGTGCACGTTAGTTTCCAAAAATTTTGCGCCTTTTTGCGTCAGCAGCCGTTTCGCAGCAGTACAGAACCCGCACAAATTCCCTGTATAAATCTCAACTTTCGCCATTGTCATCACTCCGTTATCATTGCCCATGATATAGTGTTTTATAACGGCCTTGCAACACGTGCGAAAACCAAAACATTCACTTCTTTGGCACCCGCTGACATACAAGCCTCTACACAGGCCGACAGAGTGGCACCAGTTGTCATCACGTCATCCACCATCAAAATCTTTTGGCCCTGCACCACCTTACTAAACCGATCGGTCACTTTGATAGCCGCCCTTTGATTTTCAAACCGCGCGTCACGGTTCATATCCACCTGCATTGTTGTCCGCTTAAACCGCGTCAACAAATCAGGCACATGGTTTAACTTCTGCTGCTGCGCGATACGCTTAGACAGCTCTGCAGCCTGATTATATCGCCGCTTAAGCAAGCGCGCCCAATGCAGTGGCACAGGTGCAACAATATCAACCCCGTCCAAAACATCTTCGCCCGCTGTCACCATCCACCGCGCCAGCGTCGGGCCCATATCCAGCCGATCCCCGTGTTTCAGCGCCAATGAAATCCGCCGCGCACCACCACCGTAAACCGTTACTGCACATCCACGCGACCATGCGGGCGGACGGCGAAGACAATCGTCGCACGGCACACCGTCCGCATCACCCAACAAAGGCGTGCCGCATATACCGCATTTGTGCCCGGTAATGAATTGGGTGTCCGACCAACATTTTGCACACAGGCCCGGGCTGTCGGTTTCGGCACTGCATGACAGGCACAGTGGCGGGTAAATGCCGCGCCCGATATGGTGCAACAAATCCTTTCCCTTTTGCGTCGTAGCGCGTAACAACTGCTGCATGTCTATGCCGCCCTTACTGTTCGATCTCGATGCCCTGTCCAAACGTCGCAATCGCGCGAATGGAACCGCGTGGTTTTTGCACGACCACGCCATCGATATAATCCATGAACGCCTATCAGAGGTTAACAGACAGTTTACCAACATCGCGATTGTTGGGTTTCGTGCGGATGCATGGGCAGACCAACTGAATTTGACCGCAACCTGTGTTGCAGACGCCGATACATTGGATCTGGAACAAAACAGTTTTGATCTGATCATTCACGCCATGGGCCTACATTGGGCGAACGACCCCATTGGGCAACTGGTGCAAATGCGCCGCGCCTTGAAACCTGATGGCCTGATGATTGCCGCGTTTTTTGGCGGGCAGACTCTGTCCGAATTGCGCATCGCATTTGCACAGGCCGAAACCGAAATCATGGGTGGTTTGTCACCGCGTATCGCGCCGATGGGCGAAATTCGTGACCTTGGGGGATTATTACAACGTGCTGGCCTTGCCTTGCCTGTGGCCGACCATCAGTCCCTGAATGTCACCTATGAAAGCCCCGTCAAATTGATGCACGATCTGCGCGCCATGGGCGAAACCAACATCATGACTGCCCGTCACAGGGTACCGATGTCCCGCGCATTGCTGAACGCGGTGCAGGCGCAATACCAAAGCCATTTCAATGAGGGCGCGCGCATTCGCGCCACTTTTGATCTGATATTCCTGACCGGCTGGGCACCCAGCGTTGATCAACAACAACCCCTCAAACCAGGCTCTGCGCAAACCCGTTTGGCTGATGCACTTGGTACACTTGAAAAAGACCCCGAAATCAATCCATAATCCCGTCAATTCAAACAGGAACCGCCATGTCATTACCAGCCGACCATCCCACCATCAAACCCGCCAAGATCGGCATCGTTTTGGCCAACCTTGGTACGCCTGATGGCACCGACTATTGGTCTATGCGCCGATATTTGTCGGAATTTCTGTCTGATCAACGTGTCATCGATGTTGCAAAGTGGAAATGGCAACCAATCTTGCAAGGTATCATCCTAACCCGCCGACCGTTTGCATCAGGCAAGGCTTATCAGTCAATTTGGAACAACGAATTAAACGAGAGTCCTCTGCTCACCATCACCCGCGCGCAAACAGTTGCGGTCGCCAAAGAGGTCGTACAAACATACGGTGAAGATGTCATTGTTGATTTTGCCATGCGTTACGGCAACCCATCCATCGACAGCGTGATCCGCAAAATGAAGGGCCAGGGCGTGGAAAAAATCGTATTCTTCCCGCTATACCCTCAATACGCCGCACCAACCACGGCCACCGCGAACGACCACGCATTTCGCACGTTGATGAAAATGAAATGGCAACCGTCGATACGCACTGTTCCCGCGTATTTCGATAATCCATTGTATATCGAAGCATTGGCCAATTCCGTTCGCGCAAAATACGAAACCCTTGAAACCAAACCGGATATTTTGGTCTGTTCTTACCACGGCGTCCCTAAACGTTATTTGTTGGAAGGCGATCCGTATCATTGCCAATGCCAAAAAACCACGCGCCTGTTGAAAGAGGCATTGGGGTGGGCGGATACAGACATCAAAACCACCTTCCAATCCAAATTCGGCCCCGCAGAATGGGTTGGACCCGCTACCGTGGACGAGGTCGCGCGCTTAGCACAAGCAGGTCAGAAAAACATCGCCGTCATATCTCCTGCATTCGCGTCCGATTGCATCGAAACATTGGAAGAGATCAACGAAGAGATATTCGAGGGCTTCGAGCACGCAGGCGGCGAAGTGTTCACATATATCGAATGCCTGAACGATACCCCTGATCACATCAATATGATGATGAGCATTCTAAAAAACGAATTGGCTGGCTGGATTTAACGCCAACTAACCCTCGCCAACGGCGGGGGGGTTATCCAACAATTCCGCAATTTTCCTCAGGGAATCCACAAACACACCATCCGCCAAGTTATTGTTCAACGCAATACGAACGGCATTTGGCACCGCAGTATCTTGGATTGAAAACTCGTCCGCGGGCCGTACCGAAATGCCAATCCGCTCGCATGCCGCAGCAAACGCAGACGCACGCCATCCCTGTGGCAGACGTAACCAAACAAACGGAATATCCAATCGGTACACGATATCCCATGCGCCCAAAACATCGACTGTGTCACGCACCAACCCATTCACCGCCAACTGTATGCGATCGCGAATATCGAAAGCAGTACCTGATTTCATCAGCACAAAGGCGATATCCGATACCGCACGGGATACACCAAAGCTATTGACCCGTATCGCGCGGCGTGGCGCTTTCATTTGATCCTTTGGGCAAACCAACCAGCCAAACCGCAATCCTGCAGATATGTTTTTCGTAATGGATGTAATATACCATGCCCGCTCTGGACAGATATTTAGGAACCCCGTCACACTGGCGGGCCCAATGCCCCAACAATCATCCTCGATCACTTGCACATCATATTTGCGCGCAATCTGTGCGATCGCTTGACGACGCGCCAACGACATCATGCCCAACGTCGGATTCAAAACATTAGCGCAGACAAAGATCACACGAATATCGCCGCGCGCGCATGTTTTATCCAATTCCGCTGGAATCATTCCCTCGGAATCCATTTTTATGCCGTGTAAAACCCCGCCCTGCGCCTGTACCGCATATCGAATTCCAGGATACGCCAACGCATCAATCGCCACGCCTCCCTTTTCATTTTGCAAAATAGATTGCAGTGCCAAGCTGATCGAACTTTGTCCACCATGGGTTTGGATAATGGTTTCTGGATCAACATCCAGCATCGCGGCCTTCATCCATTTTGACAGGTACGGGTAAATCGGATGTCGCCCCTCGTAACCTGGATAATACCTGTAATTTTGCACACATGTTTGTGCCACTTCAATCATGGCCTCGCTGATTTCACGCGCCTGCCCCACATCCGTGGTGTTTGAATTTCGCAGATTAATCAGGCCCTCATCTTCGATGCTTTTGAAATCATGCGTGGCCGAAAACGGCTCTGCTTTAATCCCCGCAACAAAGGTGCCGCGCCCAACCGTCGCCTCTAGCATCCCCGCCGCGGTGGCATCCTGATAAGCACGCGCAATTGTACCCGGTGTCATTTTCAATTCCCACGCCAGATCACGCACAGGCGGCAATTTATCACCCGCCCTTAGTTCGCCCACAGCAATTTTATTGCGCAACATTTCAATCACAGCCTTATATTTGGGGCCAAGAAGGGTGTTTGCATCCAGAGCAAATATTGTACCCATTACAATGTTTTCCTTTTCATACAATCCGAATCTTTGTATCAGTATTGTATCAATACAGATTAAATTGTACCAACACAATCAGAAAGATAGGAAAATGTCAGATACTTACATCGCCCACCGTGAAATCGCCTTGAACCTTGCCGACCGTGCGCAACTGCCTGTTGTATCCACGCTTGCGTTGACGTTTGCGAGCATGGTCGTGCGCTGGTCTGATCGATCTAAACAACGCCGTACTTTGGCGGGACTTTCAGATCAACATTTGGATGACATTGGCCTGTCTCGCACGCGGGCCACTGCCGAGGCGGACAAACGTTTTTGGCAACAGTGATCCACTCACAGGTCTCATCCCCTGTGGTTGCGCCGTCGAACACTCCCCCGTTTGGCGGCGCGTTTTACAACAGGTCGTGCAACATCGCGATCAATGGCACGTCGGCGGGCGGCATCGGATAATCGCGCATATTTTTGGGCGCAACCCATGCTAATTTCTGCCCCTCTTGCGGGGATACAATCCCGTTCCATTTACGGCATGCAAACACCGGCATCAGAAGATGAAAATCATCATATGTATGGCTGGCGAAGGTCAGCGGCGCTAAACAGCTTTCCCATGTATCAATACCCAACTCTTCGTTCAATTCACGCACCAATGCGGACTCGGGCGTTTCATCCTGTTCAACTTTGCCGCCAGGAAATTCCCACAGACCGGCCATGGATTTACCTTGGGGGCGTTGCGCCAACAAAACGCGGCCATCAACATCGATCAATGCAACGGCTGAAACCAACAGCGTTTTCATGAACGGTAATCCGCATTTATCACAATATACTGATGCGTCAAATCACAGGTCCAAACGGTGGCCGCCCCGTCACCAACACCCAAATCACAGGTGATTTTTAAATCCGCATTCTTCATATACGCAACGCCAGCCGCCTCGGTATAACTGGGCGAAACCCAGCCGTTTTCGGCCACCAAAATATCACCAAACCAGATTGACAGCCTATCACGATCAGCGGGCTCGCCTGATTTACCGACACCCATCACAACCCGACCCCAGTTGGGGTCCTCGCCCGCAACGGCTGTTTTCACCAGGGGAGAATTTGCAATCGCCAACCCAACAATTTTCGCACTAGCATCACTAGCCGCGCCGCATACTGCGATTTCCAAAAATTTGGTGGCACCCTCGCCGTCACGCACCACTTGGTGTGATAAATCCAACATTACTGCACGCAGTCCATCCGCAAACGCCAATGCATCCGCACTGTTCATATCCGTAATGCGTGGTGCATTCGATTGCCCTGTCGCTACCAACATCAAGCTGTCGGATGTCGATGTATCACTGTCCACCGTAATCGAATTGAACGTCGTCTCATTCAAATTCGACAAGATGGATTGCAATACGGGTTGGTCCACATCCGCATCGGTCACGATATAGACCAGCATCGTCGCCATATCGGGTGCAATCATCCCCGAACCTTTGGCAAATCCAACAATTTCAATGGGTTCACCGGCGATACGCACAGAAACGCTGGCGCCTTTGGCAAATGTATCCGTCGTCATAATCGCCCGCGCGGCATTGGCCGCTGCGTCGTCAGACAAGTTTTCTTTCAGCCCACCCACGGTCGCCACAATGCGATCATGTGGTAACGGTTCGCCAATCACGCCCGTCGACGCGGTGTAAACATTGGACACATCCGTCCCAATCACATCAGCGACCGCCGTGCAGATCACATCCACAGACGTACGCCCAGCGCCACCCGTGAATGCATTCGAATTTCCCGAGTTAACCAAAATTGCAATCGGTTGATCACTGACACGAAACGCCGCTAACTTTTCCTGACAATCCAAAACAGGCGCGGATCGTGTGGCGGATCGCGTAAACACACCCGCCACCGTTGAGCCCGCAACGCATTCCATTAACATGACGTCATCTCGGCCCTGATATTTTACCCCCGCCGCTGCAGAGGCATAGCGCACACCACGTACCGCCGGCAGGTCGGGAAATCCGCCAACAGGCGCCAACGGCGAAATTGCCGGCGCCTTATACTGCGCCTTTAGTGCGGCAAGCTCTGCTTCCAATGATGCAATTTTCTGTGCGGCGTTCAGTGACATGAATTAATCCAGCAATGATGTATTACGAATGACGCTTAAATCAAACGTTGGTGTGATTTTTTCGATCGTTGCGCTTGCTTGTAGTTTATCAATCGATTCTTTGATCGCCGCCGTGCCAATTTGCTCTTCCAGTTGCGCACGATTGTCTTCTAGCAATGGGTAGTCGCGTTGATCATTCAGGCGGATCAAGTGATAGCCAAACTGTGTTTTCACGGGTCCCGCGACTTCGCCAACTTTCATTTCTGCAACGGCCGCATCAAATTCTGGCACCATTGCACCACGTCCAAACCACCCCAAATCGCCACCACTGGGTGCTGATGGGCCTGTGGATTTTTCTTTGGCTAATGCTGCAAAGTCGCCGCCGTCATTTAGCAGTTTTAAAACTGCATTCGCTTCATCTTCTGTGTCCAGCAGAATGTGCGATGCTTGGTACTCTGGTGTTGGCTCACCTGTCGCGATGGTCGTATCATACAGCTCTTGCACGGCTTCGTCAGTGATGGCTGCTTCTGCGAGCTTTGCAATTTCCAATGATGAAACCAATGAGCGGCGCTCGTTTTCAAGCGCCAATTTAATCCGACGCTCGCTGACTTGGGCACCTTGCTCCAAAATTGATTGCTGAATCAGTTGATCTAAGATTCCTTCGAACAATATGGCTGGATCAACCCCGTCGTATTGCTCGGACAAGCCAGACGTTATGGAAATCACGTGACCCAGTTTAATTTCAGTTCCGTTTACCGTGGCCAAAACACTGTCAGCTGTTGGGGCTTCTTGGGCACCACTTGGCATGGCCAAGCTGATCGCGATGACAGATGCCAATGAAACTTGTTTGATGAAACCCATTTATTCTCTCCAAATGCGCACAGTATGCTGTGCATTTATTACCGTAATGTGATGCCCCATTTTTATGGTGGCGTTGACAGTCTCGAAACACCTGATTACATGCTTTTGCTAACGTTTTCGTAAGTGGTTTATTTCGTCCTCGCCTTCATAAGAGGCTTTGCCCTGTCCGACAAGGGATATGGGGATAAATCGCTTCACACGCGCGTCAGTTTGCCGACCCGTTGGGCGGCCCATGTAAGGAATGACATTAATGCTCGGTTTTAAAACAGCGGCACGTAAAATTTTCGGCACTGCGAACGATCGCTTGATCAAATCGGTGCTTCCAACTGTGGCCAAAGTCAACGACCTAGAGCCCGAATTTCAGGCACTCACTGATGAACAAATCATGGGCAAAACAGAGGAGTTCAAAACCCGCCTTGCAAATGGCGAGACATTGGATCAGTTATTGCCCGAAGCATTTGCAAACGCACGCGAAGCCGCTTTTCGCGCATTAGGCCTGCGTGCCTATGACACACAATTAATGGGCGGAATTTTCCTTCACCAAGGCAATATTTCAGAAATGAAAACAGGCGAAGGTAAAACACTCGTGGGTGTATTTCCGGTTTACCTGAATGCGCTGACGGGCCGTGGCGTGCATGTTGTGACTGTAAATGACTATCTGGCATCGCGCGACGCGGAATGGATGGGCAATGTTTACGAATTCTTGGGCATGAGCGTCGGTGTGGTTGTTCCAAACATGCAGGAAGATGTAAAATTGGCCGCCTATGCCGCCGACATCACCTATGCGACGAACAACGAGTTGGGGTTTGATTATCTGCGCGACAACATGAAATCTGATCTGTCAGAAATGGCGCAACGCGACCATTACTTTGCTATCGTAGACGAGGTCGACAGCATTCTGATCGACGAAGCACGCACTCCACTAATCATTTCTGGCCCCGCCGAGGATCGCACAGATTTATACACAGCAATCGACGCTTTGATTCCTGAATTGTCGCCAGAACATTACGACCTAGACGAAAAATCGCGTGCGACATCATTGACGGATGACGGCAACGAATTCGTTGAAAAACGTTTGCATGAAATGGATTTAATGCCAGCAGAACAATCCCTTTATGACCCCGAAAGTACCTCACTGGTTCATCACATCAGCCAAGGTTTGCGCGCACATATTTTGTTCAAAAAGGACAAAGATTATATCGTTCGCAATGACGAAGTGGTGCTGATTGACGAATTCACAGGCCGCATGATGAGTGGCCGCCGTCTGTCCGATGGTTTGCACCAAGCAATCGAAGCCAAGGAAAACGTCGCGATCCAACCTGAAAACGTGACCTTGGCATCCGTCACTTTCCAAAACTATTTCCGCCTTTACGAAAAACTGGCAGGGATGACAGGTACCGCCCTGACCGAGTCTGAAGAATTCCATGAAATCTATAACCTTGGCGTTGTCGAGGTTCCCACAAACCGTCCCATCGCACGCCAGGATGACCACGATGCGATTTACCGCACTGCTCGCGAAAAATACACCGCCATCATCGAAGAAATCGGCAAAGCGCATTCCAAAGGGCAACCAATTTTGGTGGGCACAACATCGATTGAGAAATCTGAATACCTGTCCCAACTGTTGGATGACAAAGAGTTAATGCTAAAAGTGTCCAAAACACTTCGAACCCGCGCCGAGGGGATGAAGAAGGAAGAGAATAAGATCAAATTCAACGCCGACGCAGATGCACTGGAAGCCTTGGCCAAAACCGGCATCCCGCACAAGGTTCTGAACGCACGCTTTCACGAACAAGAAGCATCCATTGTCGCGGACGCAGGTGTTCCGGGTGCCGTCACAATCGCCACCAACATGGCGGGTCGCGGAACCGATATTCAATTGGGTGGCAATGTTGATATGCGCGTTGCCGACGAAATGGAAAAAGCGGGCGAAACCGCCGATGCCGTGGCCATTCGCACCAAAGTGATCGCAGACATCGCCACCGCCAAAAAGGCGGCAATCGATGCAGGTGGTTTGTTCGTCTTGGCAACCGAACGTCACGAAAGCCGTCGGATTGATAACCAATTGCGTGGGCGCTCAGGTCGCCAAGGAGATCCGGGTCGTTCCTCCTTTTTTCTCTCTCTCGAAGACGATTTGATGCGCATCTTTGGGTCACAAAAACTGGACGCCGTACTGGGTAAACTTGGCATGGACGAGGGCGAAGCAATCATTCACCCGTGGGTCAACAAGTCCCTTGAGCGCGCCCAAGCCAAGGTCGAAGGTCAAAACTTTGACGTCCGCAAACAGTTGTTGAAATTCGACGACGTAATGAACGATCAACGCAAGGCAATTTTCGAACAACGCCTGGAAATTATGAAATCTGAAAACCTGTCCGAAGTCGTCAAAGACATGCGCGACGAGGCGATCGAAGAGTTGGTCGACACATACATTCCACCAAAATCCTATGCGGATCAATGGGACGGCGAAGGATTACAAGCCGCCGTCCAAGAGAACCTTGGCTTGGACGCGCCGATCAACGATTGGGTCGGCGAAGAAGGAATCGATGACGAAGATATTATCGAACGTCTGGTTGCGGCGGCTGATTCAGACATGATCGCAAAAACCGAAGGCGTCGGCGCGGAAAATATGCGCGGCGCGGAAAAACAATTGCTGCTTGGAACGATCGATCGCAAATGGCGTGAACACCTGATTACATTGGAACATCTGCGTTCCGTTGTTGGCATGCGCGGGTACGCACAGCGCGATCCGTTGAACGAGTATAAGACAGAATCCTTCGAGCTGTTCCAAACAATGCTGGAAAGCCTGCGCACCGAAGTGACCGCCCAAATCGGCCGCATCAAGCCGCTTTCGGCGGAACAACAAATGGCGCAACTGCAACAGCAAATTCAAGCTGCCGTTGAACAGGGTATGGATGTTGATGACATCAAAGCACGGGTAAAAGAGGCCTACGGATTGGAAATCGAAATCGAAGCCCCAACAGCATCCGATATTGATTCTAACGACCCCGCGACTTGGCCGAAATTGGCGCGCAACGATACCTGTTTGTGCGGGTCAGGCAAAAAATTCAAACATTGTCACGGCGCAATCGAATAGCCACAATCGCGTAAAAATGGCCCTTAGGGGTCATTTTTTATTGGCGTTACATATTTCCATAACTTATCCAAAACCCAAAAGGGAGCGTCACAAATGAATGCGCGATTGTTTGGCATGGTTGTGTTTGCGGCGTTTTTCCTGACTGCTGGATTGGCATCCGCCAATATCGTCACCTTAGTCAGCGCGTCTGGCGGGTTAACTGTCAGTGGCACATTATTAGCGTATGATGGCAAAACGTATCAGGTCGAAACCGTGCACGGGCGCATCACCATCGCGGACAATGATCTGACCTGTCGCGGGGCAGGGTGCCCATCGCCACAGGATCGTGTGGATGTGTTTTCTGTGCTTCCATCGGATAGGATATCGCGCGAAACACTAATGTCATTGCTAATATCATTCGCTACAGACAGCAAAAAAATCTATGTGCAAAAGGGACCCTTTAGCAAGCCAGACGCCATTGAATTATCCCACCGTACCGATGGGTTGGAATCCGTTGTTGCGTTCAAACCCGACGCGATCAACCTATCATTTGACACTACGCCACCGGGCGCAGCAATCGGGTTTGACGCCGTTCAAATTATCGGCAAGGCAAGTTATCTGAATGGCCGTATCGACGCAAAAACCCTACGTGGTATTTGGGACGGATCAATTACCAATTGGTCTACGCTGGGAGGGCCTGATGCAGACATCCGGTTGATTCTACCAATTTTCACCGATGATTTATATCGTACCTTAACTCGCTTTGATCCCAAGCTTTCACCCCAAACACTGACTGACCGCGTCGAGTTTTTCCTGTCACGAGATGCAATTACACAAGCGGTGAACAAAGATTCAAATGCCATCGGATTGATCTACCAAGCTCGCCCGACTGACATCACTCTTGGAATTCAAACCGCCTGCGGTATCACCAATGCCCCCTCGACGTTTTCAATTCAATCAATGGAATATCCTTTGGCGTTTCAAATCAATCTAGCGGGCGATCAGGACATAATGCCAAAATCCGCTACCGATTTACAATCATATGTTTCCACCCCATCCGCACAGCGTTTATTTGCGCAGGTCGGCATCGTTCCATTGGTTGGATCCAAAATCGACAGCACCAACAAGGGTAAGCGTTTCGCAGAGGCAATCGCAACTGCCGACCGCGACATATCACTGTCCAGCTTGAAGTCATTCACAGATTTCGCAGGCAACGCAACCCGCTTAGCGACGACACTGTATTTTGCGCCGAACGGCCGCGATCTTGATGACAGATCGACAAAACTCGTTGCTCCGTTGGCCGCATTTTTGAAAACCAGCGCCTATGCCGATAAACAAATTATGGCTGTCGGTTATTCAGATTCCAAGGGCGGCCCCAAGGCAAATTTGACAACATCTAAACGTCGCGCCCAATCGGTTCAGGCGGCACTCAGTGCCTTGGACGTTAACGTCGAGGCGCGCGGTTTTGGCGAGGTCGCACCCATTGGCTGTAACAACACCGCATTCGGCAAATCGCAAAATCGTCGCGTCGAATTTTGGATCACAAACTAAAGCAAATCCAATTCATGAAAACTGCTGATCCGCTCTTTGCCAATAATGATGTGGTCGTGCAGACGAATGTTTAACGCCATTAATGCGCGTTGAATGCGCGCAGTCATATCAATATCCGCATTGCTTGGGCTTGGGTCACCTGATGGATGATTGTGAACTAATATCAACCCGCTGGCATTTAATTCCAACGCTCGCTTTGCCACTTCGCGTGGGTACACTGGCACATGATCGACCGTGCCTTTTTGTTGTTCTTCGTCGGCGATCAAAATGTTCTTCTTGTCCAAAAACAAAACCCGAAATTGTTCCGTTTCGCGGTATGCCATTCTGGTCGTGCAGTATTCAATCAACGCATCCCACGACGACAATACTTCGCGGCCTATGATCCGGGCGCGCGCCAATCGATGCGCCGCCGCCTCGACGATTTTTAACTCTTGGATCACTGCCTCGCCCACACCCTTGATCGCAGCCAATCGTGCGGGTGCGGCGGAAATTGCACTGTTAAAATCACCCATCTCGTGAACCAAGCGGTGTGCCAACGGTTTTACGTCTTGCCTTGGAATGGCGCGAAATAGGATCAATTCTAACAACTCGTAATCGGGCATCGCATCTGCACCACCGCGCATAAACCGATCGCGCAACCGTTTGCGATGATCCTTACGAAAATCCTCCGCCTTTACGGGGCGAGCGTTATCAAAAATTAGTGATGGTTGTTCGGCAAAGCCGTTGGATGATTCATCTGACATGCCTGAACTGTGCAACAGACATGGTTAATAGGGCGTTACCCCCAGGTCGGATAAAACGTGCCTATCGCAGATTCAGTGAATATTTCAAACCCATCCGCCGTCACGCCAATCGAGTGTTCAAATTGTGCCGACAGCGATTTGTCCTTGGTCACAGCGGTCCAATCATCGGCCAAAATCTTGGTATGGGGTTTGCCCAAATTGATCATCGGCTCGATGGTGAAAAACATACCTTCTTCCAATACAGGGCCCTGACCCCAGCGGCCATAATGCACGACATTTGGCGGCGAATGGAACACACGCCCCAAACCATGGCCACAAAAATCACGCACCACTGAACAGCGTTGTGCCTCGGCATATGTTTGGATCGCTGCGCCGATGTCGCCAAATGTATTCCCTGGCTTCACTTGATCAATGCCCAGCATCAGCGCAGTATGTGTAATATCGATCAGACGCTCTGCCTTGCGTGATAATTTTCCCGCCACGTACATGCGCGAATTGTCACCGAACCAACCGTCCAAAATGCAGGTCACGTCGATGTTTAGAATATCACCATCCTTCAAGTGCTTGTCCGCTGACGGAATACCGTGACAGACCACATGATTTAACGAAATACAGGACGATTTTGGATACCCACGATAACCCAATGTTGCTGGTACCGCATTGTGATCCATCATGAATTCGTGGATCAGGTTATCCAACGCTTCGGTGCTGACGCCCGGCACAACATGTGGCGTAATCATATCCAAAGTTGCAGCGGCCAACGCGCCGGATTTACGCATGCCTTCGAATTCTTCGGCACTGTGAATTGTGATTCCGTCTGCATTAAGGCGTGGTTGCATTTGCACGTTTTTATTCCCGATTTAGATTTGCGTCGATTAAACAGAATTTCGCGCATTTGCCAAGGGCAGTTGTTTTCCCAGTACGATTTCTGCAACACCGATCCGACAATCAAAACAAATCACCCGAACGCCCGCCGCCCGCGCGCAGTCAAATGCCGTCGCATATTTTGAATCAATATCCCGTGCCACATTCACATGCACCGCATCGTCGCGCTGCACCAAAAACAACACCGTCGCGGCATATCCGTGGGTCACCATACCCGCCAATTCATTCATATGTTTTGTGCCGCGTTCGGTTTTGCTGTCTGGAAATTCTGCCAAACCGGTTGTGCGCGACAGGGTCACTGATTTCACTTCAAGATACAAATCCGGCTTCTGCGCATCACTCAACAGGAAATCAACCCGCGAACCGGTGCCGTATTTCACCTCTGGCTTAAAATCGCTGTATCCCAAATTCAACGCGCCTGATTGCAACGCGTCTTTCACCACCCGGTTGGCCACGCCTGTATCCACGCCCACCATCGCGTCACCGATTTCAATCAACTTCCATGAATAATTCAACTTCCGCTTAGGATCATCGTTGAGTTCCAACCAAACGGTAGCGCCCGTGTCCGCCATTCCCATCATCGATCCAGGGTTTGCCACATGCGCCGTCACCTCGCGCCCATCTTCAAGGGTGACGTCAGCCAAAAACCGTTTATACCTACGGATCAAAGTCGCCCGTATCAGGGGTGTTTCAAATTTCATAAGGGAACGATAAATGACCAACCCAACAGCCGCAATGATCGTTATTGGCGATGAAATCCTGTCCGGTCGCACCCGCGATGCAAATATGTTTCATTTGGCGGGGCAGTTGACCAACCACGGTATTTCCCTGAACGAGGTTCGCGTTGTTGCCGATGATACGGATGCTATCGTTGCGGCAATCAACGAAACCCGCCCCAGATACACCCATGTATTCACATCTGGCGGCATTGGCCCAACGCACGACGACATTACGGCCGATTGCGTGGCGCGTGCCTTTGGTGTTGGCATTGACGTGCGAGATGATGCCCGCGCGGTGTTGGCCACCAATTACGAAAACGGCGTGGATGAATTAACGCCTGCGCGGTTGCGCATGGCGCGCATTCCTGATGGCGCAACACTAATTGATAATGCCATTTCCAAGGCACCCGGCTTTACCATGGAAAACGTCCATGTCATGGCTGGCGTTCCCAATATATTCGCAAACATGCTGAATTGGTTACTACCACAATTGGCCAAGGGCGACCAAGTGTTCAGCGCAAACGTCCGTGTCGATTGGGCTGAAAGCGCAATCGCCGATCCTCTGGGTGTTATCGCCAAAGACTTTCCACAAGTTTCCGTTGGGTCCTACCCGTTCTTTGAACAGGGTGCGTATGGCGCAAACCTTGTGGTACGTGGCACAGACGCCGCGGCTGTCAAAGCGGCAGAAGCGGCCATAGTTAAAGCCTTCACAAAGTGACGCTGCCCGACATCCAAACCCTGTATGACGTGACCGAAGCAACTTGGCCCAGCGCATCAGCAACATCCCAAAGCGGCTGGATTATCAAAGACGGCGCAGGCGGTGGAAAGCGTGTTTGCGCCACAATTCAAATCGAGCCAAGCGCAGACATCGCATTGGCCGAGGATGCGATGCTGTCCTTTAACCAAGACCGCTTGTTTCAAATTCGCACGGGCGAGAATGCCTTGGACGTCGCGTTGGAATCACGCGGCTATGACCTGATTGACCGCGTGGTGTTTTTGGCCGCGCCGCTGACATCCCTTTGCAAAACGCACAGCACCCAAAACGAAGAGGCGCCAACAGAGGCGATGAAATCAATTTGGGCGAATGGCGGCATTGGCCCTGAACGCCTTAACGTAATGGCGCGTGCAAACGCCCCCAAAACATACGCCCACATTGATGACCGCGCCGTTGCCTATGCCGCCATCCATAACGGTATCTGCATGGCACACGCGGTCGAGGTTTCCAAAAACCATCGCCGTCAGGGATTGGGCAAATCGATCATGCATCAAATTGCGGGCTGGGCAGAAACCCAAGGCGCGCAATTCATGGCCGTGATTACCGTTGCCGAAAACACCGCCGCGCGCACTCTGTATCAAAACTTGGGAATGTCAGAGGTGGGTCATTACCATTACCGCATCAAACGCTAAACATCACCGTCCGCTGATAACATAATTGCCAACGGTCGTGTGCCCTTGCTTGCGGCCAATACGATCATCAAAACAGACGTCATTGGAACCGACAGAATTGCGCCCGGTAACCCCCATAATGTTGTCCAAAACACCAACGCGACCAAAACCACAAAACTGGACAGGTTCACCGATTTTCCAATCATCTTGGGCTCTAACACGTTGCCAACAAACGTCTGCACCGCCATTAATAATATCAGCGCCAAAATCGCCCAGGACAGCGACCCAAATTGCGCCAGTGTCAACACAACCGGAAACGCGACACCAATCGCGGAACCGACATAAGGGATGTAATTCATCAGCCCAATCATCACCGCCCAAAACAACGCGCTGTCGATGTCCATCAGCCACATAATCACAAAGGATACGCCGGCCAGAATGATGTTAATAATCGTCTTCACCGTCAAATAAACCCCGATACGTTTGTTCACCTCTGCCACCACGCCCAACGCTTGATCTGCATCCGTACGCAACGCTTTCAGCGTCTTGGCACGAAAGCTGCCGATTTCGGAAAACAAAAACCCCGCATATAACATCGCCATGAACAATATCGACCCAACGGATGAGATTGACCCAACGGCACGCAAAGCAACCGATTGAATATCCAGCTCGTCACGCCACTTACCCACTACCTTGTCCAAACTAGGCATCGCATCCAAGCCGAACCGTGCGGCAAAATCATCTGCAATCGTTTGTAGATTCGCTTGATACAGGGGCAATTGCGACAAAATATATTCGATGTTGTTGGTAATCATCAGCGCGATCAACAATACAATCACGATAAAAATCAGCAGCACCATCAAGCGGTGAATAATTCCTGGGAAACGGCCCATTAGTGGCCAACGCCCTACCGCCGTCGATGACGTCGCCAGAATGTACACCGTCAGAATTCCCAACGCGATTGGAAGCAACAAATCCTGTCCAATATACAACAACCACACCACCATGATCGCAAAACCTGTGGCATAAAATAACGTCGAAATCCGCATATCCATGATGAATCCTCATTCCCTCAGGGACAGACTAATCTGTTACGGCTTTACTTTCCAGAGCTGTTGCGGCTCTTGCGCCAGTCGGGTCAAAGTCTTCACGCGATCCTTGGCGGCGATAGGGCCACTGATTATAGATTTGAAATCATCAACAATCGAAACACTGTCGCCAAAATAAGTGTGATTTAACAGATTTGATTTTACATCAGACGCATCAATCATGATCACATTTCCGATTTCTTTCAGACCACCCGACGCATCACCCAATCGCCGTAAGCCATTCACTTCTTTGGATGCCGCCAAGGCGGTATCTTTGTCTGATGCATACAGCGTGATCGGGTTTTTCAAAAAACCCAACTTGGGCAACAAGCGTTCCTTAAAGACCCGCTGATCAATGTCAGGTGCTGCCAAGATCACTTTGGTAATTTTTGCCGCCGCTTGGGGATCTTGCGCTGCCAGATCAACCAATCCTTGCGTCAACACCCGTGTGCCCATTGAATGTGCGATAATGATAATGCGATCCGCATCTTGGCGCGCCAAATCCGCCAAAAACTCCGTCATCTGCGTATACGAAATTTCTGCCAAATTCGCTGCATGGGTATAGCCAAACGCACTGGTCTTTGATGGCCAGCTAAAGAAGAAGAATGGCCCCGTAAAACCCAGATCATATTTTAACTGCCCCGCACGGCGCGCCGCTTTGTTAAAGCTGGTGTTGAATCCATGCACATAAGCCACAATCGTGCGCTTATCCTCTGTACGCGCCAATTCTGCTTGCACTTCGGCCATGACGGTTTCGTAACTGCTTTGTTGCAGGGTACGCAAAACCACGTACCGCTTTTCGTTCGTCGCACGCCCCGCCAATGGGGTTTCTAAACGTCCCGGATCATGGCGCGGCGGAATGACGATCAATGCCTTGCCGTAACGCAAAACACCCGGCAATTCACCATATACACCCTCGGGAAATTCGGTTTCGATCTGTGCGCCCGCTTCATCCATTAACAAAACACGGTTAGTACCATAATATACCTGCACCAAATCTTTGCCGCTTTCGACTTCGGAAAATGCGTCGTCAAACGCCAACTCGCCCGTAATAACCTCGTCTGGGAGCTCTTCTGCCACAGGCTCCTCCATTACAATCATAGGCTCCATGACGATGGCCTCGACACCCCCTGTTTCTGGCGGTAACGCCTCGATGGGTTCGGGGTCAGGGGTGTCAATGACGCCGCCGATCACAGCCTCGCGAGCCTCTTCTTCACCCTGAGTAAATAGCAGCGCTACAATCCCCGCCACCACCAACACCACAATCGCAATCAATAAAAACCAACGTTTCATAATATATCACCACTAAAAATAACCATGCGAAACTATACGCACCCGCATTTCAACCTGTCTACCCACCACGCAATACCGAATCCCCTTGCAGTTCGCACAAAACCCCCCTATATCCCCCTTAACAGCGGAAAGATTGGCCTCCACCCCCAACCTTCCATCGGAATTTTCGACGGGCCGTGTGCCCGTTTTTTTATGTGAGAACTATGTCAGATTTAATTGCCAAAGCAGCGATAGACAAACGTATGGCCAGCATCGTCCAGCCCGTAATCGAGGATTTGGGTTATGAATTGGTGCGCATTCGTTTGATGTCTGGGAAATCAACCACCCTACAAATCATGGCCGAACGCCCCGAAGGCGGAATCGAAGTCGACGATTGCTCAAAGATTTCAACAGAAGTCAGCGCGATCTTGGATGTCGAAGACCCCATCGAGGCAGAATACGCATTAGAAGTATCAAGCCCCGGCATTGATCGCCCCCTGACACGGCTGAAAGATTTCGCCGCTTGGGCGGGCTTTGAAGCAAAAATCGAAACCATCGATTTGATCGACGGGCAACGCCGCTTTAAGGGTGTTTTGCGCGGCGTCGAAGGAAACGAAGTCCTGATTGATATTCAGCAGGGCACAATTGGATTAGAATTTGAATGGCTGGCAGACGCCAAATTGGTGCTGTCGGATGAATTGGTCGCGGCATCCCTGAAGGGCCGCAAAGACATTGTCGAAAGCGATTTCGACGAAATAAAAACAGAAGAGGAATAACCATGGCTATTACCAGTGCGAACCGCCTAGAGCTGTTGCAAATTGCAGACTCTGTTGCGCGTGAAAAAATGATCGACCCCGATCTGGTTTTGCAAGCAATGGAAGAATCCTATGCCAAGGCTGCCAAATCTAAATACGGTGCCGAACTTGATATTCGTGCATTCATCGATCGTAAAACCGGTGAATTGGAAATGACCCGCGTGCGCGTTGTTGTCGAAGGTGACGAAGCAGAAAACACATACACAGAAATGACTGTGGAAGAGGCGAAAGCCCACAAAGAATCTCCAGCAGTTGGTGATTTAATCATCGACAAATTGCCGCCAATGGATTTCGGCCGCATCGGCGCACAGTCTGCGAAACAAGTTATCTTGCAAAAAGTGCGCGAAGCAGAACGTGATCGCCAATTCGAAGAATTCAAAGATCGCCAAGGCGAAATCATCAACGGTGTTGTTAAACGCGTTGAATACGGCAACGTTATCGTTGACGTGGGTCGTGGCGAAGCTGTGTGCCGCCGTGATCAATTGATCAACCGCGAAATGTTCCGCAACGGCGACCGCATTCGCGCCTTCATCAAAGAGGTGCGCTCAGAAATGCGCGGCCCACAGATTTTCCTGTCGCGTACAGCGCCTGAATTCATGGCCGAGCTGTTCAAAATGGAGGTGCCGGAAATTTATGATGGTATCATCGAGATCAAAGCCGTTGCGCGTGATCCAGGGTCACGTGCCAAAATCGGCGTTATTTCATACGACAACTCAATCGATCCGGTTGGTGCCTGTGTCGGTATGCGCGGTTCACGTGTTCAGGCCGTTGTAAACGAGCTGGGCGGCGAGAAAATCGACATCATCCCATGGAACGAAGACGCACCAACTTTCTTGGTTAACGCATTGCAACCCGCCGAAGTGACCAAGGTTGTTTTGGACGAAGAAGCAGAGCGCATCGAAGTTGTTGTACCAGACGAACAATTGTCATTGGCCATTGGCCGCCGTGGTCAAAACGTCCGCTTGGCATCTCAGCTTACTGGCTTGGACATCGACATCATGACCGAGGCAGAAGAATCAGCGCGTCGTCAGAAAGAGTTCGAAGAACGTTCAAAATTGTTCATCGACACATTGGATGTCGACGAAATGGTTGCGCAATTATTGGTATCCGAAGGTTTCCGCAGCTTAGAAGAAGTTGCCTATGTTGAAATCGACGAATTGTTGGTCATCGAGGGTTTCGATGAAGACACCGCCAATGAACTTCAAGCTCGCGCACGCGATTGTCTAGATGCAATCAACGCCGCCGCCGTCGCCGAAGCCCGCGAATTGGGCGTCGCCCAAGACTTGATCGACTTCGAGGGTTTGTCCCCACAAATGCTGGTTGCCCTTGGCAAAGACGATGTGAAATCTCTGGAAGATTTTGCGACCTGTGCTGACTGGGAGCTGGCGGGTGGTTACACAACCGTAAACGGCGAGCGTCACAAAGATATTGGTGCATTAGAAGCGCTTGATGTGAACCTAGAAGAGGCGCAAGACATGATCATGCGTGCGCGCATCCAAATCGGTTGGGTAACAGCAGAGCAATTGGCCGAAGATGCCGCAGCGGCCGAGGCCGCAGCAGCGGCTGAAGGCGAAGAGGAGGCTGAGACCTGATGTTTCAGGTCTCAGGTATTGCCCTTGAACAGCGGCGTCTCACCCAAACGAAATAACGATCCCGAACGCAAGTGTATTGCGTTCGGCAGTTCGCACCCCAAGGAAGAACTTATTCGTTTTGTTCTAAGTCCTGACGGCGTGGTCACACCTGATCTGGCTGGCAAATTGCCTGGGCGGGGCATATGGGTATCTGCGGATCGTTTTGCTTTGGAAAAAGCAATTGATAAAAACCTGTTTTCGCGTGGCGCCAAGGCGCAGGCGAAAATTCCTGACGGCCTATTGGAATTGGTTGAACACCTGTTGGTAAAGCGCGTGATCGAAATGATTTCTTTGGCACGTCGTGGCGGCGAAGTGGTCAGCGGATTCGAGGTCGTCAAAGGCGCCCTAATTTCCGAACGAGCGCGGATACTAATTCAGGCCAGCGACGGCTCTGTACGCCAATTGGGCAAACTACGTTCACCCGAAGGTAAGAACGTATATTTTAACTGTCTCACCCAAGCAGAATTGGGTTTGGCATTCGGACGAGACTATGCGATACACGCGGCGCTGACAGGTGGTGGACTGACTAAAAAAGTCCGCGCCGAGGCTACCCGCCTTGCTGGTATTCGCAAAACGGGCAAAAGCTGATACGATCAGCAACGAAAGGTAATAACGCATGAGCGACGAAAAAAAACCATTGGGACTGCGTAGCGGTTCTGGCGCAGGCCACGTAAAGCAAAGCTTCTCACACGGGCGCAGTAAATCTGTTGTCGTAGAGAAGAAACGCAAGCGTGTCATCGTGCCAGGCAAAGGTGCTGCTGCAACCACTGGCGGCGCACGCGCATCTGGTGTTTCCGATGCAGAACTTGAGCGTCGCAAAAAGGCATTGATGGCCGCGGCCGCCCAAGAGGACGAACGCAAAGCACGCGAAGAGGCTGACACAAAAGCACGCGAAGAAGAGCGTGCGGAACGCCGCCGTGATCGCGACGAGAAAGTACGCGAAGAAGAAGAAATGGCCGCGTTGTTAAAGGCCAAAGAAGAAGAGGCTAACAAGCCTGCTGAAAAGCCTGCAAAACCAGCAGTTTCAAAACCTGCACCAGCTGACGATCCCGCCGCCGCACAGGCCGCCGCGCAACGCGCCGAAGCAGGTGGCCGCAGCGTTCCAAAACGTGACGACGCACCGCGCAAAGATGACAAACAACAACCGCGCAATCAAAAAGGCGGCGATGATCGTCGTCGTTCAGGCAAGCTGACAATCAACCAAGCCTTGGGTGGCGCGGGCAATCGCCAACGCTCCATGGCATCAATCAAACGCAAACAAGATCGCGAACGTCGTAAAATGATGGGCGAAAATATGGGCGAGCGTGAAAAGGTTGTGCGCGACGTTCAGGTTCCAGAAGCAATCACGGTTCAAGAGCTGTCCAATCGCATGGCGGAAAAAACCGCCGCAGTGGTTAAAGCGTTGATGACAAACGGTATCATGGCCACACAAAACCAAACGATCGATGCAGATACTGCGGAATTGATCGTCGAAGAATTTGGCCACAAAGTTGTCCGCGTTTCTGACGCAGACGTAGAAGATGCAATTAAGCTGGTCGCCGATGACGAGGCCGATTTGATCCCACGCGCACCGGTTATTGCCATCATGGGTCACGTTGACCACGGTAAGACGTCCGTTCTGGATGCCCTGCGCAAAACCAACGTTGTATCTGGCGAAGCGGGCGGAATAACCCAACACATTGGCGCCTATCAGGTCACAACTGACGGTGGCACATTGTTGTCATTCTTGGATACACCTGGTCACGCGGCGTTTACGTCGATGCGTGCCCGCGGTGCGCAAGTTACCGACATTGTTGTGCTGGTTGTCGCCGCAAACGACGGCGTGATGCCACAAACAATCGAAGCTATTGCCCACGCTAAAGCAGCAGATGTTCCATTAATCATCGCGATCAACAAAATGGATCACGCTGCTGCCGATCCCGTGCGCGTACGCACAGACCTTCTGCAGCACTCTGTTGTTGTCGAAGCCATGTCAGGTGAGGTCCAAGATGTTGAAATCTCTGCACTTAAGGGCACTGGTTTGGATAAATTGCTCGAGGCAATCGCATTACAATCCGAACTGCTTGAATTGAAAGCAAACCCAAACCGCTCTGCACATGGTGCCGTAATCGAGGCAAAATTGGACACAGGTCGTGGTCCAGTTGCAACCGTATTGGTTAAAAACGGTACCCTGCGCAAAGGCGACATTTTCGTTGTTGGCGAACAATGGGGTAAGGTACGCGCCTTGATCAATGACAAAGGTGAAACCGTTGCAGAAGCGGGGCCATCCGTACCCGTAGAGGTGCTTGGCCTAAATGGTACTCCCGCTGCTGGTGACGTTTTAAACGTGGTCACATCCGAAGCAGAAGCACGTGAAATCGCCGATTACCGCGCACAAGCAACCAAAGACAAAAAAGCTGCTGCAGGCTCTGCAACCACGCTGGATCAATTGATGGCCAAAGCCAAAGCAGACCAAAACGTTTCCGAATTACCAATCGTGGTAAAAGCAGACGTTCAAGGATCTGCTGAAGCAATCGTTCAAGCTATGGAAAAAATCGGCAACGACGAAGTCCGCGTTCGCGTCCTACATTCTGGTGTTGGCGCGATCACAGAATCCGACGTGACATTGGCTGACGCCTCTGGTGCACCGATCATCGGCTTTAACGTCCGCGCAAATGCGCCGGCTCGTGCCGCCGCCAATCAAAAGGGTGTGGAACTACGTTACTACTCCATCATCTACGATCTGGTTGACGACATCAAAGCCGCTGCATCTGGATTGCTATCTGCCGAAGTTCGCGAAACCTTCATCGGTTATGCGAAAATCAAAGAAGTGTTCAAAATCACTGGCGTTGGTAAAATCGGTGGCTGTGAAGTCACAGAGGGTATCGCACGCCGCGCCGCAGGTGTTCGCCTGCTTCGCGACGATGTTGTTATCCACGAAGGTCGCTTAAAAACACTGAAACGCTTCAAAGACGAAGTCAAAGATGTCCACATGGGCCAAGAGTGCGGTATGGCATTCGAAAACTACGAAGACATCCGCGCAGGCGACGTGATCGAGATTTTCGAAACCGAAGAGATCGAACGCAACCTAGATTAATCCAAACTGTCTAGAAATAATAAACGCCGCGCTTGGAAACAGGTGCGGCTTTTTTATTACCACCCCAGCGATTGAATCCGATCCATCACAACCGCATTGGCATCACCGCGTCCCGTATTAATCGCATGCGCCTCAAACAACCACTTCAGATATTTTTCATACGCTGGCGCATCGCGGTGTACACGATTAAAGCTCTTCTTAATCCGCTGATCACGATGCGGATTACGTAACTGATGATGAAACCCACAGACCGCCATTTGTATCCCATGCTTACGATGCAACGCGGCACGCAATCCCACCTGACTATCCTGCGTCACCACAAACGCGCAGGCATCCAACAACCGATCAATTGGCGCACCTGAAACACTAATCCGCCCACGCCCGCGATACATATCCAACGCTGATGCATCCAACCCATCCACCGCCGTCACAACAATCTGACGATGCGGCTCATGATCCAATACCTGTTTCACCATCTGCGCATTCGTATATGGCCGCACCGCCTCGGCCACTGGCTCATCTGGCCCCACGGCAACCAAAACAAAATCTTCCAATCCAAAGGGATATTCAAAATCAATCAGCACATCCGCAACTAACCGATTAAAAAACCCATCCGCCGCACCCTCGGCCACATCATCTGCCACGAAATGGCTGTCATCATCCATCCCATTAAACAGCCAATAATCCGTCCCCAACAACCGCACGACACTGGCCGCACGCACATGCGTGGCGACACGATCCTGAAATATACTGTATACGTCATCATTCACGGACGCCGTCCACGTCGCCACATCATCGGGAAAATACGCAACCCGCACCCCAAGCGCGGCCAATGCGCCACCAATCCCGCGCAAAAACCCCTCAGGTGCCGCGCCTTTGAAATGGATATTCACCGCATCAATGCTCAAAACTCGCCCCTTTATCACCAATGCATCAGAAATCTTGTCATTCGCCTATGGGATTCGTATATCTGACTGGAACGAAAGGCAACATTCATGGAAAACTCAAAATTTCCCGGCTGGCACGGAACCACAATCATCGGCGTGCGCAAAGGCAACGAAGTCGTTGTCGCCGGCGATGGCCAAGTCAGCCTTGGCAATACCGTTATCAAAGGTTCCGCCAAAAAGGTACGCCGCATCTCTCCAGGCGGCCATGACGTTGTCTGCGGTTTCGCTGGATCAACCGCCGATGCCTTTACCTTACTCGAACGGTTAGAGGCGAAACTCGAAGCATCGCCAGGTCAACTTGCCAAAGCATCGATCTCATTGGCCAAAGATTGGCGCATGGATAAATACCTCAAAAACCTCGAAGCAATGTTAATCGTCACCGACGGCACCGACCTCTTCGTCATCACAGGTGCTGGCGATGTATTGGAACCCGAACACGGCATCGCCGCCATCGGTTCTGGCGGCAATTTCGCATTGGCCGCTGCACGCGCATTAATTGACGGTGATGGCGATGCCGAAACAATCGCCCGCAAATCCCTGACCATCGCCGCAGAAATTTGCGTGTTTACCAATGGCAACATGACAGTCGAGAAGATCAAAAAATGACTGACCTAACTCCCCGCGAAATCGTATCTGAACTGGACCGCTTTATCATCGGCCAAAACGACGCCAAGCGCTCGGTCGCCGTGGCCCTGCGTAACCGCTGGCGCCGCAATAAGTTGGACGATGACATTCGCGACGAAGTCTATCCAAAAAATATCCTGATGATCGGGCCAACGGGTGTGGGTAAAACCGAAATCAGCCGCCGCTTGGCCAAGCTGGCCAAAGCACCGTTTCTCAAAGTCGAAGCGACCAAGTTTACAGAAGTTGGTTATGTCGGCCGCGACGTCGAACAAATCATCCGCGATCTGGTCGACAGCGCCATTGTCATGGTGCGTGAAGATAAGCGCGAAAAGGTAAAAGCAGGCGCATTCGAGTCCGCAGAAAACCGCGTGCTGGACGCCCTGTGCGGTGCCGACGCCCGCGACCAAACCCGCGACCTGTTCCGCAAAAAACTGCGCGATGGCATGTTGGACGACAAAGAGATCGAACTGGACGTGGCCGACACCTCTAACCCAATGGGCGGTATGATGGACATACCGGGTCAACCCGGCATGGGCATGATGAACATCGGCGAAATGTTCGGCAAAGCAATGGGCGGCGCTCGCACAACAAAACGCAAATTGCGCGTGGCAGATAGCTATAAAATTCTGATCGACGAAGAGGCCGACAAATTGGTCGACCAAGAGAGCGTCACCAAAGAGGCCGTCATGGCAGTCGAGCAAAGCGGCATCGTCTTCCTTGATGAAATCGACAAAGTTTGCGCCAAATCTGACGCACGCGGCGGCGATGTCTCGCGCGAAGGTGTGCAGCGCGATCTGCTGCCACTGATCGAGGGCACAACCGTGTCCACTAAACACGGCGCGGTCAAAACCGACCACATCCTGTTCATCGCATCCGGCGCATTTCACATCGCAAAACCATCCGACCTACTCCCCGAACTACAGGGCCGCCTGCCGATCCGCGTCGAACTACGCGCCCTCACAGAACAGGATTTCGTTCGTATCCTGACCGAAACCGAAAACGCCCTAACCCGCCAGTACGCGGCGCTAATGGCAACGGAACAGGTCGACGTCACCTTTACAAAAAACGGCATCGCCGCCATCGCAAAAATCGCGGCTGATGTGAACGAAAGTATTGAAAACATCGGCGCACGTCGCCTGCATACCATCATAGAGCGTGTGTTCGAGGAACTCAGCTTCACCGCCCCAGAACGCGCAGGCGACGCCGTCGAAATAAACGCAGATTTCGTCGAAAAACACCTCGGCGAACTGGCCCGCAGCAGCGACCTGTCGCGGTATGTGCTGTAGTATTCATCTTTACTTTGGATAAATATCTTCCGGCCGAAGGTCATCAGAGTCAGAACGTCAGCCTGTAAACAACTCAGGCTGACGCACCTTCAACGGTGTCAAAATCTGCTCAACCTTCTCTTTATTTTCGTCGCTGATCGCAACAGCCGCCAATGCCCCCCGCGCATAGGCCAAATCTTCGCGTGTAATCTGATGATACCGCCAATTCGATATATCAAAATATTTCATCACCGACGCCGCCCGTAAATGCGCGGCCTCAGCCTCGCTCAAATCATCTGCAAACGCTGCAACCAGCGCATCAAAACTCGTCGCAATTGCCTTCGCCTCGTCCATCGTAAACTTATACGGCACTTCATCCAAACCACCGTCGCGGCGCACTGCGTTCAGGGTCGCCAATTGCGAATAAAACGCCTGCACCCGTCCGCCGACCGTGGACGCGTTTGAAATACTGGTTTCATGGATGCGGTATTTTCCCAACACAGCCGTTTGCAACGCAATCCGATCCACCTGCGATAATCGCCAACACAGATCCGTATCCTCGGCCAAATGGGCATGGCGGAACCCACCAATATCCCGCAACACACCCAACCGCGCCATCAAAAACGGATGCGGCAAATACGGTTCACGCGCCGGAATAAACCCCGCATCCACACGAAAGAAATCTTGTTCGGGCGCATTAATGCCCAACACATTCCCCGAGGGATCAATGTTTACCGCCCGTCCAGAAACCGCAACCGCTTGCGTAAAATCCATAAACGCGGCCTGTCGTACCAACCGGTCAGATGCGCAAACATCATCGGCATCAATTCGCGCCACCAATTCACAATCCATCATATCCAACGCCACATTCAGCGCCGAAACTAACCCGCCATTTTTCTTGTGATGATACTTGATCCGTGGATCATCATATTCCGCAATGATCGCCGCCGTATCGTCCGTCGATCCATCATCAATCACCACAACATCAAAATCATCGTGCGTCTGCGCCAGCAGGCTGTCCATGGTTTCCGCCAAATATGCATCACCATTATAAATCGGCAAAAGAAACGAGATTTTAGGCATGGATAATTTTCACCCCATACAATCCAATCGCAAACCAATCACAACTGGGCACCATCAACGACAGGCGCAAATCTTGCGCCCCGTCAATCAACCCCGCCTGCGCCATGTGTCGTGCGGTGAAGTTAACTTCCGTGACCTCTTCGCCAACTTCCAACGTGCTCATATCCAAAAACCCACCATCGAAATAAACCTTGGGATAAATCTGCCGCGCAGGATAGGTTTTCAGCGTCACTTTTGCGGCCCTAAAATTATTCCCCAGATTGATTTCCAACCCAAACCATTGATCCGCAAAGTTCAGGCCATCAATCGCCAAAAACGGCTGACCCACAGCGTCAACAATCTGACGCACCGAACTCATTGTCCCGTTTTTCAACGCATCACGATCATAGGCTAACACCACATCATCCCCAATACTCTCGTATGGCTTTATCAATACCGGTTCGTCAGAAAATTGGTCGAAAAATAACGCGCTCATCTCATTTAAATACCCTACACCCGCGTGCGGCGCAAATACACATAATACGCGCCCTTACCGCCGTGTCTGGGCTGTGCTTGACTGACCTGTAAAATCTTCGATGCTAACGTCGGTCCCCGTAACCAATCAGGCAGGCTTTGGCGCAACACGCCATTGATGGGGCGGCGAAACTCGTCATACCCCTTGTGCTTGCCCTTGCCCGTAATCACCAAAATCAGCCGCGACCCCATAGCATGGCTTTGGACGATATAAGCCATCAATCGCGCCTGTGCCTGATCCGCTGTCATGCCGTGCAAATCCAAGGTGCCATCAATTTCCATCTGCCCTTTGACCAAGCGTTGAAAATTTTTTCGATCCATATTGGGTGATGTTGTTCGTGGGGCGTCATGAAATGCAGGCGGCTGTTTAATCGCTTTCTCAACTACGCGCTCGCCCACCTTGAATGGGTGCAATATTGGTGTACTGGGCAGCGCGGGTTCTTGACGATTGACCTTCACCACGGGGTTGATCGGGATCACATGCTTGGTGCGTGAAACACGTTTCGTCACCTGGCGCCACACCTCCACATCTTCACTGCTTAAACCGCGCGGCTTGCGTCCCGCCATCTTACCGCGTGTCCGTTACGTTGGCCACGGATTCAATTGGCAACAATAGATACATCCGTCCCGTTGCCTTGGTACGGCCGGCAACTTTACCGGCCTTGTCACCCGTGCCGTAATAAATATCCGCCCGCTGTGGGCCTTTGATTGCCGCCCCGATATCCTGCGCAATCATTAAGCGCTGCAATGGATCGCGCCCGCGTTTGTCGATAAATATCGGCATGCCCAGCGGATTATATTCAGGATCAACCGCCAGCGTGCGTAAATCGGTGACCGGCACCCCCATCGCCCCCAGCGGCCCATCGCTTTCCTTTAAATTTTTCAACGCACGAAAAAACACATATGATTGGTTGTGTGCCAGCAAATCTCGGCCTTGCTGCGGGTTATTGCGCACAAACTTTTTGATATTCTGCGCCGACGCCTGTGATTTTTTCATCAACCCTTGTCGGACCATTTCCTGCCCAACGGAGCTGTAATCATATCCATTTTTCGCAGCAAAACCAACCCGCAGAGACTGGCCGTTGGGCAGTGAAACTCGTCCCGATCCCTGCACCTGCAGAAAAAATGCCTCAACCGGATCCGCCAACCACGCCAATTCCAGCCCACGCCCGTTCAGCGCACCAGACTGAATTTCACCGCGCGATTTGTACAATCGACCCACCCGCAATTCTTTGGGTTTGCGATAAATCGGAGTTTGGTATTTTCCGCCGCGTGTCAACGATCCGTCAATCGTCGGCTCGTAATATCCCGTAAACAACGCATCGCGCTCGCCGCCCACCAAAACGGGCTGAAACATCAGCTCGAAAAACTCTTTCGGGTTGGGTTTGGTTTTCGCGAAATCGCACAATGGCTTCCAAATCGCGGGTGACAGGGATTTTTTACCTTTTTTTACGTTACAGGATTTTAAAAACGCCGTTAGCGCCGCACCGTGATCATCACTCTCCCAGCCTGGTAAATCGGCAAAGGATACGAGCGTCATCCGCTGGGCTTTTGCAGGCAATGCCATCAGCGCGACGGCCACAAAGAGGAATGTTTTGAACACGCCCGCACCAATTACCCGCCAGTGGCAATCAATAACCAATTCGGATCATCACTGCCCATTTCTCGCGCGAACGTCCAAACATCCTTCTGACGTTTCACCTTCGCCTTATCGCCCTCAACAACTTTGCCCTTGGCGTTGGTTACAACAGCACTCAATTCCGCCACCAACGACAGAGTTATTTCACCCTCTTTGGTACGCCAATCATATTCAGCCTCGGTCAATTTAATGTCCCGTAAACCTGCAAATGTTGCATCCACCGACAGACCGGCTGCTTCGCGTTCGGCAATCACTGCATCAAAACTCTCGTAAACATCATCCGCCAAAAATGGACGTAACCCGTCACGATCACCTTCTTCAAACGCAATCAAAATCATCTCATACGCTTGGCTTGCACCACCAATGAATTCCGTGACACTAAACGACGGTTCAGCTTTTTTCATATGCGCCAATGCTTTGCCCGACGAGCTGCCCACATCCACATGATCCGAAATATCGCGATCAATGCCACCCTCGATCACTTCAAGTGTGGGTTTGGCCGACTTGTTCGCGGCCTTAGGTGTGACGCCCTGTGGTGGCTCAAACCCCGTGCGCGTACCCAAGACACTGCGCAAACGCAGAATAACAAACAGGGCAATAACGCCCAGAACAGCCAGTTGTAACATTGGATCACCCATTTTAAGTCTTTTCACTTTCTTATGATCGGCACTGGTCACAGCGCCATTTGTACCATATCTAAGTCACCCAAGGGCGATAGTCCACCAATTGCCCGATAGATTTCGAAAGGTCACAAATATGTGGTTACTCATTCTTTTCATTGCCGTGCCAATCATTGAAATCGGCCTGTTTATTCAGGTCGGCGGCTTTATCGGCTTTTGGCCAACCATTGCGATTGTCATTCTGACCGCCCTGCTTGGCTCAACCTTACTGCGCTCTCAGGGTATGACCGCACTTGGAAATTTGCAAAGCTCAGTTGGCGCGGGCGAAAATCCGATGGGGCACATTGCGCATGGCGCACTGATTTTGGTCGCAGGCGTTGTTTTGCTTACGCCCGGGTTTTTTACCGACGCAATCGGCTTGGCGCTGCTTATCCCGCCGGTTCGCACCCTACTGATTACGGCAGTCAAGGCCCGCGTGACTGGTAATATCCACGTCAGCGGTTTTGACAACTCACCACCGCGCGATACAGGTGGCGATTTCGTTGATGCAGATTTTACTGTCATTGACGAAGCCGGCAAAACGCCGGGCACATCAGGCTGGACCAAGGGTGACAAACCAACCAACGGCAAAGAATGATTGTGAGCCCCCACATTACTTGCTAGACCAACCCCCGATAGTTAATGGAGCATATCAATGGCCAAAAAAGAAGAAGCGGCAACACCACCACAACCCCCCGTGATGAAATGCCTAAACCAATACATTCGCGATCTTTCATTTGAAAACATCGCCGCACAAAAGAACCTCGGCAACTCTGCATCCCCTGAAATCAACGTTCAGGTCAATCTGGACGCCCGCAAGGGTGACGCTGACAACTACGAAGTAATCCTAAAACTGTCTATCTCTGCCGATGCAGAAGACAAGAAGGTGTTTTTGCTGGAAATCGATTACGCTGGCGTATTCCATATTCAAAACGTCCCAGAGGAACAATTGCACCCTTTCTTGATGATCGAATGCCCACGCATGTTGTTCCCGTTCGTGCGTCAAATCGTCCGCAACACAACGGCCGATGGTGGCTATCCACCGCTGAACGTTGATCCCATCGATTTCATGGCGCTTTACCGCAGCGAACTGCAACGCCAGGCGGCAGCGGCGGCAACCAAAAACTAACAAAAGGCGACCTTCGGGTCGCTTTTTTATTGTTCACTTTGGGCAAGTGTAACGCGGCTATTTTTCGATTTTCCAAACAGCCCCAGCGCCCAGCGCCTCAACAAACTCATCATGCGCAGCTGTCTCATCTGCAGTGCGCAAACTGGCCAACGGCGTCGGGCGTTGATGAGAAACCCATGCGGATTGATTTTTATCCGCATCCGACCCACCCACCACATTCAATGAAAAGTCGGGCTGACGTCCACCGATCAATTCCAAATACACCTCGGCCAGTATTTCACTGTCCAACAGTGCACCGTGCTTTTCACGCGATGAATTATCCACGCCAAACCGACGGCACAACGCATCCAACGAGTTCTGCGCTCCAGGGAATTTCCTGCGTGCGATTTCCAATGTATCCAATGCCCGATTGGCGGGAACCAGTGGTAAGTTCGCCCAACCCAATTCGGCATTAATAAACCGCATGTCAAACGTGGCATTATGCGCGATCAATGTGGCATCACCTACAAAATCCAAAAAATCTTGGCCAACTTTGGCAAACGTCGGATAATCCTTCAGAAACTCAATCGATAATCCGTGAACCTCAAACGCACCTGACGGCATGTCGCGTTCTGGATTGATATATTGATGATACACACGCCCCGTTGGAATATGTTTGTGCAACTCTACCGCGCCAATTTCGACCAAGCGGTCGCCCGCATTGGGATCAAACCCTGTCGTTTCTGTATCCCAAACAATCTCACGCATCTGGCAAAGCACCTATCAATTTCACAATCAAACTATGGACTTCATCCCGCACATGTTCCAGCGATTTTGTCTCAATCACATAATCCGCACGTGCCCGCTTGTCGTCATCTGGCATTTGACGCGACAGGATCATCTGGAAAATATCATCCGTCATCCCTGCACGCGCCATTACGCGTGCGCGTTGTGTGTCTGCGTCCGTGGTCACAACCAAAACCGCATCCAACCATTCATCCGCACCTGTTTCATATAGTAATGGAATATCCACCACAGCCAGATTTTGCTCTGTGGATTTACACGCCTCAACAAACGCGGCGCGATGTGCACGTATCGCAGGATGCACAATCGCTTCCAGCTTTGGAAACAACGTTTTATCCGCCTGCAATATATGACCCAGCTTTTGGCGATCTACGCCCTCGCCCGACACGGCTGCAGGTGCCAAATCAAAAACCTTTTCAATCGTATCGGTGTCGGATGTGTACAACTCGTGCACCGCCGCATCCGCATCCCACACCGCAATTAGTGCATCGCGAAACATTTCCGCAGTCGTCGTTTTGCCCATGCCGATCGAACCCGTCAGCCCCAATAGAAACAAATCGCTCATAATTCCGCCAATACTTTTTGCCGCAAAACATCATCCACAACGGGCCGTACCCCAAACCATGCCTCGAACCCAGGAACCGCCTGATGCAATAACATGCCTAACCCATCAACCGTCGGGCACCCACGCGCACGCGCATCCACCAACAGTTGTGTTTCCAGCGGATTGTAAACAATATCCGTCACCAACGTATCGCGTTGCAAAGCACCACAATCGAAAACCAGTGGATCTTTGCCCAACATCCCCAACGCCGTGGTATTCACCAATGTCGCAACTGCACCACTGGCAGATTCAGCATCCGCCCAATCCGCCACAACCACCCGTCGCCCAAATATGTCCGCCAACTCTTGCGCCCGTTCCCGCGTGCGATTCACCAAAATAACCTCTGGCACACCTGCTTCAATCAACGCCGACAGGATTGCACGCGCCGCACCACCCGCACCAAAAACCAACGCTGGCCCCGCGCCCGCATTCCAATCGGGCGCACCCTGCATCACATTATTAATAAAGCCCTCTCCGTCCGTATTATCCGCATGGATTTTACAATCTCGAAAGGTCAGCGTATTCGCCGCACCAATGCTAGCCGCGCGATCGCTCACATCATCCGCCATCGCCAAGGCCGCCAACTTATGCGGCGCAGTTACATTCACACCCGCATATCCCACATCAATCAGCCCGCGCACACCGCTCTCAAATTCATCGGACGAGAAACCAATCTTCTCATAAGACCCTTCAATCCCATGTACATCCAACCAATGCCCATGAATAATCGGTGACTTACTTTGCCCTATCGGCCACCCGATAACACCCGCCTTAATCATGATAAAATCGCCCCTCGACCGCGTAGAAACTCAAGCACATCTAATAACGGAAAACCAAGAACAGTGAAATAGTCACCCTGCACACGGCTAAATAAACTCACACCACGATCCTCAAGGAAATAACATCCAACAGACGACAATATATCCGTCCCCGATTGTTCCAAATAGTCATCCAAAAACGCATCCGAAAAATCACGCATAAACAACTGTGCCCGCCCAACCGTGCGCCACACAGGTTTACCATCCTCAAATATCACCGCCGCCGACATTAACTGATGCGGCTTGCCGCGCAATTCAACTAACTTGGCGCGCGCCTCGTCCATTGTGCATGCCTTTGAATATATCTTCTTGTCACAAACCAAAATCTGATCCGCCCCAATCACCAATCCCGTTGGATCAGACCCCGCAACGCGCAACGCTTTGTATTCCGCCAGCGTATCAACAATATCATTCGGACTTGCACCACCTGCCTGTAATGACGCCGTGATCGCCGCCTCGTCAATCCGCGCAGGTTTGACCGTAAATTCAACGCCAGCATTGCGCAACATCTGTTGTCGCGCTGCAGATTGCGATGCAAGTGTAATACGCTGGCTCATGGGCACTCCTCCTTGGGCACTTATAACGCCAAAATCAAAACTATTCCCAGCCCCATGTGCAAACCCTGTGGATAACATGGGCAGTATTTGAAACAGTCCACTGAGATTGCGCCAGCTCGCTAATTTTGCCCCCACGCATCCCCGCTAACCCATTTTCTGTTCCATGTGTTTAGTTCG
>TARA_R110002096_G_scaffold164503_3_pt1 | contig 51183 bp, 54 predicted proteins | sample TARA_R110002096 | Tara Oceans TARA_R110002096 (sample SAMEA4397295) | marine metagenome | biome: Polar Biome; feature: [DCM] deep chlorophyll maximum layer (ENVO:01000326); material: water (ENVO:00002006), including particulate matter (ENVO:01000060) such as... | depth 35 m
ACAAATACTAAATTTATTGCCATCCCAAGTTGGATTAAACTCCCAACCATTGACACTTGTCGCACTTGCTTTAATCCTTTTGTAAACACCAATGTTAAAATTGTGATTACAGGTACTATGACAAAAAGTGATAAAATATCCATATCTTTTTAAATTCCAATTTTTAAAATCCAAAATCCAAAACCGAAATAACTAAAAGTATTTAACAACAGGCTTTTGGGATTTGTCATTTGATTTTTTGTTTTTTTAAATTTAGTTTGTCCATAAATAAATAAATACCACGGCAATTATTACAACTCCCGAAATAAAGGCAAAGGCATAATCCTGCACTTTACCGGATTGTAAGCCTTTTATTTTTTTTGATGCTGATACTGTTGAGTTTCCAATAAGGTTCATAGTTCCATCTACAACATGTCTGTCAAACCAAGCTGCAGGAGCCGAAATCCTTTTAAATAGTATCTTTTTTGTGACGAAAAGATAAATTTCATCAAAGTAAAATTTATCATACGTCCATTTGTAAAAAACACCAAAACCCTTTGCATATCGATCTGACAAACTATTTTCCTTTTTATAGAAAACCCAGGCAAGCATGAATCCTATTAATCCAACCGAAACAGCGATGGCAGCTAATGGATAATTTAAATGCGCTTCAAAACCAGTTTTATCAGGAGTAACGAATTCGCTAAAAGGAATAAATCCGCCAACAATACTCATTAATGCTAAAAACAATAGGGGGATGGTCATAGATAATGGCGACTCTTTGGGTTTGTGTTGGTAGGCTTTGTCTTTGCCCCAAAATATGCCGAAATAAATCCTGAAAATATAAAAAGCAGTTAACCCAGCCACGAACACGCCTACATAATATATTAATTTATTATTTTGGTAAGCAGCCACTAAAATTTCATCCTTACTAAAAAATCCTGAAAAAGGGGGTATTCCCGCAATTGCAAAAGCCGCAATTAAAAACGTAATATTTGTAATTGGCATATACTTACGCAATCCGCCCATATCCTTTAAATAATTGCTATGTACAGCATGAATAACCGAACCAGCACCCAAAAACAATAAGGCTTTGAACATGGCATGGGTAAACAGATGGAACATAGAAGCCATATAACCAACGCCATCATGACCTTCGTAACCGGAAACGCCCAAAGCCAACATCATATAACCTATTTGCGACATGGTCGAGAATGCCAACACACGCTTAATATCGGTTTGTGTAATGGCTATTATGGCTGCAAAGAGTGATGAAAACGCACCTACATAAGCTACAATATTCAGCGCAAATCCATCTTCTATAAAGAAATACATGGGGAATAATCGAGCCACCAGATACACACCGGCTACAACCATGGTTGCTGCATGGATGAGGGCAGAAACCGGAGTAGGCCCTTCCATGGCGTCCGGTAACCATATATGTAATGGGAACATGGCGGATTTTCCTGCACCACCAATAAAAATCAATATTAAGGCCCAAGTTAAAACTGATAATCCCATGAATGAAGTAGATGCCCAATTTAGAATAGCAGTTCCTTCAGGATTGTTTAGGGTTTCAAAATCGTATGTTCCTGTATAATAACCAACGATTAAGATTCCTATTAAGAAACCCAGATCGGCAAAACGTGTTACGATAAATGCTTTTTTTGCTGCTGATACCGCTGATGGTTTTGTGTAATAATATCCAATCAATAAGTAAGATGACACACCAACCAATTCCCAGAAAATATAAATTTGGAACAGGTTTGTTGCTAATACCAATCCGTACATTGAGAACGAGAATAATGATAAGAAAGCAAAGAATTTGGTGTAACCATCGTCTCCTTTCATGTAGCCCCTACTGTAAATATGCACCATTAGTGATACTATTGATACCACAATAAGCATCATTACCGAAATGGGATCAACCAGAACACCCATATCAATAGCCAGCGTGTCCGTGAAATTCATCCATGTTGTTTTCTCTACTAAAGTTTGATAAACGCCATTTATTTTACCATGCACAAAAAAGTATTGGTATGCTGTGTTAAAGGACAATAGAGTCGATACTAATAGTCCGGCAACACCAATATAACCTGATACGGATGGTTTGATCTTTTGATTGAATATTCCCAAAAGCAGGAATACTGCTAAAGGAACCAAGGGGATTAATATGATATTATTAGAGTTCATTCTTTATTTTTTTAGTCAGAAGACGGGAGTCCGAAGTCTAAAATTTTATTCTTTTATTGTTTCTCAAAATAAATATATGTTCTTTTATGTTTAATTCTTTCTTGCTTTAAACTTCCGTCTTCCGTCTTCGGGCTTCAAACTTTTCAATACTTCATGGTTTCAACATCCTTAACTTCAACAGAACTAATTTGTCTGTACAGGTTTATAATTATTGATACTGCCAAAGCAGTTTCTGCAGCAGCCACAGCAATTATAAAAATAGAGAACAACACACCTTGCAACATATCTGGATATAAATATTTATTGATAACAACAAAGTTTATAACAGACGCATTTAAGATGAGCTCTATTGAAATTAAAATTGAGATTAGGTTTTTTCTTGTAATAAAACCGTAAACACCAATAAAAAACAGGATTGAGGTTACGGTTAATAATTCGTATATGCTAACTCCAAAAATCATAATGTTGTTTTTAAAGAAGTCTGAAGCCAGAAGCCTGAAGACGGAAGTTTATTTTTCATTATTTAATAGTTTTGTTTAACCACGAAGATCACAAAGAAGACACAAAGTGCACAAAGAATCTTCTCTGCGGACTTTGTGTGGAATCATAGTGTCCTTTGTGGTTATTTTTTTCATTATTGATTCTTTTTTTCTACTTCCACATTTTCTTTGCCGCCTTTCAACTTTCTTCCTTTGGCTATTACGATAGCTCCAATCATAGCGGCTAATAATAGAATACTTATTACTTCAAACGGTAAAATAAATCCACCTGCTTCGTAGCTTAATAATAGGGTTCCGATATCTGCAGTTGTTGTTGAATAGGAGTTTTCCATCACATTAAAATCATGTGTGTAGATAGTATATAAAAAGACTCCTAAACCAATTAAACACGCTATGGTTGTGAGTATTTGTTTTGATAGTTTTGCAATTTCAAGCTCCATTTCTATGTGATGTACCAACAACACAGAGAATATGATCAGGACAATAATTCCTCCTGCATAAATCGTTAATTGAATGGCTGCCAAAAAATTATAATCGATTAAAAAGTACAGTCCCGCAATTCCGCAGAGCACAAATAATAGGTAAATAACAGACCGTAGCATTTTTCTGCTTGTAACAGAAGCAATTGCAAAAACAATCATAATAACCGCTAAAATGTAAAATATATATTTTTCCATAAGCTAATCTTCTATTCCGGCTTTAACTTTAGACCCAGGTCTGTTTAAAACCTTAGTGAGTTTTGTTCTGTCATATACTGAATTCTCATAATTTTGAGCCCAAACGATAGCATCAGTAGGACAGGCTTCAATACACAACCCACACATGGTGCACAATCCTAAATGATACACGTGCTTGTCTATTTTCTTTTTCTTTTTACCAGTCTCTTCATCAATTCCCCTATCCCAAATTATTTCTATACTTCCATTTGGACAAGCAATTTCACATTTTTGACAACCAGTACAAGTGTGCTCGTTATTTTCATCGTGAGGCATAACCACTTCACCTCGAAAACGCTCAAACATTTTTAAGGTGTCTCTATTATCTGGATATTGTTGCGTAATGGCTCCTTTTCTGGACGTTAAAAAGTACTTTCCGGTAACACTCATACCAGTTAGCAGTGTTTTAATTCCTTTATATATATCTGAAAAATAACTCATAATTTTTTAAATTTTCAAAAATCAAATAACAAATTCCTTCTATTCATCAATTCTTTCTAAATCATTCATTTACAATTATTCAATCTACTTTCTTTTCAAACTGCCAACTGATCCCGATAACTATCGGGACTGATTACTACCAACTTATTGTCAGGTTCAACCAAACAATTATTGCCATAATAACTATGTTTACCAAATTGATTGGTAATAGATATTTCCATTCCAATGTCAGTAATTGATCCACTCTTAAGCGAGGGAACGTCCACCTGAACCACATCATCAAAAATACCAGAATAAGTGTTTTTCCTAAAAACCAGAATACGCCTAACCAAGGAATGGATTCTGTTATTCCGAAAGGCGACAACCAAGCACCAAAAAAGATGGTTGTTGCAATGGCAGCAATGATAAACATGTTGATGAATTCAGCTAAAAAGAAATAAGCGAACTTCATTCCCGAATATTCGGTATGGAAACCGGCACCAAGTTCCGATTCGGCCTCCACCATATCAAAAGGTGCTCTGTTGGTCTCGGCTGTTCCTGCAATCATATAGATTATAAAAGCAATTATTGCCGGAATATGTCCCTGAACAATCAACCAGCCATTTTTCTGTACTTCAACTATTTCGGAAAGCTGTAAAGTGCCCGCAATTAAAACCATGGTCAATAATGATAATCCTATTGATAATTCGTAACTTATGGTTTGTACTCCACACCGCATCGCTCCGATCAGGGCAAATTTGTTATTACTACTCCAACCACCTAATAAAACCCCAATAACCCCAATGGATGATATGGCGATTAAAAAGAGAATGCCAATATTGATATCAAATGCCTGAAATCCTTGAGAAAAAGGGAATACAGCCAAAGCCATTAATGAGGATACAATAACAAAGTAAGGCGCTAAATTGTATAAATATTTATCGGCTTTCGTAGTGCCTGTTAATTCTTTTGAAACCAGTTTTAAGGCGTCTGCCATAGTTTGTAATAACCCCAATGGGCCTACTCTGTTTGGGCCAATTCGCAATTGAAACCATGCGGCGACTCTACGTTCCAATAAAACTAAATACAATCCAGCTATGGCAAAAATTGCTAAATAAATTAAAGCAACTAAAACCATGGCAACAATACTTGCAGCACCTTCTGGCATCATGCCCATTAGCCAATCCTGGATAGTTTTTGTTATGTTCAATGACCGAGGACCGAGGACCGAAGACGGAAGGCTGATGACCGATGACCAATATTGAATGATTAATCTAAACATTATAATTTATTTCTAAATGCAATAATCATATTCATTAAATGAAATGATTCTTCATAAAAGTTATCAAATTCTTTTTCTACTATGTAATTTCTTCTTTTGGCTTTGTGTAAACACGTTACCACTTCAGCTAAAGAAGGCATATCCCACAAATTTTTTTTGCTCTGGATTTGATTGTCCAATAGCTCCTTCAGATATGTTTAACGCAATGGAATCTGAAGCTCGTCTTATCTGTGAGGATAAGTTATATAGTTCTTTTTTCGGAAAACTCTCGGCTAACTTATCTATATCATCTCCTAAATCCATAGCCTTGTTCCATATTTTTAATTTCTCAAATTTAAATCTACTCTCCATAGTAAAACATCTTTTTTATCACCCGTCACCTGTCACCTATCATTTCTCATCTATCAATATCTGGTATTACAAGGTCTAATGTTGCCATACTTGCAACTAAATCTCCAATCTTTCCACCAACCGCAATATGATTGAGCAGTGATAAATTTGAAAATCCCGGAGAACGGAATTTTATTCGATACGGATTTTTTGTTCCTGTACTTATTACATAAACTCCAAGCTCGCCTCTTGCTGTTTCAACACGTTGATAAAATTCACCTTTGGGTAATTTAATCACTACTTTAGTTACCACTTTATGGTCGCCTTCAGGAATGTTATCAATTAATTGCTCAATAATTGACATGGATTCCCACATTTCCTGAATCCTGACTTGGTAACGAGCAAAACTATCTCCTTCAGTTTTTAAGGCTTCATTAAATGTAACTTTATCATAAGCGCTATAAGGATGGTGTTTTCTAACATCGCAAGAATATCCGGAACCACGACCAACAGGACCGGAAGCGCCATAAGAAATCGCATCTTCTTTTGATAAAATTCCAATACCTTTCATTCTTTTCTGAAAAATCACATTGCCCGTTAAAAGGGTATCGTATTCTGGTAATTTTGTTTTAAAATGAGCGATAAATTCCTTTGTTCTTTTTACAAAATTTGGATGAATATCAAACATCAATCCACCTGGGATATTATAGTTCATGGTTAATCGTGCACCACAGGTTTCCTCAAAAATATCATTGATCATTTCACGATCCCTAAACCCATAAAAATAGGTCGTAAGTGCACCAACATCCATCCCCATAACGCCCCACCACAAGCAGTGTGAAGCAATTCTTGTCAGTTCGCCCAAAATAGTTCTAACCACTTTTACGCGATCTGGAATTTCTAATTGAAGTGCATTTTCAACAGTTAAACAAACGGCTTCATTATTTATATGAGAGGACAAATAATCCATTCTATCGGTTAAATGAACGATTTGCTGATAGCTATCGCGTTCGCTCATTTTTTCGATAGAACGATGTATATATCCTAAATCTGGCTCTACTTTTTTAATGATTTCGCCATCTATGGTTAACAAAAGCCGCAACACACCATGCGTAGCAGGATGCTGTGGTCCCATATTAATGAAATACTCTTCAGATTTAAAGTTGTTATTAATAGTAACCGTTTCCATATTCACTTATTTAATAACCATATTAATGTCATCTACATAATCCTTTCTTAAAGGAAAGCCCTCCCACTCATCTGTTAAGAACAATCTTTTTAAGTTTGGATGATTATTGAACTTTATTCCGAAAAAATCAAAAACTTCGCGCTCATGAAATTCGGCAGTTTTCCATATATCACAAACGGTATCAAGGGTTGGATTTTCTCTGTCTTTTGTGTTTACTTTTACAACAATGGTGTGTCTATGAGTTGTAGATTCTAAATGATACACTACACCTAATTCAGCTCCCCAATCAACGCCACTTAAACAGAATAAATAATCAAAATTAGTTTCACTATTACTTTTTAATTGTGACATTAATTGATGCAATAGTTCAGGCTGTACAGTAATGTTTAAAAATTGAGATTCTTCTTCCGTAAATTCTAAAAGACTGGGATTAATTGGTGCTTTTGCTTTGGCGCTTTCTTCCAAACCATCTTCTGTTTCTGAAATGGGCACAACTTCTGACACGTTTCCAGCTTCCGGATTTGGAAACCAACTACCAATTATATTTTGTAATTCTGCGTTGTTCATTTTATTGACCGTTAGTCTTTTCTCTTTATTCTTTTGTCTTAATTTTGATAACACCCTCCTTAATCCTCCCTCAAGGGAGGAATCGTAATTCAGCATTCATAATTCATTAAAGTCCTTCATCAAATCCATCAATAGGATTTTTTTTATGCTTCATGTTTTCCGCTCTAATTTTATCTTGTAGCATTAGCATCCCTTCTAATAATGCTTCGGGGCGGGGCGGGCAACCAGGAACATAAACATCTACCGGAATAACATGGTCTGCACCTTTTACCACTGAATAGGTATTATAGAAAAATGGACCACCAGAAATAGCACAAGCTCCCATGGCGATAACGTATTTTGGCTCTGCCATCTGGTCGTATAAACGACGTAACACAGGCGCCATTTTGTTTACTATGGTTCCTGCAATAATTATTAGGTCTGCTTGTCTTGGGGAGGGTCTTGCCACCTCAAAACCAAATCGAGAATAATCGTGTCTGGCAGCTCCTGTTTGCATCATTTCTATGGCACAGCAACTGGTGCCAAAATAAAGCGACCATAGTGAATTTGATCGCCCCCAATTAATTATTTTATCCAGGGAAGTAACAATCACGTTAGCGCCATTTCCAGCAGGAATTACTTTTCCGGGGAAATCTTTTGGCACATCGAAATTTCGATCCTGTACTTCTGAAATAAATCTTTTTTTGTCTTCTACTCCCATTTTAATGCTCCTTTTTTCCATGCATATAATAATCCCAATCCTAAAATGAACAGAAATATAAAAATTTCAATTAAAGCCACAAAGCCAATATCCTTGAAAACAACTGCCCAAGGAATTAAAAAAGCGACCTCAACATCAAAAACCAAAAATAATATGGCGAATAAATAATAACCAACCTTAAACTGCACCCAAGTTGGGCCAATAGTGGCCATACCACTTTCGTAAGGTTCTCTTTTTTGTGGATTATCTGATTTATGCGAAATCATATTCGACATAAAATTCGCACCAGCAACTAAAACGATACCTGCTATTAAAAATACAATGATGGCTTCTGAACCCATTTATATTTGTTTTTAAATTAAAACACCTGATAAATATCTCCGGAGAAAAACAAATCGTCTGTTTTATGAAATTTCGAATTCCTTTTCACTTCTGCCGTTAATGTATCTTCTCTTTCTTCAAGGGTGACATCATCATAACTTCTTATAACTCCAGTAACCATAGGATACTCTAACCTAACAAGCATTTGATGTAAAGTTGGGTCTTGTTCTTTAGCATTATGAACCAAGACATCTTCTTGTGTTATGCCATTTTCGCCAATGGTTACCACTTCCAATTTTAAACCATTTAACACTAAACCTTTATCCCTGTCTTTTCCAAAAACCATTGGTTTACCATGTTCAACATACAATTGTTTATCCTCTCTTACCTTTTTATCTGTAAATTGAGTAAAACAGCCATCATTAAAAATGACGCAATTTTGCAAAACTTCAATTAAGGAGGTGCCTTTAAATTTTTGGGCCTCTATAAACAATTGGGTCATTTCTTTTGGCGTATTGCCTCCAATTCTTGCAAAAAAACGCGCTTTAGCTCCTATGGCCAATTCTCCTGGCAAAAAAGGAGGTTGTGTGTTACCGTAAGGGGAGGATTTTGTTTTTTGACCCACCAATGATGTTGGTGAGAACTGCCCTTTTGTTAAACCATAAATTTCATTGTTGAAAAGAATAATATTTAAATCAATATTTCTTCGTAAAACATGAATAAAATGATTCCCCCCAATAGCCATTGAATCTCCGTCTCCTGTAATTACCCAAACACTAAGTTTGGGGTTGGCTAATTTAACACCTGTAGCTATTGCTGGTGCGCGACCGTGAATACCATGCATTCCATAAGAATCCATATAATAAGGAAAACGAGAGGAACAACCAATACCAGAAATAAAGACAACTTCTTCTTTATTAACGCCCATTTCTGGAAGTGCTTTTTGCATAGCGCGTAAAATAACATAGTCATCACAACCTGGGCACCATCTTACTTCTTGATCGCTAGCAAAATCTTTAAAAGTATATTTTTTCGTTATTGTTTCCATGATTATTTTTTTAAATGAATATCTTATTATTAAACATTCACTAATTGTTTCAATTTTTCGGTTAACTCTGTATTTCCAAATGGCAATCCCTGTACTTTATTGAACTGTAAGAATTCAAATCCTTCAAAGTTAATTCTTAATACTTTGGCGAACTGACCATTATTTAACTCACAAACAAGAATCTTTTTAAATTTACTAAAAACCTCAAAGGTATTTTTGGGCAAGGGATTTATATAATTAAAGTGAGTAAAGCCGATATTAGTAAACCCTTCCTCGTTTACTTGTTTTACAGCTGAATGCAATGAACCGTAAGTGCCTCCCCAACCAACAATCAATAAATCACCTTCTTCGGCAAACTCAGTGCTTATTTCGGGAATATAATCTTGCACGCGCTTGATTTTTTCAGCCCTAATTTTGGTCATGAATTCATGGTTTTCCGGTACATAAGACACATTCCCTGTAACCTTATCTTTTTCTAATCCTCCAATTCTATGTTCCAACCTGGGAGTTCCTGGAATAGCCCAGTTACGAGCGAGCGTTTCTTTATTTCTATTATATGGATGCCAATTATCATAATACTTAGAAACTATATTGTTCTTTATTTCTGGCATGTCATTAACAGACTGGATTTTCCATGGAGAAGACCCATTTGCTATATAACCATCTGTTAGTAATATTACAGGCGTCATATGCTCTAAAGCCAATTTAGCGGCCTGATAAGCAAAATTAAAGCAATTAGATGGTGTACTAGCAGCAATAACAATTACAGGACTTTCCCCATTTCTACCATACATAGCTTGTAGTAAGTCTGATTGTTCGGTTTTTGTAGGTAATCCAGTAGATGGCCCTCCACGCTGCACATTAACAACAACTAAAGGCAATTCTACCATCATTGCCAAACCTAAAGCTTCGCCTTTTAAAGCCAAACCAGGACCAGATGTTGTAGTTATTGCTAAATCCCCAGCAAAAGCAGCTCCAATAGCAGATGTAATACCTGCAATTTCATCTTCAGCCTGAAGCGCTTTTACACCAAAATGCTTATGTTTAACCAATTCATGAAGTATATCAGAAGCTGGTGTAATAGGGTATGAGCCTAAAAACAACTCTAAGCCAGATTTTTCGGCAGCGGCAAGAAAACCCCAAGCTGTAGCTTGATTACCCATTATTATCCTATAGGTACCAGCAGCCATTTTTGCCGGTGCAATAGTGTATGAATTTGGTATTAACTCTAAAGTTTCCGCGAAATAAAAGCCTGCATTTAAAACCTTCGTGTTAGCTTCTATAATTTCGGGTCTGGATATAAACTTTTTGTTAAAAAAATCTATGGTATGATCAGTAGAACGGTCATACATCCAATACACCATCCCTAAAGCAAACATGTTCTTAGTTCTGGTAATACTTTTATTATCTAATCCCGCTACATTTTTTAAGGTTTCTTTGGTTAATGAGGTCATAGCCACTTCAATAACACGGTAATTTTCAAGACTATTATCTTCTAAAGGGTTAGACTCGTATTGCGCTTTTTCTAAATTCTTTTTTGTAAAAGCATCAGTATCTACTATAATGGTATGCCCAGGTTTTACAGCATGTAAATTTGTTTTTAAACCCGCAGGATTCATAGCCACCAACAAATCTACCTCATCACCAGGGGTACTAATTTCAACACTTCCAATATGTACTTGAAACCCCGAAACACCATACAAACTGCCTTGCGGCGCTCTTATTTCTGAAGGGTAATTAGGAAACGTTGCAATATCATTACCAAACATTGCCGAGGTATCTGAAAACTGGGTACCTGTTAATTGCATGCCGTCTCCCGAATCGCCTACAAATCTAATAATTACAGCTTCAAGTATTTCGTGCTGTTTATATGATTGCGTTGTAATCATGACATGATGATTTAAAAAATTAGTTAAAAGCGTGTTTTATAATTATCAAATATAATTTTACTTTTTTAGTTTAAATATGATTTTTATCACATTTAAACTGTGAAATCTGATTTATATTTACCAATATTTATTTTCTAAAATATTATATTATGGCGATTATTATAACCGACGAATGCATTAATTGTGACGCATGTATTGTAGAATGTCCCAATAATGCAATCTACGAGCCCGATCAAGAATGGGCCTATTCTGATGAAACAGCATTGAGTGGCATAGTAACTCTTCCAAATGGTGATGAGGCAGATGCAGATGCAATGAATGAACCAATATCTGATGAATTCTATTTTATTGTGACTGATAAATGTACAGAATGCAAAGGATTTCATGATGAACCCCAATGTGCTTCTGTATGTCCTGTAGATTGTTGCCTACCTGATGAGAACCATGTTGAAACCGAAGAGATGCTTTTAGAAAAGAAAGCTTGGTTACATGGAGAATAAAGCATTGCTTTTTTGAATTAGTAGTTTAGAACTCATCTTAACTTTTTTGATTGAAGCAAAAAATAGCCAATTTTTCTAAGTACATGACAAAAACTGAAACATACATTTTAAGTCGCTAATTATCAATCGTTTTATGATTTTGGGTGTTTCAGACCTGCTAGGTTTTGGAAACTTGGCAGGTCTCAATTTCAGTAAGATTACTATCATTTAATGAACGCTAAACTAATTTTTGTCATGTACTAAAATTTTTTATTTAAAATTTCAAGGTTTAGTTTATTAACATATTTTGAGAATTAGTACATAAAAGTTTAAGGATTTCACATGAGTGAGGTCCTAAACTTTTTTTTAAGTTTTTACTTCACATGACATTTATCATAGTCTATACTCGATAAGGGTTTTAACTTTATTCAATATTTATTTGAATGGCCTAAAGGTTTTGGTCCATAAAAAATCTTATTTGGTCTACTTACAGTGAGAAATTTTGCAAAGAGCATTTCTTAAGTTTTTTGTGAATTTCATTTTGTTTAATAAGATAACATTATCATGAAAGAAAAATCCAAAAAATTAATTTGCGACGCCAATGAAGCGGTTGCCAGAGTGGCGCACAAGACCAATGAGGTTTGTGCCATTTACCCTATTACCCCAGCCTCACCAATGGGCGAACATGTAGATGTGTACAGCTCTAAAGGACAGAAAAATATTTGGGAAAACATTCCTAGAATTGTTGAAATGCAAAGTGAAGGAGGTGCTGCAGGAGCCGTACATGGGGCTTTACAAGCAGGAGCATTAACAACTACATTTACTGCATCCCAAGGGCTATTGTTGATGATACCTAATATGTATAAGATAGCTGGGGAATTACTTCCAACAGTAATACACGTTGCAGCAAGGACAATAGCAACACATGCATTATCAATATTTGGCGACCATTCCGATGTCATGGCAACACGGCAGACCGGTTTCTCTATGCTATTTGGTGGTTCAGTTCAAGAAGCTCAGGATATGGCGTTGATTTCACAAGTAGCGACATTAAAATCAAGAATTCCTTTCATGAATATTTTTGATGGATTTAGAACTTCCCATGAAATTGCTAAAATCGATTCTATAACCGATGAAACTATAAAAGCGATGATGCCCGAGGATAAAATAATGGACCATAAAAAAAGATCATTGGATCCAGACCATCCTGTTATTAGGGGAACTTCCCAAAACCCGGATGTTTTCTTCCAAGCAAGGGAAGCGGCCAACCTATATTATGATAAAGTTCCTGGAATTGTTGAAGACACCATGAATAAGTTTTACAAACACACAGGACGTAAATACAGTTTGTTCTATTATGTAGGACATCCTGAAGCTGAAAAGGTAGTGGTGATTATGGGCTCTGGCCAAGGCCCTGTAATGGAAGCTGTTGATACTATGGTTAAAAATGGCGAAAAAGTAGGTGCTATTATAGTACGTTTATTCAGACCGTTCTCAATTAGTCATTTTGTAGATGCTTTACCAAAAACAGTTAAAAAAGTTGCTGTTTTAGACCGCACTAAAGAACCAGGAAGTCTAGGTGAACCTCTTTATCAGGATGTGGTGACCGCCTTTATGGAAAGCGATAGAGCAATGCCAGAGATTATAGGTGGACGTTACGGATTATCTTCTAAAGAATTCGACCCGGCAATGGTGAAAGCGGTTTACGATGAGTTGGACAAAGAACAGCCATTAAACCACTTTACTGTTGGTATCAATGACGACGTATCATTTAGAAGTTTAGAAATAGGAGGCAGATTGCACACTGTTAAGAACACTTTTAACTGTATGTTCTACGGTTTGGGATCCGATGGTACAGTAGGCGCTAACAAAAACTCCATAAAAATCATTGGAGAAACCACGGATAATTACGTTCAAGGTTATTTTGTATATGATTCCAAAAAAGCCGGTGCCCAAACTGTATCGCATTTACGTTTTGGACCAGACCCAATTTATTCAACCTATTTAATTCATAAAGCAGATTTTATCGCCTGTCATCAATTTAATTTTATTGAAAAGTATGATATTTTGACAAACATTAAAAAAAGAGGTACTTTCTTGTTGAACTCTCCTTTTTCAAATGAAGATATTTGGGACATATTACCCCAAAAAATGCAAGAGGAAATAATAGATAATGAATTGAATTTTTATGTTGTTGACGCATCAAAAGTAGCACATGAAGCGAATCTTGGTAAAAGAACAAATACTGTTTTACAAACTTGTTTCTTTGCTATTTCCGGGGTTTTACCAAAAGAGGAGGCCATTCAGAAAATCAAGGATGCTATTGTAAAATCATATTCCCATAAAGGGGATAAGGTTGTTCAAATGAATTTCAACGCTGTTGATAAATCATTGGAAAACCTTCAAAAAGTTGATTATCCTAAGAAAATTACCACAGATAGGGAATTAAAACCGATAATGACAGGTAATGCAGACCCATTTGTAAAAGAAGTATTGGGGAAAATACTGGTAGGAAAAGGAAACGAGTTGCCAGTAAGTGCTTTCTCGGTAGATGGTACGTTCCCAACAGGAACCACCCAATACGAAAAACGAGGTATTGCTGATATTGTTCCTGTTTGGGATGGCGAAGAACTATGTACACAGTGTAATAAGTGTGTTGCCATTTGTCCTCATGCAGCCATTAGGGCTAAAGTAGTTGCTAATGAAGAATTAGCAGGAGCACCTTCATCATTAAAATCTGTTCCGGCTAAAGGCAGACCATTTACAAGTGAAGAAGAGTCTTATGTATTACAAGTATCTCCACAGGATTGTACAGGTTGCGATCTTTGTGTAGCTGTATGTCCTGCTGTAAGTAAAGAAGATCCAGACTTTAAAGCTATCAATATGCACAAAAAGCTTGAAGTGGAAGCCGTAGAAGGTGAGAATTGGAATTATTTTATTGATTTACCGGATTATAACAGAGCCGAATTGCAAATTACAAATATAAAAGGGTCTCAATTCCTTGAGCCATTATTCGAGTTTTCCGGTGCATGTTCCGGCTGTGGTGAAACACCTTATATTAAAATGTTAACCCAATTATATGGAGACAGTATTTTAATTGCCAACGCAACGGGTTGTTCATCCATATATGGAGGAAATTTACCAACAACGCCTTATAAAGCCAACAAATTTGGTAGAGGTCCAGCTTGGGCAAACTCATTATTTGAAGATAATGCCGAATTTGGTTTGGGCATGAAATTGGCTTTAACCAAAAAACATGAAATAGCTGTTCAACTATTAAAAGGATTAGAAGCAGAAGTTGGTAGCGAATTGGTTGAAGCAATCTTGAACAATCCAGAAAAAACGGAAGCGGACAAAGCAGAAAACTTCGCTAATCTTGACAAACTTAAAGACAAGTTAGCAGGCATTGATAATGCTAATGCTAAAAAACTGTCACAATTAACAGAGTACTTACGCAAAAAAGCCGTTTGGATACTTGGTGGAGATGGTTGGGCCTATGATATTGGTTTTGGTGGTGTTGACCACGTATTGGCATCCGGGGAAAACATCAATATTATGGTGTTGGATACAGAGGTTTATTCAAATACAGGCGGGCAAACATCTAAGGCAACCCCATTAGGTGCAAGTGCCAAATTCTCTGTATCCGGTAAACGAACCAGCAAGAAGAGTTTGGCCTTACAAGCGATTTCTTATGAAAATGTTTATGTAGCCCAAGTAGCGGTAGGAGCAAAGGATTTACAAACGCTGAAAGCTATTGAAGAAGCAGAAGCCTACGATGGCCCATCATTGATCATTGCGTATTCCCCTTGTATTGAACACGGTTACGATTTAAAAGATGGGTCTATGCATCAGGAAAAAGCTGTGGAAACAGGGTATTGGCCATTATTTAGATTCGATCCTTCCAAACCAAAAGGCAAGAAGTTTAAACTGGATTCTAAAGCACCGGCAGCACCTCTTGAGGACTTCATGTATTTGGAAACCCGTTTCTCTAGAGTTGTTAAGGATGATGCTGAATTAGGAGCTAAACTTCTTAAGCAAGCACAAGAGGAAGTAGATTCCAAATGGGAACGATTAGAGATCTACAAGGATATGTAACATGCCTAAGCTTAGGTAATTGTTTGTTTAATATAAAATCATTCTCCATGCTGTATTTATAGCATGGAGAATGATTACTATAAATTACTAACTATTAATTATTTTATCATGGAAACAGAAGCAACGAAATACTTTTTAAATGCTGCTCAAAAATTGAACCAAGCCAACAAAGAGCTGTTCAAACCAGAAGAAGATATTGTAACGTATTTAGTCTGCAAAAATTCTCAGTATGCTATAGAAAATTACTTAAAAGGTTATCTTTTAAAAAACGGTTTCGAACCTAGTCAATACAAAACCATAGATAGTCTTTATGAACAATGCAAAAGAATAAATAAAGGTTTTGAAAAAGTGGATTTAGCAGACTTTAATTGTAAGTCTTCCCCTAATTTAGAAACAAAATTTTGTAATAATGTTTCAAAAGTTAACAAGTGTTTTGATGCAGCAGATAGCTTAGACACCTTTCTTAAGAGAGAAAAAATTATTTAATTCAAAACTTCTATAGATTAGATTAAAAAAATGAAGTCATAAAACGTTTATTAATTAATTGGTTAATTCTTTTTAGCCAAAAAGTTCTCTATGGAGAATATATTGTGAACTTATAATTTAGGCTTCAATATTTATAACTTTTTCTATTTGTGGCGCATACTTTTTAATGGTCATTTCCACACCAGATTTTAAAGTCATTTGATTTACACTACAGCCAACGCAGGTACCTTGCAACTGAACTTTTACCAAAGTATCGTTATCCTCAATGGATAATAATGAAATATCGCCACCATCACTTTGTAAAAACGGTCGAATTTCATCTAGTGCTTTTTCAATATTTAATTTAAGTTCTTCTGTAGTCATGTTTTATTTTTTCCTCACCCTACCCTCCCCAAAGGAAAGGGAAAAGCGGTTTGTTATTTCTTTACTGCTGAACAACCAGCCATTGTCGTAATTTTTATTGCTTCGGTTGGTGGCAAATCGTCATTTCGTCTTACCACTTCTTGTACAACATTCTGCGTTAGTTTTTCAAAAGCTTTCTCTAAAGGCGTTGCCGTTTGTAATGCCGCAGGACGCCCAATATCGCCAGCTTCCCGTATGCTTTGTACCAAAGGCAACTCACCTAAAAATGGTATTTCTAAATCTTCTGCTAAGTTTTTAGCACCTTCTTTTCCGAAAATATAATATTTATTATCTGGTAATTCTGCAGGTGTAAAGTAAGCCATATTTTCAATAATTCCTAAAACAGGAACATTTATACTCTCTTGTTGAAACATAGCCACCCCTTTTTTAGCATCTGCCAAGGCCACATTTTGAGGTGTACTTACTACAACCGCCCCAGTAATTGGCAACGATTGCATAATGCTTAAATGAATATCGCCTGTGCCTGGAGGTAAATCTATTAACAAGAAATCTATCTCGCCCCAAGCCGCATCAAAAATCATTTGGTTTAAAGCTTTAGCTGCCATAGGCCCTCGCCAAACAACCGCTTGATTGGGTTGTGTAAAAAACCCTATGGATAATATTTTAACCCCGTAGTTTTCCACGGGTTTCATTTTAGATTTTCCGTCAACATTTACCGCTAAAGGTTTTTCAGCCTCCACATCAAACATAATAGGCATTGAAGGGCCGTAAATATCGGCATCCAAAACACCTACTTTAAAGCCCATTTTAGCTAAAGTAACTGCCAAATTTGCTGTTACGGTAGATTTACCTACACCGCCTTTACCAGAGGCCACCGCTACAATATTTTTTATTCCTGGAATGGGATTACCTTTTATAACATTGGCTTTTGGTGTTGCTGGTGCATCCACTTTTATATTGACCGTAATTTTAGCTTTTTCGTAAACCTGCTCATGAATGGTTTTAAGGATATCAACTTCAGTACGTTTTTTAGCTTGCAAACTTGGGTTTTTAATGGTGATATCTACAATAACCTCATCAGCAAAAGTCACTACATTTTTTACAGCTCCGCTTTCCACCATGTTTTGTCCTTCGCCGGGAACTGTTATAGTTTCTAAAGCTTTTAGTATTTCTTGTTTATTGAGTTTCATTTCTTTTATTAAGAATCATTCTAAAGGCAAAGATAGGTAATAAAGTATGAAGTCTAAATAGAGAAGCTAAAAGTTTTATTGATGTAATTATTGGGTTTTCTTATGAAATAAGATTTGTGATTATTTGTAAATTTGTGATTATTAGGAAATAGCTAAGACTAATATGATCGTTAATAAAACACTTATAATGACTTAAATAGAGAACAGCTAATCCTTATTTAATTACTCTTGAACGAAAACTTTATCGTTAAATAGTTGAAAAACAATTTTTTCAGACTAAAAACAAGCTCCATTTTTTTCCTAGTGACTTTGGTGTTAAGTTTGTATTAATAGTGAAACCCTTGATTTTTATAATCGAGATAAATCATTAAAAAAATGTTTAATTTAAAGAAAAAAACCGTTACAGAAGACGCTCAACACATTATTGGTATTGTTGAGGAGTATTCGAACAAAAAATACATACAAAAATTAATGTCTCCTATTTCTGATGAATATTTTCTTATCGATTCAGAAAATGAAATTTCTATTTGTATAGGTGATGAACACGTTACGCTTTCTAATCATATTTTTCTTTATAAGAAGATTTTCGGTTTAAGTTTTACAGATAAATTGAAGAAAACAGTTAAGGAGAACATGGAAAAAGAAATGCAGCTTTTAAAACAGTCTCTTTTTAATAACGAAACCAATTTACTTTCAAATGTTTTAAAATTAGCCAGTAATAAAGAAGATATTAAAAAAGCAAGCTAATATTTTTGAAGTCTTCATTTTTCAAAGTAAAACATTTGGGTCCCAAAATACCTTGTCAAAATTTTGAATTTGGTTATCTATAACAACAACACCTTCGCTCTCCAATAATTGTTGCATTAGATTTGTACCATCAAAATGATGTTTACCCGTTAGCAATCCTTTTCTGTTTACCACACGATGCGCTGGCACATCTTTACCGCCAGAACCATTCATGGCATAACCAACCATTCGCGCACTTCGGGCAGCCCCTAAATAGGTTGCAATAGCACCGTAACTTGTAACTCTTCCGTGAGGAATTTGTTTTGCAACTTCGTATACTTTATCGAAAAAATTAAGGGATTCTGGTTGCATTTTTAAAAATCTTGAATAATATTAATTAAAGTTACTACGGAAATGATACCCGTAATAGCACCAATAATTCGGTTCATGTTTTTTTGAGAGGTGAAGCTTTTCTCTTTTATTTTATCAAAGAAGAAAATATACATATAAAGTGTTACAAATGTTCCTGTAACGGCTCCGATGACATACGCCATAATACTTGTTCTTTCGAAAGTCATCCAACCAAATGACGCCAGGGTAATAGTCATATACCCTTGATACGGTATGGGAAATACATTGATTACCGACAATAAAATACCTTGAAAAAACCGACTGTGCTTGCTCTTTATTTTAGGTTCTATTTGTTGTTTGGGAGAAGACTTAGCCACAAATAAAAAATAAATGGTTATCAAGATAAAAATAACTAGTGCGACAGCTCTTAAAATACCAATAACTTCTGGATGCATGCTTAAATAACGTGCAAAAATACTTGCTACATAGGTTTGAACCAAAACAATAACACAAACCCCTGCGGAAAATACAATACCTCTAACATGCCCTTCTTTTAGGCTTATTTTAGCTGCCGTCATATTTAACAACCCTGGTGGAATAACACCAATCATTGCAAAAAATAAACCTAAAAAGAAGACAAAGGTTATGTTCACTATTATTTTATTTTGAACCGAATATACGTAATTGGTTTGTTTTGCTCTAAATATTGTGATTCGTAAAAGGTTTGAATACTTGTAACTTCTTCTGGGCTTCCCTCTTGTTTATACACGTTATGATTGGCATAAAGTACGTCATGTCCTGCACCGTGCAATAACCCAAGGGTGTAACCGTGCATAAATTCGCTATCGGTTTTTAAGTTTATAGCACCTTCTGGTTTTAAAATGGTTTTATAACGCTGTAAAAACGTGGCGTTTGTCATTCTGTGTTTGGTACGCTTGTATTTTATTTGAGGATCGGGAAAGGTAATCCAAATTTCATCAACTTCGTTTTCAGCAAAAGCATGGTCTATAAGTTCAATTTGTGTACGTAAAAATGCCACGTTTTTAATATTTTCCTCAATAGCTGTTTTAGCACCCCGCCAAAAACGTGCGCCTTTTATATCAATACCAATAAAATTTTTGTTTGGATATTTTTGAGCTAATGCCACTGAATACTCTCCTTTTCCGCAACCTAATTCTAAAACTAAGGGATTATCGTTTTTGAAAACTTCGCTTCTCCAATTCCCTTTTAAATTGAAATTTGAATGGACTAACTCGTCTCTTGTTGGTTGAAATACGTTTGAAAAGGTTTCGTTTTCTTTAAAACGCCTCAATTTATTTTTACTTCCCACTTATAATTTGCTAATGAATATTTTAATATTTGGTAAAATTAAGGAAATATACGCGAGCCTTAATATGTTATCTTTGAATTTAGCAAAAAAGTGCGTTAGGGATTGAGGCATTTGTTGAAGCTCTCCCGATTTTTCATCGGGAAGCGACTGCCGAAAGCCCGACCCTTGGGTAACGCCAAAATAATTATTAATGAAAAAACGAATTTTAGTAGCGCCATTAAACTGGGGTTTGGGACATGCCACACGAAGTATTCCTATAATTAATGCGTTAATTGCGCATGGTTACCAACCCATTATTGCAAGTGATGGTGTTGCTTTAAAATTGTTACAGAAAGAATTTCCTGGTATTTCTACCATAGAGTTACCAGCTTATAATGTTACCTATGCTAAAAAAGGAAAGCACTTTAAATTCAAGTTATTAAAAGATTCCCCAAAGCTTATTAAGGCTATAAAAGCCGAAAAGGAAGCGACTAAACAGATTGTTGAAATACAGAATATTTCGGGGATTATTTCGGATAACAGACTGGGCGTTTACAGTAAAAAAGTACCGTCGGTTTTTATAACCCACCAATTGCATGTTTTAAGCGGAAATACCACGTGGTTGAGCACTAAAATGCATCAAAAAATCATTAAAAAATTTGATGCTTGTTGGGTTCCAGATGTGGAAAACGAACCAAATTTAAGCGGGAAATTAGGGCATCCTGATAGTTTTGATTTACCTACTAAATATTTAGGGCCTTTAAGTAGATTTGAAAAGAAAAACACCAAAACCGTAAATGATATTTTGGTTTTGCTTTCTGGACCTGAACCACAACGCAGCCTTTTGGAAGAGAAATTATTCACCGAGTTAGCACCTTTTCAGGGAAAAGTTGTTTTTGTAAAAGGTATTATGGAACAGGAACAAACCATACAGGTTTTGGGGAATATGACTATTTATAATTTTATGACATCAAATTTACTTGAAAAAACCATTAACGAGAGCGCATTGGTTATTGCAAGATCGGGTTACACCACTGTGATGGACTTAGCGAAACTTAGCAAAAAAGCATTTTTTATACCAACTCCGGGGCAATTTGAACAAGAATATTTAGCAAAACGGTTGACTAAATTAGGATTAGTGCCCAGTTGTAAACAAGAAGAATTTAGCTTAGAAAAGTTAAATGATATCGAATCATTTGATGGTTTAAAAGCCTTTGATTTTGAAGTGGATTATAAAAAATTATTCAGCCTTTTCGAGGGTAAATGAAAACTCACTACCCACACCATATTCACTTTCTACATAAATTTTTTCGTCGTGCGCTTCAATAATATGTTTTACTATTGACAAGCCCAAACCAGAACCGCCTTCTTTACGCGAGCCACTTTTATCAACCCTGTAAAAACGTTCGAATAATCGCGGTAAATGTTCTTGAGAGATGCCTTCCCCATTATCAGTAACCCTAACAATAACCTTATTTTTTATAAGGTTTTCTATACTTACTTCGGTGGTTCCTTTACCTCTTCCGTATTTTATGGAATTTACCATTAAATTAGCTAATACTTGCTGGATACGCTCTCTATCAGCTTTAACCAAAATAGGATCAACATAATCCATATCAAACGTCAACGTAATTTTCCTTTTGGCAGCTTTCATTTCAAGCATATCAAAAACATTCTTAACCAGCTCTACAATATCAAACACTTCAGTTTTTAAACTTAAATCACCAACCTCTAACTTAGTAATCATATCTAAATCCTTAATAATATAACCGAGTCTTTCAATGCCTTTACTTGCCCTTTCTAGATATTTTTCTCTTGTATTTTTATCATCCATAGCACCATCAAGCAATGTTAAAATATAGCCTTGCACGGTAAATAATGGGGTTTTTAATTCATGGGATACGTTGCCCAAAAACTCTTTCCTGTACTGTTCTCGAACCTTAAGGGTTTCTATTTCTATTTTCTTATCACGTGCAAACTTATCTATTTCCTTAGTCAGGGTACGCATATCTGTGGTTATAGCTCCTTTGGTTAAGCTTGCGGATTCTAAAAGTGTCAAATCATCATAGATCTTTTTTACACGCCTATATATAAACCGTTCAACCCTAAACTGAACAACTAAAAAAGAAAATATGTAGGTTAGAATAAAAAATAGAGGTATCGACCACCAAATAACATCAAAAAATAAATACAAAAAAACGCTCACTAAGAGCGTTATGTATAGTGTGATATAAAATGAGGTTTTTATTGCAAATCGGTATGATTTTTTAAATTTTGTCTGCATTAATCTACAAACTTATAGCCTACTCCTTTTACGGTTTTAAAACTTTTATCGCCTAATTTTTCACGTAGTTTACGAATGTGTACATCAATTGTACGACCGCCAACAACCACTTCGTTACCCCAAACGTTATCAAGAATTTCATCACGCTTAAATACTTTTCCTGGTTTGGATGCCAACAAAGATAATAATTCAAATTCTTTTCTTGGTAATATTATTTCTTTTCCTTTTGAGATAATTTTGTATTCTTCTCTATTTATTTCAAGAGTCCCAATTTTAACGGTATTAACAACATCTTCTTCCTTAAAACGACGTAAAAGCGCCTTTACCTTACTTACCAAAACCTTAGGTTTTATTGGTTTTGTAATGTAATCATCGGCACCGGCATCAAATCCTGCCACTTGAGAATAATCTTCTCCTCTTGCTGTTAAAAAAGTAACAATGGTGTTTTTTAGATCTGGGTTTTTTCTGATGAGTTCACAGGCTTCAATACCATCCATTTCTGGCATCATTACATCTAATATAATCAAATGGGGGAGTTCTTTTTTTGCCTTTTTAACGCCTTCAAATCCATTTTCGGCAGTTATTACTTGATACCCTTCACTTGATAAATTGTATCCTACAATTTCCAAAATATCTGGCTCATCATCAACCAATAATATTTTTATATCCTTTTTTTTCATTAAGTAAATTAAAACCTATTTATAGAAGTAAAGATAAAGCTAATAACATAAAGATATTAAAATTCTAAAAATTAATAACATTAAGGTAACAAACAACTTACACGAATTTAACGTTTCGACAAATAGCATAAATCTTTAACATTTTTTTGGTATACCTTTTGTTAGATTTTACTACTTTTATGATTGTAATAGAAATTATGGCAAAAAACTACTTTTTTATCTTACTATTTTCCTTAACATTTATGATTTCCCAACAAGGGCTATCGCAAAACAATGTTAACAGAAACCCTATACAACAAGGTATACAAGACTTATCTATATACCCTAACCCTGTTACAAACGGTAAAATATTCATTTATATTACATCTAAACTTAATTTAACAAAAAAGGTTGATTTTTATAATGTTTTGGGAAAACGGATTTTTTCGACTGTTATTACTGGCAAAGAGGTAAATATTGCTAACCTCAGCAAAGGTGTTTATATAATGAAGATTACGGAAAACAACATTAGCGAAACACGCAAATTAGTGATAAAGTGACATAACCTTTAATAAATTTTAAAAGTGCTGCCTTATGGTGGCGCTTTTTTTATTTTATATATTTTTGTTTTTTGTTCTCAATATTAATTTTTCAATTGAACAGATATATTTAGAGTCTGATTAAGATTTCGTCAATTATTTTTTTATGCCTCTTTTTGCGCATTATTTCGTTAAAATTTTGAACCGTAACTAGGCTATGTTTAAAAATTTTGCCTTATACTGCATCAAAAATAGCCTATAATCCCGATAATTATCGGGACTAATCACAAACTCTTAAACAGACTCTTAAATGATAGACACTAATGCCATTTTTAATATAGATGCTGAACAAAAGTTCAATAAATTGGCATTGGACATCTTTAACCATCAATTTAAAAATAACAAAGTATATAGGTCGTTTTGTGATTTATTATATAGGCATCCTAGCGATGTAAAAACCATTGAGGAAATCCCATTTTTACCTATTCAGTTTTTTAAATCCCATCAAGTTTTAAGTTCTACTGAAAACATTCAAACAACTTTTAGCAGTTCAGGAACAACGGGAAGTTTTACTAGTAAACATCATGTAACCCATTTAGAAATTTACAAGCAAAGCTTCACTAAAGGGTTTCAACAATTTTATGGAAATATTGAAGATTATGTTGTTCTCGCACTTTTACCATCTTATTTAGAGCGTGAAGGTTCATCGTTAATTTATATGGTTAACGATATGATTTCTGAATCGGGACATAATGAAAGTGGATTTTATTTGAATAATTTTTCTGAATTAAAAGACACCCTTATTAGACTTGATTCCGCAGAAAAAAAAGTGTTATTAATTGGTGTTTCTTTTGCCTTATTAGATTTGGTTGAAACCTATCAATTTCATTTGAAAAATACTATTGTTATGGAAACTGGAGGTATGAAAGGGAAACGAAAGGAACTCATTAGAGAGGAGCTACATAAACAACTTAAAAATGGTTTTGGTGTTGAAAATATACATAGTGAATATGGTATGACCGAACTTTTAAGTCAGGCCTATTCAAAAGGAAACGGTGTTTTTAACTGCCCAAATTGGATGAAAGTTTTAACTCGTGACACTGAAGATGCTTTGAGTATAAATACTTTTGAAAAAGCTGGCGGCATCAATATTATCGATTTAGCTAATATAAATTCTTGCTCCTTTATTGCTACTCAAGATTTAGGATTTGTTAATAGGGACGGGGCGTTTGAAATTGTTGGGCGTTTTGATAATTCAGATATTCGAGGTTGCAATCTTATGGTTTTATAGTCTGTAAGTTACGTTCAGTATTCCGACTTATTATAAAATCTTCTTTATGAAAACTATAATTCTTTTATTCTTAATAGTTACTTCATCAGCATACGCCCAAACCATTGATTATAATTTAAAAAAAGGATATATGGCCAATGGCTATGATGTTGTATCATATTTTAATAACGAGGCATTAGAAGGTAATAAAAAATTTACTTCTAAATATGATGGTGCAGATTACAAATTTTCTTCAGAAAAAAACCTAACTCTATTTACTGAAAACCCAGAAAAGTACGTGCCTCAATATGGCGGATATTGTGCTTATGCTATTGCTGAAAAAGCTGATAAAGTTTCTATTAATCCAAAAACCTTCCAAATAAAAGATGGAAAACTCAATTTGTTTTACAATGCTTGGGGAACAAATACTTTAGAACTATGGCAAAAAGGAAACGAAGATATATTACAGAACAAAGCAGATGAAAATTGGGAAAAAATAAAATTCAAAAATTAATATTTTGATTTGTAAGGTTTAAAAGTTCTTTACGACAAAGGTTACAGCTAAGAAAAAGAAAGATTAATTTTTTTAGTTGGTTGGTTATTAAGCCTGAGTTTTACTCAGGCTTTTTTTATTTTATTTTTAATATGAAATAGCTTTTTTTACCACGTTGTAATAACACAAATTTATTATTGATTAGGTCTTCAGAAGTAATTTGATAATCGTCTTTTACCTTTTCTTTATTTACTGAAATGGAGTTTTCTTTTAAAGCTCTTCGTGCTTCACCGTTAGATTTTAAAAAATGGCCTTTTTCAGCTAAAGCAGCAATAATATCGAGTCCGTTTTCAATATCAGATTGCTCAATTTCAGTTTGTGGTACACCATCAAAAACATCTAAAAACGTTTGTTCGTTAAGTTGTTTTAAATCTTCACTAGTAGATTTTCCAAAAAGAATGTTACTTGCTTTAAGAGCATTATCTAAATCGTCTTCAGAATGAACCATTTTTGTAATTTCTTCTGCTAAACGTTTTTGCAACACTCGTAAATGCGGTGCTTCTTGATGTTCTTTTATTAATGCATTAATTTCATTTTGCTCCAAAAACGTAAATATTTTAATATACTTTTCGGCATCCTCATCGCTAGAATTTAACCAATACTGATAGAATTTATAAGGTGATGTTCTGTTAGCATCCAACCATACATTACCACCTTCAGATTTTCCAAATTTAGAACCGTCTGATTTTGTTATTAACGGGCACGTAATAGCATATCCTTTACCACTATCTATTCGTCTAATTAATTCGGTTCCCGTTGTAATATTTCCCCATTGGTCGCTTCCGCCCATTTGAATGGTACAATCTTTTTCTTTGTACAAATGCAAAAAATCGTAACCTTGAACCAATTGGTATGTAAATTCGGTAAAACTCATCCCTTCAGAGGAATCAGAAGAAATTCTGTTTTTTACTGAATCTTTAGCCATCATATAGTTTACAGTAATATGTTTACCAACATCACGAATAAATTCAAGAAATGAAAAATCTTTCATCCAATCGTAATTATTAACTAAAATAGCAGCGTTTTCAGCATCACTTTCAAAATCTAAAAAATGTGCCAACTGGTTTTTTATCGCGTCTTGATTATGACGTAATGTGTTTTCATCCAATAGATTGCGCTCGTTGGATTTTCCCGAAGGATCGCCTATCATACCTGTGGCACCACCGACTAAAGCCACAGGTCTGTGTCCGCAACGTTGATAATGCGCCAATAACATAATAGGAACTAAATTACCAATATGTAAAGAATCTGCCGTAGGATCAAAACCCACATAAGCACTTCGCATGCTTTCCATTAAATGGGCTTCTGCACCGGGCGTAGCGGTATGTATCATGCCTCTCCAAGTTAATTCTTCAACAAAATTCTTTATCATTATTCAAACTATTTAGTAATCTTTGGCAAATATAAAAATACGCGTATAATTAGGCATGTATTATGTTTAATTCTTTGAGTAAAAAAGATAGAAGACGGAAAACCGATGACAAAAGATGGATTGGAAAGTCGAAACGAAATTATTTTCTCATGTAAGGTATAAAGTATTTAAGACACGGATTTCACAGATTTTCACGGATTGACTGTATAACTTGTATAACTGGCACAGAGACTTAATACTATCACTGATATTTGATATTTGACTTTTTACTGCATACTGAAGACTGAAGACTGAAGACTGAAGACTGCGACTGCGACTGAAAACTAATTTTTCTCCTTATCTATTTCAAATATTCACTACTTTAGTCGCATGATTTTAGTAACTGGAAGTACAGGTTTAGTTGGCGCGCATTTACTTTATAAATTAATAAGTAATAACGAAAAAGTTAGAGCTATTTATAGAAATGAAGGTAAATTAAACAATGTTAAAAAAGTATTTTCTACTTACATTGATGATTATAAAAATCTTTTTGAAAATATCGATTGGGTTAAAGCTGATATTTTAGATATCCCCTCATTATCCAAAGCCTTTAAAGGTATCGATTATGTATATCATTGTGCTGCATTTGTTTCGTTTGAACCCGATAAATACCATCTTTTACGACGCACTAATATTGAAGGTACAGCAAATATTGTGAATCTTTGTATTTCAAATTCAATAAAAAAACTATGCTATGTGAGTTCTATAGCAACCATAGGAAATGAACTGAATAACAATCCCATTACTGAAGATTCTGTCTGGAATCCAGAGGAGGAACACAGCGTATATGCCATAACAAAATATGGTGCTGAAATGGAAGTTTGGCGCGGTACACAAGAAGGCGTTGATGCCATAATTGTAAACCCAGGGGTTATTTTGGGTGCTGGTATTTGGCGTTATGGCAGTGGTAATTTGTTTAAAAAAGCACGTAAAGGTTTGAACTATTACACTGCTGGAACTATTGGTGTGGTTGCTATTGAGGATGTCATTTCTATTATGGTTGCACTTTTAAAAAGCGACATCATAAATGAACGTTATGTTTTAGTTGCTGAAAATTGGACTTACAAAAAGTTTTTACAAGCTTTAGCTAAAAGTGTGAACAGTAAGGAACCCAAAAAGATGGCTTCAAAAAAGTTATTGAGCTTTGCATGGAGATTAGACTGGTTAAAACACAAAATTACTGGAAAACGCAGGCAATTAACAAAACATTTGGCTCAGTCTTTATCTTCTGAAACAAATTACAATAGTGATAAAATAAAAAACGCACTTAACTATGCTTTTAAAGATATAAACAAAAGTATTACTGAGATTGGGAACCTGTATCTGAAACAGGAGCGATAAGTTCTCCTCTATCTACTTCAAACTTCTTTTTTAATAAAGTTTCGGTTAAAGAATCTTTTTCTAATTTTATTTTTAGTGAATCTTTCATTTTAATAAACCCCAAAGAATCTTTATTATTGATACGGTATATCGAATCTTGTTTCTTTTTTGCTTTGGCTGCCTCTTCTTCCTTCAGTTCCAATGCCTTATAAATCCCTTTAAGCTCATCTAAACTATCAATAACCTTGGTGTAAATATCTTCGTATTCTTTTGAGTAAAAAGCATAATAATCATTACTTAAAGCAAATTGTAAACTATCAATATTGTGTTTTGTAAAAACGTAGGTTTCCGGATTTATTCCATGATCTTCCATTATTTTTTTATTAATAGCGTTGGCAGATGCAATTAACTTAACATCAATTAAAATGTCAACCATTTTAGCCTTGGAAATTAAATTCTTTGGTTTCTCAGGTTTTTTATATTGATAACACGAAGCTACCAAAAAAACAACTCCTGTAAATATGACTAATCGTTTAAAAATCATCTATTAAAAGTTAATCGTTTTGCAGCTTTAACATCAGAAAATTTAGCATTATTATATACTAAACTACCATTTAAAAAAGTATGCGTAATTCTTGATTTAAAGCTTGTGCCTTCAAAAGGAGACCATCCACATTTATAGAGAATATTGTCTTTATTAACTGTCCAAGGGTTATTCAAATCTACCAAAACTAAATCTGCGAAATACCCTTCTTTTATATAGCCTCTTTTTTCAACTTGAAACAAAATAGATGGATTATGGCACATTTTTTCTACAATTTTCTCTATTGATATTTTACCTTTATGATACATTTCCAACATAGCAGGTAAGGCATGTTGTACCAAAGGCCCACCTGAAGGCGCACTAGTATAAACATTATTTTTCTCGGCAATAGTATGCGGCGCATGGTCTGTTGCAATGACATCAATTCTATCATCTAGTAAAGCGTCCCATAATTGCAACCTATCTTTTTCTGTTTTTACAGCAGGGTTCCACTTTATATGTGTCCCTTTTTTATCGTAATCCTTATCATTAAACCATAAATGGTGAATACAAACCTCGGCTGTGATTTTTTTGTCTTTTAAAGGAATTTTATTGCTGAACAACTTCGTTTCTTTTCCAGTCGACAAATGAAACACATGTAACCTTGCTCCTGTTTTTTTTGCCAATTCAATAGCTTTTGAAGATGATAAATAACAAGCTTCCTCACTTCTAATAATGGGATGGTATTTTATAGGAATATCATCTCCAAACTTATCCAAATGTTCTTGAAAATTCTTTTTTATTGTTTCTTCGTCTTCGCAATGTACAGAAATAACCATATCTGTACTCTTGAAAATTTTCTCTAAAACTTTGGGGTCGTCAACTAACATATCTCCTGTTGAAGAGCCTAAAAATAATTTTAATCCAGCAACGTTTTTAGAATCAACTTTTAAAATTTCGTCTAAATTATCATTAGCCCCTCCAAACATAAATGAATAATTAGCAAACGATGTTTTTGCTGCTATTTCAAATTTCTGCTCTAATTTTTCAACCGTAGTTGCTTGCGGAACTGTATTTGGCATTTCAATAAAAGATGTGATACCACCAGCAATTGCCGCACGTGATTCTGTTTCTATATTCCCCTTATGTGTTAATCCTGGCTCTCTAAAATGCACTTGATCATCAATAGCTCCAGGTAAAATATACTTTCCTTCAGCATCAATAACGTGCACATCTGAAGATTTTGCGCTTATTGAATCATTAATTTCTTTTATAAATTCATCTTCAATTAAAATATCACCTTTGAAAATTGAACCTTCATTTGCAATGTTCGCATTCTTAATTAATGTTTTCTTTAATGCCATATCGCTTCCTATTTTTTAAATAAACTTTTAAATTTCATTGATATGACTCCAAAAATAGCTTCTGAAATAATACCTGAACTTAATTTAGATACGCCTTTTGTTCTATCAGTAAATATTACTGGTACCTCAACAATTTTAAATTTTTTTAAATAGGCTTTAAATTTCATTTCTATTTGAAATGCATAGCCTATAAACTTGACTTTGTTTAAATCTATGGCTTCTAAAACATGACGTTTATAACAAACGAAACCAGCTGTGGTATCATCAATTTTCATGCCCGTAATGATACGCACATATTTTGACGCTAAATATGACATCAGTACCCGACTCATTGGCCAATTAACCACATTTACGCCCTTTACATAACGTGAGCCTATAGATAAATCTGCGCCATTAATGTGACATGCTTCGTATAACTTTATTAAATCGTCAGGGTTATGTGAAAAATCGGCATCCATCTCAAAAATATAATCATACTTTTTAGCTAAACACCATTTAAAACCATGAATGTAAGCTGTACCTAATCCGGATTTCTCTTTTCGAACTTCTAAAAACAAACGGTTAGGAAAATCATTCTGAAGTTCTTTTACTTTTAAAGCCGTTAAATCTGGTGAGTTATCGTCAACAATTAAAACATGTATAGTATCAGATTTTGAAAGCACCGCTTTTATAATGGCTTCAATATTTTCTATTTCGTTGTATGTGGGTATAATAACAACCGTGTTTTGCATGCTCTAATTTTGTTGGAAATACCTAATTTTTAGCAAATGTACATTATTTAAAAGATTCTTTTTTCTAAATATTCCTTAATAATTATAGCGCTATTGTTAATATTTATAATAATTTTATCCTATGATTCGCGATGTATCTTCAAATGAATTATTCACCATTCTGCTAGTAGCAGGTCTAGTTATTATAGCTATAGCAAAAATGACGGCCCCTAAACGGTTTGAAGACTTTTTATTGGTTATAGGAAACTCAAAATATTTGAAAATTTATTCTCGAGATCAAAAATTCCTTGATAAATTTGATGCGCTTTTATTTGGTAATTTAATACTAGGTTTAGCTACTTTTAGTTTTGTAGTTTACAAGAATATATATGATACCAAAGGTATTGACGTCAATATCCTTTTTAAATTAATTATCGGTATTAGTACTTTTATTTTAATTAAAGTACTCATTGAACGCCTTATTGGAAGCCTATTTGAAATTGATAAATTGATAGACCAATACCTATTTCAAAAAATCAGTTACAAAAACTATTTAGGCCTTTTACTTTTACCAATAAATGCTATTTTACTCTTTAGTTTTAATAACTCACTTCATTTAGTTTATATATTTACAGTGTTACTACTAATAGTTAATATTATTGGGCTAATTACTTCATTTAAAACACATCAAAGTTTAATAAAAAGTAACTTATTTTATTTTATTTTGTATCTTTGCGCTCTCGAAATCGCACCCTACATTATATTGTACCAAGTGTTTGTTTCATAAAAACTATAATTAGTGGACCCCTATGAAAGTGAAAACCATTTTAGTATCTCAGCCAGAACCTAAAATTGAGAACTCGCCTTACTTCGATTTACAAGAAAAACAAAAGGTTAAAATAGATTTTAGACCTTTTATTCATGTTGAAGGCGTTTCAGCAAAAGAAATTAGACACGAAAAAGTAGATTTAAATAATTATACCGCTATTATACTTACGAGTAGAAATGCTGTGGACCACTTTTTTAGAGTTGCTGAAGAAATGCGTTTTAAAGTTCCTGATAGTTTGAAATATTTTTGTCAGTCTGAAGCAGTGGCTTACTATTTACAAAAATATGTAGTTTATAGAAAACGTAAAATTTATGTTGGTAAACGTATATTTTCAGAGTTATCGCCATTGATTAAAAAATATAAGGACGAAAAATTCTTATTGCCAACTACTGATAAAGTAAAACCAGAAGTTCCTGAAACCCTAAATGCTTTGGGTGTAAATTGGAAACAATCTACATTTTACAAAACCGTAGTTAGCGATTTATCTGATTTAGCGAATGTGTACTATGATGTTTTAGTGTTTTTCAGTCCATCAGGAATAGAATCATTATTTCAAAACTTTCCAGATTTTAAACAAAACGAAACTAGAATTGCTGTTTTTGGAAACACAACCATTAAAGCTGTTGAAGAAAAAGGGTTGCGTGTAGATATTTCTGCGCCAACACCTGAAACACCTTCTATGACGATGGCTTTACAGAAATATATTGATAAAGTTAATAAAGGGAAATAAACCTTAGTTAGAAACAAAAAAGCTTTCATAAATACAGAATTAATTTTATGTAACTAATTTAATTGTATATTTATAAAACTAATATTTAAAAATATTTTAAATGAAAAAAAATATTATTTGTATAACACTGATGGCCTTATCGTTTATTACGTACCCCATTAGTGCAATGGCCGCTGAAAGCACGCCAATACACAAATCTGTTGAAACTAATGAAATTCCGCTAGAAATTAAAGAAATGATTGACCGATTAAATGAAATAAAAGATATGGATAAATCATCTTTAAATCGTTTAGAAAAAAAAGAATTACGTAAAGAGATGCGAGCAATAAAAAAAAGTGTTAAACGCTCAGGAAACGGTATTTACATATCAAGTGGAGCGATAATTATAATCTTACTTTTAATAATTATTCTTTAATAATTACATTAAACCAAAAAGCATCAGCCGTTAAAAAGAAGATATTGTTTGGATTTTTTCCTATTGATGAGATTTGTATATTTTCAATATGGCGTATCGGATAACTTACTCTTGTATTTTGCGTGATGGACGTGTCTTCATATTTAACTTGTCCTTTTTCATCTAAAATAACATTTTCAAGAATCGCTCCTTTTTTAATAGCATCGTTTATTTCGGGTTCCCTGCTACCGCTAAGCTGCGCTTAGTGGCAACATTACTTTTTTATTATTAGAAAAATTTGTATTCTTTTAATTTCTTTATTACTGTTGATGCCACTAAGCACAGCTTAGCGGTAGCACCTGTTGGAACAGCAGGTGAACTTGCCATGCTGCAACCAATTTACCAAAATCCCCATTAGTATTATTGAAAACTAATGGAAACTGTTTAGATGTATACTCCAAGAAAGCGTGAATTGATTCATGTAAAACTGTTTTAGCTACTGCAAGTTTTGTACCGTTATTGACTAAATTTTCACTAATTATAATTGTAGCTTCATATCTGCTAGTGTTTTGATTCCATGTAACTGTAGTTTCCCCATTTTTAGATCCAATATTCCCGACTTTATATATTGTAATAAAATCTCTATCATTAGCTACAAAACTACCTCCTAAAATATCAAAAACTTCATCTATTAATTCAGTTGTTGGTGGAGGTGATAAAGGGTCTTCAAAATCTCCTAACATTAAATCCAATATCATGCTTACCATACAAGTAGAAAGACTGGAATCTAACTTAATACCATTTATTCTTTTATCATCAAAATCCACTTCGCCATCATTATCCATAGCCTCAATAGCAAGATCAACAAACTCTTTGGCTTCAATACTACAAGTATTGCCCTTAACTTAATGACATTACACTCGCGCTAGCGAGGGATACTTAATCATTAAGTATCATTATTTGTTCATCTACCCAACCAACTTCATACTTTACTATCATATCTTTAGATATTTTCTCAATTAAATAGATTTTAGCAAAAATATCATGTTTAAATTCATATAGAGAATTATATTTTCTGATTAAATAGTCTAAATCTATGAGTTTTATGTTTTTTAATTTTTTTATAGAACAGTTATCCCTAAAGCTTTTTGTTTGATTAAAACCAAAGGTTTCATTACAGATTTTGAAATTAATAATGTTGCCATAATCTTCATATTCTTTTCTGAATTTATTCATTTTTACATAACCTTTTCCTTCAACAGGAACACTACATTTTTCTTAATTCCCTTTATCGAATAATAAATAGACGGTTTCTTTATTTTGCTCTTGTGAAAAACAAAGTAAAGAAAACAACAATAATGTAATCAGTATTATAATTTTCATTCAGTACATGTTTCGTTTGGATTATTATCTATATAGTCAGAAATAGTATCATTAATTCTGTCTTGTTCTGTTTGTGGCAAACTTGTCCAAGTTTGTATATTTGGGTATCTTAAACCTTCCCAAGCCAAGTCCATGTATAATTGTACTGGTTGCTGATTATCAGGTACAGCAATGCCCGTGTCATACTCTTGCAATATTCTTGCCAAAGTTTCTCTGTAATGTGTAGCCATTTGTGCATGTTGCCAATCTTTATGCCTTCTAAAATAATCATATATTCCAGGAAAATCTCCATTTGATAATGCGTCCAAAACATCTTGCTTTGTAACACTATCAAAGCTACACCCTGCTACCGCTAAGCATAGCACATGTTGGAACAGCTGGGTCCCTAGGCAGAGATTAGGGGTGACCTTAACTCTTAATGAATTTCCACTTTAGCAGAGGCATACATTATTTTATAATTTATTTGATGGAAGCCTAAAAGTTATCTCACTTATATTTTGCTCACGCTTTTTAAGGATTTTTATATCATAATGATCCTTCTTCCAAATCATAAACAATGGTCCATCTTCGAATTTACCCTCTACCACTTTTAAAGTAACCTTTTTTAATTTATGATCAAATTCTTTTTTTGGATTTATTTCTTTAAATTTTCCTTCAGAATCATCCTTATCAATCACTAGAATAGCATCTGGATTACCATAATCTACCGTAAATGAATTATAAAAACTACTATCAATGATGTGGTGAAAATGAATAGTAATATCCTTAATGATTTTGTTTTCATCAGTCATAATTGAAACCATATTATAAGACATCCTATAAAATTCTTTATAACTATTAGATGTATAAAGATTAACTTCTAATAGGTTTTTATGTTGAAAGCCTTCAACCAATAAGATTTGGTTGGCATAAGAAATATCTTTTCCTATTAAATTTTCAAACCTTTCAAAACTCATAACACTGCCAAATAAAAATGAATATAATAATAATATCAATTTCATGATTAATTACAATCGGTTTTTGCTCCCAGTAAATTTACAAGATATGGTGCTGGACTTGGAATTGTAAATGGAGCAGTTTGTGTCATACTACCTCCAACCAATCTCATAGCATTTTTAATGTTACTTGAAAATTCATTTCTAACCTCTTGTTCTGTGAGACCATCTGCATTTGCAAAAACATATGCATCAGTTATTCTCGTAGCAGCAGTAACTGCTTCTGCAGTAAGGTTAGCAGCTTGTCCATTTGTCATAAAAGGTGGCATTGTAAAATATATAATAGGAAAATTTGATTCAAAGAAGCCAACTTCCCAATTACCATCTGACCTAACAAAGCCATAATAAAAATTATTTCCTAAATTTGTTACTGCACATGCTTTTTGTAATGCTCCTGGAGGCTGAGCATATTCAAAACTACTACAATCCGCTCCGATAAGTGGGTTTGCCCCCTGCTAGCGCAAGCATCTTGCTTGTGCCGTTAAGTAACATAAATATCACGAGCGTGACACTCGCGCTAGCAGGGAGATATTTTTTTTAATTGATGAAACCTAAGGTTTTCAAACTTCCCTCTTTTACCCCGATATAGAACCTCGAGGAATTCTATTGATTAAAATAATTTAACTTATTCAAAATTAACTTTACCTTAATGAAAATTATAACTAAAAAACACTAAACTTAAAATTAAATCTTTCATGACTATATAATTTCTATTTCAACATTAGGTAAAATATCTTCTATAGGCTTAAAATTTAATCCTGTAAACCCTTCTTTCTTAGTTTTATTTTTTAAGTTTTCAGTTACATAATATCCAGAAAGATTATTTATACTCGAAAAAAATCTAAAAATCTCATTTTTATTTCTAGACAAATTGAAAACTATTTTTTTTGGAACAATTATCTTTTTTTCACTTTTTAAGTCTAAAAAAAAAACTTCAAAATCTTCATTTGAGTTGATTTTAACTATTTTATCTTTTAAATTCAAAAAATATGATTTTGAAATTCCTTCAACACTTAAATTATTCAAATAATTAATTCTAAAATCTATGAAAAATTCTGATTTATTAAAATCAATAATTTCATTAGAAGGGTATGAAATATGTAAAATCTTATAATCGTAAAACTCTTGCTTCAGGCCTTCCTTAACTAAGTATTGTAAACTCTTTCTATCAAACTTATATACATCATTTGACACTTTAATAGTCCAGACTTGATGCATATTCAAATATGTCTTCAAGAAATTGTAAAATCTTGATGATATTGTTTTTTTTATATCATCTGAAGCCCAATTCAAGTAATCAGTCAACTTAGATTTTTATGTAATACTAAGTTAGATAAAACATACTGTGAATCTTTTTTTGGCGGTTTATAATATCCTTCTCCGTTTTCAAAAAGATTACCTAACTTAGTACCATCAGTTGTTTGAGGATTTCTTCCAATTTCTTTAATGTCAAATGAGTTATCTAATTTAAAAAGCATTATGGTATATAGTTATTAATTAAAGTCACAAAATCTCCAGACGAGTTATTTGGAGCCCCCTACTAACGCTAAGAATGTTGCTTATGTTATTAAGTAATATAAATATCATGAGTGTGATGCTCGTATTAGCATGGGATAAGCATCTTATCTTAATCGTAACTTCAAGTAACAGATGTATCACGAACGTAAAACTCAATTTAGCGAGGAAAATACTCAAATTTAGTTACACTATCATTTTTAAAATGAATTTTTAACTTTATTGTCTTAAAATCTGCCCAAGATTGACCAACTAACTTGTATTCAAAAACTTTACCTTCTTCTAATATTCTTTCAGGTTTTCCAAAAACATAATTAATTTTATTTTTGGATTTACCTATTAAATATTCAGATTCAAGTAAATCATCTATCATCTTATACCTTTCAGTAATATTTTCCTTCCAAACCATTTCATTAAATTTTTCTTTTGGTATTTTAGTTAAAGAATTGAAAAATAAAACTGAAAGTAAAAAGTATATAAGTATTGCCGCTAGAGCCGAAAGAATATTTTTGAATATTTTTCTTTTGTTAAAATAATTTAATTTATCCAAAATTAACTTTATAATAATGAAGATTATTAAAATTATAACAATAAAAAATACTAGGCTTAAAATTATATCTTTCATAAAATTATTGATTTGTATAAACTAATTGCCCCAAACTATTAATATATTTTAATTTACCATCATATAATGCTTGTAAAATTGCTGTTGAAATCACAGAATCATTACTCAAAAAATTAAAATCACCTCCAACAATTCGTCCATGGTTATTATTGTAAAAGTCCATGGTAACAGAATCGCTTGGAGCCTCTCCCCATTCATGAGCATCAGCAAACAATTTCATAACAAAAGATCCAAATTCAGCTGTACCTAGAGCATTCCAAAAAGCATGCCTGAATGCATCAGCCTTACCATCTACAATACTACTGGGAGTAAACGTCCCATTATTAGCTAATTCATATGCTTTATCCAATGCAACTGTAGAATTTTCTATATGAGATATGGCTTGGGAAGTGAAAATTGCAAAAAGAGCAGCTTCTTTTGCGTTTGGGGCTTCATCATCAATGTCAAAATTACCAGAATTAATAATAAAACTAACGTCCTTCCACCATTGATATGGAAATCCTTTACTTAAACCAGGGTAATTAGATTCTGTATAACTCATAAAAGCCTCAATAGCGCTTACAGCAAAAATTTTAGCATCATTAAATTGAGTTGTAAGGACATATTGGCTTAAATAATCTTCAATTTTAATTTTAGCCCAACTGTTTTCAATTTTTTCAAGCCAATCTCTTTGAAGGTCTGTTAAGTCTAGTTGTGCCAGTAAAAAGGAGTTCCCGTTATCTAAATCAAAATCAGGTTCAAGAGTAGGTAAAGGTGTGTATGGTATAAAAGGTATTGCCTCTGGACCATCATCAGGTGGGCATTCGGTCATGCCGTTACTGTTTCTAACACAACCCAATATATCACTTATGCTAAGACCATTACCAATATCTGGGTCATCATCATTATCCGGTTGTTCTATAGTAGGATTGTTTGTAGCAGGCGCAGGACAATAATAATATGGCCCACCTTTATATACCCATACTGGTTGTATATCACAATAACAAATTGCTGGTTCTATATGCCCTACACAAGGACAAGGTGTAACATCATAAAAATAGGTTTCAGTACATCCATCTCCTAAATCATTTTTAACGGTAACAGGAACACTTTTACTGTAACTTGATTTGCCTTGAATATCATAATTATCATCAGTTATTTTAGATACACTGATGTATTCTGTTTTATCTAAGGGATATTTATAAATATACTTATCTAGTTTTCCATCATGATTATGCACTACAAGGTTATAATAATAACCATCCGTTTTATCAGTTCTTTTCATGAGAAACACGTGGTAAGTATTCCCATTATCTTCATATTTTAAACCTTTACTGCTTGTCAATTTAAAGGTAGGTTCACTAGTTGACTTTTTTGAACTAGTCTTTTGATTTTTAGACATCAACCCAAATGTTTCATTTGAAAGCGAATTTTGGTTTAAAATATCATTTAAAGACGTTTGACTGATGGATTTGTTTTTGTCTTGGTCAGGATTAATGGTTTGGTTATCATCTTCTTTTTGACAGTTCCATAGAAATGAAAAAGCAAGAAAAAATAAAACTAGCGTAACAGCTTGGTGTTTGTGTAAATTTTTAAGTGAATACATAAAGCATAAATAATTAAGAGGGAGAATTGCTATGCTCTAAAATTATTCATTTTAAAGTAAAATCCTTATGGGTTATACGTTAAAATTTATGCTTTTGTCGAAAAGTTAAAATAACTGCTGTGGGAAAACCGTAAAATTGAAGTTTTTGTAAAATTTGTGATTCCATTCATAAGATTCTTCACTTTGTTCTGAATGACAAGGTTGTCAGATACTGAAACAAGTTCAGCATGACAATTTGTTTTAATACGCATACCGCTGCGGTCCGCCACGTCTTATTTCTTCATTGCAATGCATTTCAAATTTTTTAAAGTTTTCCCTAAACGCATTGGTTAATTTAAAAGCTGTTTTATAGTAAGCTTCATCATCATTCCAAGTAGATCTCGGACTCAAAACACTTGTTGGCACTCCCGGACATTCCCTTGGTTGCGCTACCCCAAAAACAGAATGTATATGATAGGTATCATAGGTATATAAACCTAAATCGCCATTTAAAACGGCATTAATCATGGCACGGGTATATTTTAATTTCATTCGAGTTCCCACGCCGTAAGGCCCACCAGTCCAACCTGTGTTTACTAACCAAACATTTACACCAGCATCAATCATTTTCTTACTTAACATTTCAGCATATTTAGATGGGTGCAAAGGCATAAAAGGCGCGCCAAAACAAGCTGAAAAACTTGGCACAGGTTCTACAACCCCTGCCTCTGTTCCAGCTACTTTTGCTGTATAACCAGAAATGAAATGGTACGCTGCCTGACTTGGTGTCAATTTTGAAATTGGAGGTAAAACCCCAAAAGCATCAGCCGTTAAAAAGAAAATATTTTTAGGGTTTTTACCAATTGATGGGGTTTGAATATTTTCAATATGATTGATGGGATAACTTACTCTTGTATTTTGAGTAATGGATGTGTCTTCATATTTAACTTGTCCTTTTTCATCTAAAATAACATTTTCAAGAATAGCCCCTTTTTTAATGGCATCGTATATTTCTGGTTCGTTATCTCTTGACAAGTTAATGACTTTAGCATAACAACCACCTTCAAAATTAAATACGGTGTTTTCATTTGTCCAACCATGTTCATCATCACCAATTAAACTTCTGTTAGGGTCTGTTGAAAGCGTTGTTTTTCCCGTTCCCGAAAGTCCGAAGAAAATTGCTGTATCACCATCCTTTCCAATATTGGCGCTACAATGCATTGGCATCGTATTTTTAAAAACTGGAAGTATAAAATTTAAGGCAGAAAAAATGCCTTTTTTAATCTCTCCCGTGTAACCGGTACCACCAATTAAAGCTATTTTTTTAGTAAAATTTAAAATAGCAAAATTATGTTGACGCGTACCATCTACATCGGCATCAGCCATAAAACCTGGCGCATTAATTACGGTCCATTCTGGAGCGAAATCTTTTAATTCCTCATCCGTTGGACGTAAAAACATATTGTAAGCAAACATGTTACTCCAAGGATATTCGTTAATAACCCGAATATTCAATTTGTATTTTTCATCAGCGCAAGCATAACAATCACGAACAAAAACTTCTTTTTCTGACAGGTAATCAACAACCTTGTTGTATAATGAATCAAATTGATCGGCTTCAAAAGGAATATTAATATTACCCCACCAAATAAGATCTTTAGTAATACCATCCTTAACAATAAATCGATCTTTAGGAGAGCGTCCAGTAAATTCACCCGTATTAACAGCTAAAGCACCAGATGATGCTTCAACACCTTGGCCCTTTTCTATAGTAATGTCATGCAATTGTTCCGGAGATAATTGATATTGAATTTTTGCATTTTTTATGCCGTATTGCTCTAACGCAATCGTTTTCGTAACTCGTGTATTGTTTTCCATAATTTGCTATAAAATTACTTATTGCGCAAAATTAGGATAATTATTTTGAATTATCTTTTACAAAACATCATTTTTTGCTTTCATTTTTAAGAAATTCATAAATAAAAATCCCCAAGCTAAAATTAAAAGCAAACCGCCAATAGGCGTTATAAATCCTATGGTTTTAAAATCAAAACTCGTTAAACTGTTAGTCGCTAAGCCATAAATAGACCCAGAAAAAAATACTAAACCAATTACAGTTAAATAACAAATAATACGTTTTGTTTTTTCCTTTACTAGTGAAGAACCTCCGACGAAAAGCAGTAAAATAGCATGATACATTTGATACCGAACCCCAGTTTCAAAAGTTTGCTGAGACTCTATTGAAATTAACTCTTTTAAACTATGTGCCCCAAAGGCCCCTAAAACAATACTTATTAACCCTAAAACTGAAGCCGTAATCAATATTCTTTTGTTCATATTATTATAAATTATTCTCAGTAAATTGCTTTTATTTTTATTAAATTCGTAAAATAAAAATCTTATTCCTTACTTGTTTAACAGTAAACAAAATTACTCAACAAACTTCAATATGCGAAAAATTTTAGTAATTGGTTCAGGAAAATCTACCTCTTATCTTTTGAAATATTTATTGGATAAAGCTATTTCTGAAAAATTGCACATTACTGTTGCAGACATAAATATAGATAATGCCAAAAAAATTATCGGTAATCACACAAACGCTACAGCCATCATATTAGATGTTTTTGATAAAACCGCTCGCACTAAAGCCATAAAGGAAGCCGATATTGTAATCTCTATGTTGCCAGCACGTTTTCATATTGAGGTGGCAAAAGACTGTATTCTATATGGCAAAAATATGGTTACGGCATCTTATGTCAACTCTGAAATGCAGGCTTTAAATGATGAAGCTGTAAAAAAGGGTGTGGTTTTAATGAATGAAATTGGCGTAGACCCGGGGATAGACCACATGAGTGCGATGCAGGTTTTAGATCGGATCCGAGAGGAAGGCGGAGATATTATCCTATTCGAATCATTTACCGGCGGTTTGGTTGCACCGGAAAGTGACAACAATTTGTGGAATTACAAATTTACTTGGAACCCCAGAAATGTAGTAACTGCAGGACAGGGTGGAGCTGCAAAATTTTTACAAGAAGGCACTTTTAAATACATTCCTTATAATCGGTTATTTAGACGCACTGAATTTTTAAACATTGAAAATTTTGGGCGTTTTGAAGTTTATGCCAATCGTGATTCTTTAAAGTATCAAAGTGTTTATAATTTAGAAGATGTAAAAACCTTATACCGTGGCACCATACGTCGTGTTGGGTTTAGCAGAGCGTGGAATATTTTTGTAACCCTAGGAATGACTGATGATAGCTATACTATTGATGATAGCGAAAACATGAGTTATCGCGATTTCGTAAATGCTTTTTTGCCATATAGCCCAACAGATTCTGTTGAGCTCAAACTGAGACATGAACTTAAAATAGATCAGGATGATATTGTTTGGGATAAACTTATTGAACTCAATATTTTTAGTGCCGATAAAAAGGTAGAACTTAAAAAAGCCACGCCAGCACAAATACTTCAAAAGATATTAATGGACAGTTGGACACTTGCTGAAAATGATAAAGACATGATTGTAATGTATCATAAGTTTGGTTATGAGAAAAACGGAAAAACCTACCAAATTGATTCAAGTTTAGTTGTTTTAGGGGAAGACCAAACGTATACTGCCATGGCAAAAACTGTTGGGTTACCTGTTGCTATAGCTGCACTTGCTATATTGAATGGAAAAATAAAAACTTCTGGGGTACAGATTCCAATTTCAAAAGAAATATATCAACCCATTTTGGAAGCGTTAAAAGATTTTGGTATCATATTTAACGAAAAAGAAGTTGCTTATTTGGGTTATAATCCATTGAATAATTAATTTTCAATTTTTTATACTCTAAAAATTACCACAACAAAATCCATACATCCATTCTTATAAATTTTTCATATTTCTAGATTAAGAAATTAGATTTTACTTTCATATTAAAATCAAATAGCTATTTTTACATTTCAAACCGAAACTATTTTTACATAAAATTATGCCGAAAAACAAAACTATCACCATTGATGGTATCGACAAAAAGATACTAAGAGCGCTGATGGAAGACGCCAGAATTCCAATTTTAGAAATCGCAAGAAATATTGATATTTCAGGTGCTGCGATACATCAGCGTATTCGTAAACTAGAAAAATCCGGTCTTATTTCTGGGTCTAAATTTGTAATTGACCCCAAAGTACTAGGATACAGAACCGTTGCTTTTATAGGTGTTTACTTAGATAAAGCCATTCAAAACCCTGAAGCTATAAAGGAATTAAAAAAAGTTCCTGAGGTATTGGAATGCCATTATACAACAGGAAGCTGGAATGTTTTGATTAAATTGCTATGTAAGGACAATGAGCATTTAATGCATTTACTTAATAACGATATTCAAACCATTTCTGGCGTTTCTAGAACAGAAACCTTTATTTCTTTAGATCAACAAATTGATAGACAAATAAAAATTTAGTTTTTCAGTTTTTAAACGCAACCTTTTTTAACTTATTACATCTAAGTGGTACGGTAATTGTTGAAACTTACCGAACAACTAAAAAATCTTTCATGAATAAAAAACTATCATTATTTGTCGTTACGCTTCTTTTATCCTTTTCAATGTTTTCGCAAGAAAATCAAAAAGTCAATCAGGAAATCGATTCAAATCAAAATTTTGATGAAATAAAATTAAATGGATTATTTTTAATCCTTGGGGCTTTTGAAATTTCGTATGATCGTACATTAAGTAATGAATCAGCAATTGGCGTTTCTGTTTTTTTGCCATTTGATAAAGATGTAAGTGACGAAATTAAATATACTATTTCGCCTTACTATAGGTTTTATTTTGGAGAAAAATATGCAGCTGGTTTTTTTGTTGAAGGTTTTGGAATATTAAATTCTACAAATCGAAACATTGATTTTTTTACTGAGGAAGAAGCTGATTTTAGAACAGACTTTGCGTTAGGCTTTTCTGTTGGAGGTAAGTGGATTACTAAAAAAGGATTTAGTATTGAATTATTTGGAGGCATAGGCAGAAACCTTTTTAATAACAAAGATACCGATTATGAAATAATCGGAAGAGGCGGAATTAATCTAGGCTATAGATTTTAAAGCTTTACTAAACAAAAAAACCAAACATTTCTGTTTGGTTTTTTTGTATTTATAAGATTCCTGCCTTCGCAGGAATTTTACATTTTCATTAACCAAGAACGCACATCTACTTCTTGCTTAATAATTTGCCTTAAATCTTCTATTTTAACACGCTCTTGTTCCATAGTGTCTCTATGTCGAATAGTTACGGTATTATCTTTTAAGGTATCATGATCTACAGTAATACAAAATGGGGTGCCGTTTGCATCTTGTCTTCTGTAACGGCGCCCAACAGCATCTTTTTCGTCATAATCGACGTTAAAATCCCATTTTAAATCGTCAATAATTTTCTTTGCAATTTCTGGCAAACCATCTTTTTTAACCAATGGTAAAACAGCCGCTTTTACAGGTGCCAAAACACTTGGTAATTTTAAAACGGTTCTGGTGGTTCCGTTTTCTAGTTCTTCTTCAACTAAAGCATTTGAAAATACTGCCAAAAACATACGATCTAAACCTATTGAAGTTTCTAAAACATAAGGAGTGTAACTTGCATTTTCTTCATGGTCGAAATACTGTAATTTTTTTCCAGAAAATTCTTCGTGCGCTTTTAAATCAAAATCTGTACGTGAATGAATGCCTTCTAATTCTTTAAACCCGAATGGGAATTTAAATTCAATATCGGAAGCAGCATCAGCGTAATGTGCTAATTTTTCATGGTCGTGAAAACGATAATTATCGGCGCCCATGCCTAAACTTAAATGCCATTTCATTCTGTGTTCCTTCCAGTACTCGTACCATTTTTTTTGAGTGCCTGGTTTAATAAAAAACTGCATTTCCATTTGTTCAAACTCCCGCATTCTAAAAATAAATTGTCGTGCCACAATTTCATTTCTAAACGCTTTTCCTGTTTGCGCAATCCCAAACGGAATTTTCAATCGCCCCGTTTTCTGTACATTTAAAAAATTAACAAAAATACCTTGAGCGGTTTCGGGCCGCAGATACAAATCCATTGCAGATTCTGCAGAAGCACCTAGTTTTGTGCCAAACATTAAATTGAATTGCTTAACATCTGTCCAGTTTCTACTTCCTGTTAAAGGGTCGGCAATTTCTAACTCCTCAATTAATGCTTTAACATCAGCTAAATCTTCGTTTTCTAAAGATTTTGCCATCCGCGAAAGCGTTGCATTTATTTTTTCTTGATAGCCTACAACACGTCCGTTTGTAGAAACAAATTCTTCTTTATTAAAAGCATCACCAAAACGTTTTGCTGCTTTAGCGACTTCTTTATCAATTTTAGCTTCAATTTTAGCGCAATAATCTTCAATTAAAACATCCGCTCTGTAGCGTTTTTTAGAATCTTTATTATCAATTAATGGGTCGTTAAACGCATCAACGTGTCCCGAAGCTTTCCAAGTGGTTGGATGCATAAAAATAGCGGCATCAATACCTACAATATTTTCATTCATTTGCACCATGGCTTTCCACCAGTAGTCGCGTATATTTTTCTTTAATTCTGCTCCGTTTTGCGCATAGTCATAAACAGCACTTAAACCGTCGTAGATTTCGCTACTTTGAAACACGTAACCGTACTCCTTTGCGTGAGAGATTACTTTTTTAAATTGATCGTCTTGATTTGCCATAAGTGCAAAAATAAAAAACCGCTTGAAACTAATAGCTTGTTTGGTGAAAAATAAGTAGCCTTGTTTGAAATTAAATAATTAAGCTATTTGCCTGTGTAAAATACTGTCTGAGAAATTCATCATCATCCATATACTTAGAGTATAATTTTTTAGCCTTTTTTGCAAAATCAGAGTATCTAGACTTTTTATATTTGAAATATAATTTTGAAATCACTAAATATGAGTCTGCTAAAGCTACCTCATATTGCTTCCCTGGAATTGAAGAAGCTAATTGTTCTCTTATTGATATTGCTTCAGTCATATTAGCATTACAGAATTCAAAACTAAACTTATCGTACTCATATTCGCATCCTAAATTATGTAATAAATTAGAATACATTAATTTTGAAATAGGATAATTATTTTCTTTTAAAATTTCAAAATAACTCAGAGACTTTAGCATCAATGATATTCCATTTTCATAAACCACTTGATTTTCTGAATTATTTTTTAGATGAAAACCATAATTTGCATAAAGATTTGCTGTACTTTCTATAAAAGTACCATTTATTTTTTTTTCACTTTTAAAAACTTTTGTAATCATTTCTTCACTTTCATTAAAATAAGTATTTGCTTTTTCTATGTTCAAATATTTTTTATGGAAGTAATGGTTTATTAATGTATTAGTTGTATTAAGAAATACAGATTTGATATATTGGTCATCATTGAGAGCAGATTTTTTGAATTCATAAGCTTTTAACAAATAATCAATTGCATTTGATTTTTTATAACTACTTAATAATATATATAAATTATGGTATTGCATCCCAATATCCAAATTGTATTTATCTGGATATAAATTATTTAGTTTTTTAAAAATTGATAATGAACTTTCATAGTTATCTTTTGAAAGTTTAAATTCATCCAATCTTCTAAAATAAATACCTATAGAATTATAATTTTCAGCTTTTCTAATTGAAATAGCCTCATTTTTATTTTCGGGTAATATGTTAAATAATTTTTCAGCTTGTTTTAAATAAAAACTTGGATTTTCTTCTTTTACTATTATGGTATGAAGATATATAGAACCTATAAATGAATTACCTAAAGCTAAATGATAATTATTATTAGAAGTTTTTAAAATGCCTTTAAAAATGTTAAGAGCATCTTCTGATCTACCTTTCATATTCAAAGAAATGGCTTTATCTAACAAGTTTTTATTTTGACTAATTTGTTCATCAAGAATTTGATTGAGTTTTTCGGTTGTTAGGTTAAAGTCATTTTTAAGTATATTTTCAAACTGATTATTTGGATTTAATACACCTGATTGTGTTAATGTCATTTTATACTCTAAGAATATTAATTTTTCTGTTAATTCACTAATTTGTTCATTTTGTTCTTCTTCCTTTAATGTGTTTATTTTTTTATTTATTATTGTTATCTCTTTACCTACATTATTCTTTTTTTCATTATAAACAAAAGCAATTACACCTAAGCCCGTTCCTATAATCCCTAAAATTATTGCCCATAACTTAGTGTTAAAAGCAATGCTTTCATATAATTCTCTCTTACTATTTAAGTCTTCAAGAGTATTGTTTAAAATTTCTATATCCATAATTTAAGTTCTATCAATCTTATTATTTTGAACTAAGAATTAGTGAATACAAAGATATTAAATTAGTGCTCAAAATATATTATATTTCTTACTGAAGAAAAAAGTATTACTTTAGTTTTTATGGGTAAACCCTATTCGGAGCCTTAAGTATTTCCATCGGAAATTTTTAATTAAGTTTACAGAACATAATATTTTAAATAAATGTTCACGTCATTAGTAAATTTATTCTTTCCTAAAGTATGTTACGCATGCCACAACGCGATTGGTGATAATGAAGACACCATTTGTGTGGCATGCAGAAACGATTTACCAGTTACTAACTTTCATTTTAATGATGACGAATCGGTCATAAAAGTACTTTACGGACGCGCTAAAATTGAACACGGCACCGCTTTATTTAGATTTGAAAAAAAAGGATTAGTGCAGCAACTTATTCACGGTTTAAAATATAAAGGCTACGAAAATATTGGGTTTGTTTTAGGCAATTGGCTAGGTGGCGAATTAAATGAAGTTGATGCTTACCATACTATTGACATTGTTATTCCCGTCCCACTTCATGAAAAAAAATTGAAAACACGAGGTTATAATCAAGTTGCTAAATTCGGACAACAAATCGCAAAAGCGCTTGATGCAGACTATAAAGATGATGTGCTTGTGAAAATTACCAATACAAAATCGCAAACCACAAAAGGGCGTTTTACACGATGGACTAACAGTGACGAATTATTTGCACTAAAAAATATGGAAGCTATTGATAATAAACACATTTTATTGGTAGATGATATTATAACTACTGGCGCAACCCTGGAAGCTTGTATAAATGTTTTAAACCAAGTAAAAAACATAAAAATTAGTATTGCAACTATGGCAATAGCATAAGGTGTTAGTCGTTATATCTATAAATCCAAATGACTCATCATAAAACCTATTACATTTTAAAACTACTGCAAAATATAACGCTCCACTACTTTTTTAAGTTTAACCGTAGCGATGCTATGCTATGCTAAAACTTATAAAAAATTATATTTTATTGTAGTTTTAATTCTCATGACGGTCTTCTAATGTGCAATTTGGATTAAAATTATGTAGGTTTGTGCAAAAGTTTAAATTGGTAATGAACAAAACCCTTTCAAATTTTATTTTAGCTACTTTCATTGGTCTTATTTTCATTAATTGTGCGAACCGCGGAAATCCGGATGGTGGTCCAAAAGATGAAACACCTCCTGTTATTGTAAAGGCTGAACCCGATAATTATTCAACAAATTTTAAGGGTAAGGAAATTAAAATCTATTTTGATGAGTACGTTAAAATGAAGGATTTAACAAAGCAACTCATTATTTCGCCACCAATGACCACGCAGCCTGAAATCACTCCCATTGGTAGTGCAAGCAAATACATTACCATTAAAATTAACGATACGCTTCAACCCAATACAACATACGCTTTTAATTTTGGAAATAGTATAACGGACAATAACGAAGGAAACCCCTACCCATACTACAGATACGTGTTTTCTACTGGTGATTATATAGATTCATTAACGGTAAAAGGAAAGATTGTTGATGCTTTAAAAAGAAAACCTGAAACCTTTGTTTCTGTTGCTCTGTACGAAGTAGATTCTACCTTTAATGATTCCGTAGTTTATAAAAAATCGCCAAAATACATTACAAACACATTGGATAGTGTTACTACATTTTCCATTGAAAACATTAAAGCTGGCAAGTATATGCTTGTAGCCCTAAAAGATAATAACGGCGATAATAAATTTCAACAAAAAACAGATCAAATTGCGTTTCATGATAGTTTTATTGAAGTTCCAACTGATTCACTACTCTATACACTCAAACTATTTTCTGAAGAATTGGATTTTAATGCCACAAGACCCAAGTTGATTTCTGGCGAGAAAATTGCTTTTGGTTATGAAGGCGATTATAAGGATATGCAAATTGCCATTGTGTCTGATACTCCTGAAGAATTTGTTTCAAGAATAACCAAAGATGAAAAGGCTGATACTCTATACTATTGGTACAAGCCTAGAATGGAAGTTGACTCATTACTTTTTAAAGTATCAAAAGGTAATTTTGAAAAAGATTTTACGGTTAGAATAAGTGAGCAGAAAAGAGATTCATTATTAATTAAAGCATCCCCATCGGGTTCAATAGGTTATGATGAACCATTTAAAATTAGCGGAAGCACTCCTCTTTTTACTTTTGATGATTCAAAAATTACCATTTTAGATAAAGATTCTACCAAAGTTGATTTCACAACTAAGTTTGATATGATTGCGAACTCTTACGAGCTTAACTTTAACAAAACAGAAGACAATACTTATAAATTGAGAATACTACCTGAGGCTTTTATTGATTTTTTTGATGATAAAAATGATACTTTAAACTACTCCTTAAAGACCCGAAAAAAATCTGATTTTGGATATATACGGTTTACTTTAAACAATGCTAAATACCCTGTTATTCTTCAATTAACTGATGAAAAAGGCGGTGTTAAGTACGAGCAATATTCAACAAAACCCGAACAATTGGATTTCTTTAACCTAAATTCTGGAAAATATTTTATTCGCGTTATTTTTGATACCAATGGCAATAAGAAGTATGATACTGGGAGTTATCTTAAAAAGATACAACCCGAACGTGTGATTTATTTTGAAATGGAAGATCCCATAAGAGCGGATTGGGGCATTATTCAAACCTTAAATTTTACTGAATAGTAAACCTGTCTCTGTCGTCTAAAAACTTTAGTTTATTTCTGTAAGCATCAATATGTCTTTTTTCAAGTGTAACTATTTCTGTTTGTTCTTTACTAGGCTCAAAAGAAGTGATTTTGTCTCCTAAAACATCGTAACAAGCTGAATGCCCCGAGTATTCGCTGTTTACACCATCAACGCCCACTCTATTAACGCCAATACAATAGCTCATGTTTTCAATAGCGCGCGCTTTTAACAAGGCATCCCAAGCAGAAACTCTGGGTTTAGGCCAATTGGCAACATACAACAAAACATCATAATCGGCTATATTTCTAGCCCAAACAGGAAAACGCAAATCATAACAAATTAACGGGCAAATTTTCCAACCTTCATAATTAATAATCACTTTTTCGGTGCCGGCAGTATAAATTTTATCTTCACCAACTAAAGTGAATGTATGTCGTTTATTATAAGTAGAAATATAACCTGAGGGTTCAACAAACAAAAGGCGGTTATAATATTTGTTATTTTCTTTAATAACCAAACTGCCGACAACAGCTGCATTGGTGTTTTTTGCCATAGTTTGCATCCAACTTGCCGTTTCTCCATCCATAGATTCAGCTACTTGTTTGGCATTCATGGTAAAACCAGTTGTAAACATTTCAGGAAGTATAATCAAATCAACCTCTTCAGAAATATTTTCAATTTTACGAGTGAAGTTTTCTCTGTTTTGTTTTGGGTTTTCCCAAACCAAATCAGATTGAATAAGTGCTGTTTTTAGTTGATTTTGCATGCGTTAAAGGGTTCTAATTTTTTCTTTTCTTTATCAACGGGAGCGATTTTCCTTTATTTTTTAGTCTCTCTTTTTTATTTAAAGCAGAATTAATTATTTATTTTCAGCTCCGCTTCTTTTAATTTTTGTTCTAATTTTTTAAGTCGCTTTTGCCATTTAGCGTCTTTCTTTGGAGATAATTCACCTTTGTTTTTTAATTGTTGGTAATCTTGTTTAACGTCATTTAAATTTTTCCTTATTTCAAAAAAATCGCTTCTTGCATCTTCTTTTCTTTCTATTTTATTATCTAATTGCTTCTGTTTTTCTTTAAGCTCCTTTTCCTTTTGCTCTAATTCTTTTAAGGATTCTGAAATTTGATCTTGTTTTTCAGCAATTGCTTCTTCTGATTTCTGGCGGTTTTCTAAAATAGTTTGTATGCTTTTCTTCTCTATTTCAGTGAGTTTATTTGTAACATCTTCACCTTTATTGTAAAAATTATTTCCTTTAACTTCATACACTTTTCCATCATTAGTAATAACGCGCTCGCTACTGCCGCAGGAAACTAGTGTTATTAATGTAATTACTGCTACTAATTTTCGTATTGTCATTTTTTTATGTT
>TARA_R110002096_G_scaffold16898_10_pt1 | contig 51083 bp, 39 predicted proteins | sample TARA_R110002096 | Tara Oceans TARA_R110002096 (sample SAMEA4397295) | marine metagenome | biome: Polar Biome; feature: [DCM] deep chlorophyll maximum layer (ENVO:01000326); material: water (ENVO:00002006), including particulate matter (ENVO:01000060) such as... | depth 35 m
GAAACAACCCGAAATGGGCCCCGCCCCACTACCTAATCGATCGTCTCACCAGGACAAGTCGGAATCGCAAACGCCCCAGTCGACTCATCCCACTGCGGCGTATCCATCGCCGCCGTCCCACGCCTTCGACCCTGCACCTCAAAAATCTTCTGCGGGTCCCGCTTGCCCTTCACCATCACCGGCGGCAAAGGCTTCGCCATAATCGACTCCTGCACCGCCCGATACGTATTGTCGCTAAGAAGAATTTGCCCCTTCTCGGCCACCCCACACAAACGAGCCGCCAAGTTCACATGATCCCCAATCGCCGTGTACTCCATCGACTTCGAAGAACCCATGTAGCCCGCAATCACCGGCCCATTGTTAATCCCAATCCCAATGTGCACAGGATCTTCCTTAAGCTCATCGAGCCTCCGGTTTAGCGACTCAAGCCCCTCAAGCATATCCAGAGCGCAGAGCACAGCATTTAGCTCGTCCTCCTCATGCGAAATTGGTGCCCCAAAAAGCGCCATGATGCCATCGCCCATAAACTTATCGAGCGTCCCATGATGCCGGTGAATCGCATCAACCATCAGCTCAAAGTAGTCATTTAGAATGGTGACGATGTGCGAAGGCTTGTGCGACTCGGTCCACTGCGTAAAGCCGCGAATGTCGGAGAACAGCACCGTGGTCTCGCGAAGTTCGCCGCCGCGCTCGAGTTGCACGTTGCCAGAGACGATCTGCTCGACAAGCTCGGGCGGCAGTAGGCGCTCAAAGTCGCGCTTTGCGAGGGCGGATTGCTCAATTTTCTTAGCCTTGTACGAGTTGTCGATTGCGCGACCAGCCTGTGCCGCAAGGCCCGTTAGAATCTGCAAATCTTTGTTTGAGAACACGCCCCGAGCAAAGAGTGAGTCAAGGTGCACAATGCCAAAGAGCTGCGAGCGATAAATCATTGGCACGCACATCGTCGAGCGCATGCCCGAAGCGACAACCGAGTGAGCACCCGAGAAGCGCGCATCGAGAGTGGCATCGCTTGTGAGCACCGCGGCACCGCTGCCGAAGACCTCGTTGATAACCGTATTCGAGAGGACAATCTCATCGTCATCCTCCTTGCGCTTCTTGGTCGCCCGCACCTCAAGCTTGTGCGTCACAGGATCCATCAGAAGAATCACGCCGCGGTCTGCAGGCAGAAGCTTAAAGACCTCATCCAGAATTTTACCGAGCAGAATGTCGACATCGGCCTCAAGACCAATGGCCTGGTTTAGCTCGCTGGCAATTCGGAGTTTTTCGTAGTCTTGCTTAAGCTGCTCGATGTCGGGGATTTGCTCGACTGGGAGAAATGTCTCGTGGCCTCGGCCATCAACTCGCGAGTGGATGACAGGGTTTTCTGCGCCTGGGGCAAACGAGACCTGCGATGCGGCAACTCCTTGATTGAGTGCCGAGGTTGAGAAGGTGAGAACCGTAGTTCCAAATTGCACCTCATCACCATCGTGCAGCATGGCGGTCTCGATGCGACTGCCGTTTACAAAGGTGCCGTTCGAACTACCAAGATCGCGAAGCTTCCAAGCGCCGTCGTCCCACAGAAGATAGGCATGGCGTCCCGACGAGCGCGGGTCATAGAGCGGCACCGTGCTGCTGGGCTGCCGGCCAATGGTGTTCTGATCGCCCAGGGGTATTTCCTGCGATCCGCCGTCCTCTGTCTTTCTGATGAATTTCGCCATCGTCCCTTTGTCCCAGATTTCACCTGGGCGCCTCGGCAATTCTACGCGAAATTGCAGGGGCTCTGCAGCCTGGCGCCGTGCTATCTGTGAGCTCTGTCCGACCTCGTTACATTCTTGCCGCTCTTGTCAGGGGAGGAATTGCCGTCAGAGCTTCCTAGCCCGTTTGCGACGAAGCCTCATCCAATCGCCATGCGCGCGGCCATGCTGCTGCAGGTCGAGCTGCGCCAAGGCGTTTACGCGGGGCTCGGGCAAACCTTCGAGACAGCGGGGTACGGCAAAATGTTTGGCGTCTTGGTGGTACGAGATCCTCTTACCCGCATTGGCTTCATTCGTGCGGCCTCCGGAACCATCGGCGGCTCGTGGCGTCCCGCAGGCTTTGTCCCGCCGCTCTTCGACGATGCAGCGCGCGATGGATTTTGGCCCGCCGGCCAAGATCTACTGGCTGCCCTGGAAAAGGAAATCGTGGCCCTTGCGAACGGGCCCGAGGCCAAAGCGCTTGTGCAGCGGCTTGCCGATCTAAAAATTCAGCACCAGGCCCGGGAGGCCACGTTTAAAGCGTGGCAAAAGGAAGCCAAGGCCGAGCGCGCTTTGCGTCGCAATTCTGAGATACTGAGCAAAGAAGAACTCTTAGCGTTGAGTCATCAGAGCCAGGCACTTCGCAGGGAGGGCAAGGAGCTGCGTGCCAAACACCAAGCCGAACTCGATGCTCTTGTCGAGGAGAAACGCCTGTTCGATCTGCGGGTGCGCGCGCTCAAGCAGCGCAGAGCCGATACCTCAAACGCACTGCTCACAAAGATCCAAGACGGCTACAACATCCGCAACGCCTTGGCGGAGACGTGTGCGCTGGCTTCGCTCTACGAAGGCGTGGCTCCTGGCGGCAGTGCCGATTGCGCAGGTCCAAAGCTTCTAGGCTATGCCTACGAGAACACACTAACGCCGATTGCATTCGCCGAGTTTTGGTGGGGCGCATCGCCGCCCGGTGGAGGTCGCCACAGCGGACAGTTCTATCCAGCGTGCCGAGGAAAATGCGGGCCACTCTTGCCATTTATGCTCAAGGGGCTGGCTCACCAAGCGGCCCCAAAGTTCGGCAGCGAAACACCGCAGAAACACCCTCCAGAGACAATCTACGACGATCCACATCTCTTTGCTGTCAACAAACCAGAGCCGATGCTCTCGGTTCCTGGGCGCACTGCTGCCCTTCGCGACTCCGCACTCACGCGCCTTCGCGAAGCACATATCGGCCCTGGAAAACCCATCCAAATTCACAGGCTTGATAGGGATACTTCTGGTGTGATGCTCTACGCCAAAACGCACGAAGCGCACCGCGGAATGCAGGCACTTTTTGAAGCGCGCAAAATCGAAAAGACCTATGTCGCGTGGCTTGATGGCAACGTTGCCGCCGACCGCGGGCGTATCGAACTTGCTCTGCGAGTCGATCTTGAGGATCGGCCTCGGCAAGTGGTTTGTGCCGAGCACGGCAAAGAGGCAGTCACCGACTACGAGGTTTTGGCGCGTCACCAAGGGCTAACCAAGGTTGCTTTCTACCCCCGTACCGGCCGAACGCATCAGTTGCGAGTTCATGCAGCGCACCCGCTTGGCCTCGCCGCACCAATCCTTGGCGATAGGCTCTACGGCAAGCCAGCTTCTAGGTTGTTCTTGCACGCCCAGGCCCTCTCGTTCGCCCATCCTGTAGGGGGGCACCAGGTCCAAATTGCGTGCCCTCCAGACGACCAATTCGACGCCAAGGCGTGCAGCTAGCTGATTGAAATTACTGCGCTAACAGCCAATGCCTGCAACTTGACAGGAACCCTCAGTTGGGAAACCCTTCGCCCCTTCTCAATGCACAAGGATGAGAGCGCATGATTCGTGCTGACAACGTCTGCAAGTACTACGGAGATAAGCGGGCACTTGGGCCTGTGTCCTTCGAAATCTCTGACGGCGAGACCGTTGGCTTTCTTGGGCTTAATGGCGCGGGCAAGACCACGGCGCTTCGCATCTTTGCCTGTGACCTTCGGCCGTCGCAGGGCAGTGTGATCGTTGGCGACATCGACGCTGTCAAGAACCCTCACGAGGTTCGCAAACGCATTGGCTACCTTCCCGAGCATCCACCGCTCTACCAAGACATGGAGGTAGAAGAATACCTAGCGTATGCCGGCAAGCTTCGGCAGATGAGCAAGAGCCAGATCGTAAAGCGCATGCCTGCGGTTTTGGAAGCGACCGATCTAAAGGATGTTCGCGGGGAAATTATTTCAACGCTCTCGCACGGATATCGTCAACGGGTTGGTGTTGGGCAAGCGATTATCCACGAGCCCATGCTGCTCATTCTCGATGAGCCGACGCGCGGGTTGGATCCTGTGCAAATCGTCGAGATGCGCAACATGATTCAAAACCTAAAAGACAATCACACCGTCTTGGTTTCGAGCCACATCCTCACCGAGATTAGTGAGACCTGCGACCGACTCTTGGTCCTTGGCAACGGCGAAGTGCTGGCCAGTGGAAGCGAAGCCGACCTCGCGAACAAGATGCAGGGCACGTCGAGAACGATGGTAGCGGTAAAGGCGGCCAGCGAGAGCAGCAACGAAGAGGTTGCCAAAGCGCTTCGCGAGATTGAAAGCGTTACCAGTGTGACTATTGGCGGCAGCGAAGAGGGGGCCACGCTTTTTGAGGTCATGAGCAGCGGCGAAGTTCGCGCCGAGGTGTGTCGCGCCATGGTCGGCGGTGGACACGATGTCTTGCAGCTGGCGCGCAACCACCGCGAACTTGAGAACATCTTCCTTAAGCTTGTAAAGAAAGGAGCGACGACCGATGCGCGCAACTAGCATCATCTACCGCAAGGAGCTTGCCTCGTACCTGCGATCTCCTGTCGGGTACCTCATCGCCGCAGCCATGTTGCTGGTTTGCGGACTGCTCTTTCAAAGCCAAGCGCTGGGCAAGGAAGGCAAGTTAAGCGCCGAGGTGCTTAGCGAGTTCTTTCGCTATTGCAGCGGTTGCACCATTGGCGCCGCAATCGCGCTTAGCGTTCGTCTTATTGCTGAAGAGCGACAGCAGCACACTATCGTACTGCTCAATACCTCACCAGTTCGCGATGCCGAGATTGTTGCGGGAAAGTTCTTAGCAGCGCTTACCTTTCTCGCCTTCATCGTACTGGCCTCGTTCTACATGCCCTTGCTCATCAAGGTGAATGGCAAGATTACGATGTCGCAAGTGCTTGTTGGCTACCTTGGTCTCATTCTCTTGGGCGGGGCTGTGCTCTCGATTGGGCTCTTTGCCTCGGCGCTTGCCAAGCAACACCTTGTTGCTGCGGCTGTCGCGCTTGTGCTTATTGTCGTTCTCTTGCAGCTTTATCCACTTGGGCTCAAACTCGACGAACCTCTTAGCGGTGTCTTGCAAAATCTCGATCTGTGGCACAAGCACTTTGGTCTTGGCTTCATGAAAGGGATTCTCAACCTGCGAGACGTGGTTTACTACGTTGCGATTTCCTACTTTTTCCTATTGCTAGCGACAAAAACTTTGGAGGCAAAGCGATGGCGTTAAAAGTTTCATCTCCATGGTGGCTGGCAGCGCTTCTGCTAGCGGGCCTCGTGGCGCTCTTTATGGGCGAGCGAGCATTCGCTCACACCAGCATCGCCAGCGCCTTCTCCTGGTTTGGCTGCGTTCTCATTGCAATTTCCATCGGTATGCGGGGGTGGGTTTTCGCCAAGACCGAGGGCAGCCAGAGGCGCATCGAGAGCATCTCGGTATTTTGCCACCTCGGCCTGCTTGTGGCGTTGGTTGGCTACTGGCTAACCACGACCGCTGGCATGTCACTGCTTGGCATCGAAGGCGCGGCAAGCGTGCAGCGCTGGCAGATGGTGATGCGCGTTCTGTGGTTAATCACGCTCTTCTGCTCGCTTGTGCCGCTTGTGCTAATCGAGGTCTCCCTCGGTCTTACGCGCCGCTCAGGCTTCTTCAAGGAAGCCGGCGGCCCGGATGCATCGGTCGAGGTCTTTCACGTACGAGAGATGGCGAGTTCGGGTTTGTCCATCGCACTGGCAGCTGCATTCCTTATGGTCACCTGCAACATTGCAGACGAGCACAACATTCGCAAAGACGTGAGCTACTTCAAGACCTCGAGCCCGGGCTCGGCAACCGCGAGCATGGTTGCATCGCTTGCAGAGCCCCTAAAGGTCTTGATCTTCTTTCCCGAGAACAACGAAGTTGCGCCCGAGATTGTAGAGTACGTCAAGGCACTTGCCAGCGAGACGGGCAACCTCAACTACTCATCGCACGATAGGCTTATCGAGGCCGACTTAGCGAAAGAGTATCGAGTGGGTCGCGAAGGCACAGTTGTTCTTCTGCGCGGCGAGAAGTCCGAATCCTTCAACATCAATCCCGATCTAAATGTTGCTCGCAAGCGATCGCTCCGCGAGCTTGATTCAACGTTTCAGAAAGCGCTGATGTCGGTGATTCGCGACACTAAGACTGCCTACTTTATGGTTGGTCATGGTGAGCTCAACGATCCCGAATCGGTTGGCGCGCTGGGCATCAAGAGCTCCCTTAAGAAGTCGACGCTAATAAAGCGAGCTCTTGGCCAACTAAACTACGACGTCAAAGACTACGACGGCTACGGCAAGACGATTCCCGACGACTGCAGCATCCTCTTTGTGCTCGCGCCCAGAATCGCGCTGCTCGACGAAGAGTTGCAAGCCATTGATGCCTACCTTGCAAACGGTGGGGCCGCAATCATCGCGATGGATCCAGAAGCGAAGATGACCCTTGGCCCACTCGAGGAGCGGCTTGGGCTCACCTACGATCCAACGCCGATTGCGGACGATAAAGAGTTTATGGTGCGAACCAATTCGCCCTCCGATCACTCGCTGGTGATTACCAATCAGTTTCTCTCGCACGCTTCCATTGCAACGCTTAGTCGCGGCGCGACAGGTTCGGCAATGCTCTTTGTCAATTCGGGCTCCTTTGACGTTGTGCCGTTTACGAAGAGCAAGACAAAGAACTTCGGGGTGATTCGCACAATGGCAACCGCCTTTCGCGATCGCGCGCCTCGCAACCTTCGCTTTGACGCAGAGACCGAAAAACGCGACCGCTACAACGTCGTGGTCGCGATTGATGGCAGCCCTGGAACCGCGGTCAAAGGCATGAGGGTTGTTGTACTGGCCGACGCCGATGTACTCAGTGATGTCATCTTAGGACGCGTCGCCGTTGTACAAAATATGCTGGTTGACCTGATTAAGTGGGCGGGCGGCGAAGAGGCGTATGCAGGCGAGACGGTTGACGAGAAAGACAAGCGCATCGAGCACACCAAGAGCCAGGACGCCAAGTGGTTTTACGGAACGATGGTTGGAGCTCCGCTCATGATGCTTGGAATCGGATTTCTATTTCTCACGCGAAGACGACGCAAGGCGAAGAGGAGCAAGTCATGAAATTGGGACCTGTTGTTCACGGCGGCCTGTTGGTAGTGGCGCTCGTCGTCGCCTATCAAAGCAATACGCGGGAGAAGGATTCGGCCCCCAAACACGGCACACATGCCATTTGGAAGCTATCTGACATCTCCGCCGTCGTTTTGGAAAGTGGCAAAAAACGCATCCGCATCGAGCGGCGCGAAGACGAGAACGGTACGTATCTCTGGGGCGAAGTTGCGCGGACCAAGAAGGTTGCTCCCAGCAAAAAAGCTGGCCCGAGTGACAACGATGCCGGAGCTAACGATGCAGCACCCGTGTATGAGACCACGGTGACGACGCGCGAATTTCCGGTGGGCGAAGCAGGCGAGAAACTGATGCTGCAGTATCAAAAGCTCATGGCTCTGCGCAAGCTTGGGCCGATAGCGTCCGATGAACTCGAGCGCTACAACTTGCATGAGAAGACACTAACGCTCACAGCGATTGGAGGCGGCAAGAGCGAGCATTCGCTGCTACTTGCTGGCGAGAAGATCTATGGCGGCACCGATCGCTACGCCTTTGAGGTCGATAGCGGAAACGGCTTTGTGCTCTCGGGAAAACTCGTACAGCCGCTGGAGGGTGCAGAGGGTGGACTAAGCATTCGCGAGGTGCACTCGTACGCCGATGAGAAGGTGACATCGATTGCGATTACAACGACGGCCGGCGATCGAGTACTGGTTAAAAACTCGGCGACCGACGAACGGGGCGAGCATGTGGTCTGGGAGTACGAAGAAACTCCTGGTACTTCGGAGGCCGCACTAGCGAGCTTTGTCGAGCGGGTAGAGAAGCTTCGACCAACCGCATACGAGCCCACCCTCGAGCCCTCCTCGTTGGTTCACATCGCCACGCTTCGGTATCGCGACAAAGGCGAGGGGTCTCTTGGATACTTAGAACTGTACCGCCAGCTCGTTTCCCAACAGGAGCCGCCGAAGAAGGCAGGTGCGCGCCAGCAGACGCAGTACTTTATTAAGACCGAGCGAACGCGAGTGCTTGGCAAGGTTGGTCGCTTGGATGCAGATCGGGTGGATCAAGACTTGGTCGAATTGTTTGGCATCGCTCCACCACCCGCCGAACCCGAACCAGCATCGCCCGCCGAACCCGAACCTGGAGCACCAGCCGAGCCCGAAGCAGCAGCGCCCGCGTCCGCTGCTGGTGTGCCAGGAGCTCCGCCGGTCGCTACGCCGCCGGTCGCTACGCCGCCGGTCGCTACGCCGCCGGTCGCAGCTCCTACGGCCAAGCCTATCGTTGCTCCTGCAACCAAGCCCGCAGCGAAGCCGCCAGCTCCTGCTACCAAGCCGCCTAGCGTTCCGGATACAGCGACAAAATAACCTGGCCAAGGGCGCTCGTGGGCTCGAGCCACATCTGCAAGTGCCGCGTGCTCTGGCCCTGGGTCATCTCCACACGGCGCCCTAGTGAGTTGCCCTGAAGCGCCGCGTCTAGATCGAGTTTCATTGTCGGCCAAGCCGATGCAAGCGAGGTCTCGGCGAGCTTTGTACCCTCAAGGCCGACGCGAATGCCAAGCAAGAAGTTTGAGAACGCAGCGTTCGCAGCAACGATTGTGCCCTCGCTATTGATGGTGGCGAGCGGGAGATGCAGCGCATCAAACCCCAGGCAGGCACTCTTTGCACGCCTCGCTGTCTCGTCTTCTGCGGTGCCAAGGCTCGCGCGCCGGCTTCGGCGCATCCCCGACATCTGCATAAAGTTCTTAAGCTCGTAGACAAAGGCCGACATGCTTTTGTGACGCTTGCTGGGATCTTTCGCCAAAGCAATGGCTACGAGTTGTTCTAATGCCGGGTCAACGCTACTTCCGCGCGCCTCCGATAGGCTTGGCGGCGCCTCGTGGACCTGTGCGTGCAGAACCGAGCCAACATCACCCGACCAAGGTACGCTGCCTGTGATTAGCTCAAAGAAGAGGATGCCAAGCGAATAGATGTCGGAGGCAGGGCCTGGAGCCTCTTGCCGGGCAACCTCGGGAGCTATGTACTTTGGTGTGCCAAAGACGCCATCGCGATTGGTGCCGCCCAAACTTTGGGCGAGACCAAAGTCGAGAATCTTTACGAGATGGCCGCGCCGTCCCGCTGTCTCGTTGGGGATAAGAACAATGTTCTCGGGTTTGAGATCGCAGTGCACAAGCTCGTTCTGGTGCATGTAGCTGAGTGCCTCGGCCAATTGGGCGACGATGTCACAGGCCTTCTTGATGCTTAGTTTTGCCCGCTTCGAAATAAACGACTTTAGCGATTGGCCGTCGGCGAGCTCCATCACCATGTAACCGCCAAAGATTGGATCTTCGCCAAAGTCGAGAACGGATACGAGGTTTAGGTGCTCGAGGGAGCTCGCGTAGCGAGCCTCGCGAAAGAACGAGCGACACATGTTCTTATCTTCGGCGAGGGATGGGTGGAGAAGCTTCAGGGCGAACGACCTTGAAAGGCGGATGTGCGCCACTTCGTAAACTTGTCCCATGCCGCCCTCGCCGATGGCAGCGACAACCCGGTAGCGCTGGGCGACAATATCCCCCGTTTTGGGCAGGACAACACTCTTGCGCATAAGGCCAAGAACGAAGTTGCCGGTGTCACCGATAATGGGTGCCGGCATCGTCTTGCCAAAAGCAACCCGTGGTGTGGCATCGGGATTGGTTTGGGATGCCGCGTCGGTGTCGAAATCGCTATCGTGCGCATCCTTGGCGGCAGAGTTTTTCGTAACGCGAATTTGCGCAGATGGATCTTCTTGATAGCGCCAACGCTGACGTGAGCCACCAATGCTCACGTCATAGCTAACCTCCGATGATTCTCCTGACTTATCCGACCCTGACGACAACCATCCCCCTACCTTGCAGTATAAGCGCAAGCGAAGAGTGACGACTACATCCGTATTGAGAATCCCAGATTGGGAACGAAGTTGCCGGCTCTATCGGTAGTGCTACCAACGATAGGAGTGAGTGTACGTGCGCCGGTGTCCGAGGTTGTGGGTTCGTCTTTGGCATCACCAACCTCGTCCATGTCGCGAGTTAGAAACGTTGCTCCAATCAGACCACTCACCAATCCAAAAATAGAAAAATGCTGAAGCCGCTCGTCACCACTCTCAAATGCTTGTGCGAGAAGCGCGCCGCTAAGCACGCCTCCAACACCGCCCAGATCGATAATGGCCATCCGTTCAAGACTGATGTTGTTGGTCGCGAGAAGGCCGGCGCCGGCAACAAGCCCGAAGTTTAGCCCCGAGAATAGAATTGGGTCGCGAATGCGAAGATCGGAGTCGAAGACTGCGTAGAGAAGCGCGCCAGAACTTAGGCCAATTAGCGCTGACGAGCCCAGTACCGCTGCATCCCCTGTCGTGAGTTTTAGACGCTTGTGAGCGATTGCCGAACCAGCCAAGCCGATGAGCCCACCACTAAGCGCCGCTGCAGTAATGGCTTTGTCCTCGCGATCACTGCAATCTTTTCTCTGGGCTGCTCCAACGGTTTCGACGTTGCAGGCAAAGAACGACCCAACAAGGCCCCCTTCAATTGCACCGAGTAGAGATGCCTCAATCATGAACCACGCATCCGCTCGCGTCGTCGATTCGGGAATGCCGTAATAGGCGCCACCTGCGCCGACAGCTCCTGCAGCGAGAGAGCTTGCGATGGTGGCCGCCGAGTCCTGGCTAAAGATCGAAGACATCGCGACGCCGCCCGTAACTCCTAAGCCAATCGTCGAAGCGATAAGCAAAGGCCTGCGCCCCGACTCCTCGGGAGCTTCAAGCTCCATACTCAGTTCGCTAGCGTCGTCAGCTTTGATGGTTACAAATTCCTTGCTGGACTCGCGCCCCGGAGCTTCTAAGACAACTTCGTAGCGTCCAACGGGCAAGGTGTCGCGATAGGTGCCGACTCCGACAAGGCGGTCATCCAGAAAGATTCTGGAGTTGCCTGGGGTCGCAGTAACCTGCAGCGAACCGGTTTGCGCCTCGAGACGCAAGTAGTAGGAGTAGGGCTGGCCAGGCTTGGTCGTAATTGTCTTGGTGATGTCCTCGTAGCCGGGCATGCGGATTTGCATCGTGTAGTTGCCCTGCACAACCTCGAGCGGAGCGTCTTGATTTGCCTTGCCCCGCGCGCGCAAGCCGGCCCTGTCGTGAATGGTGATTGCTGCCCCTGCAGGCACGGTTGCGACGCGAATCTGCGCAGGCAGTTGTCGCAATACCTCTGCCCGCAGCGATGCTTTGCGGGTGGTCGGTGCCGCAGGATCCGATTCGCGAATGTAGCGCTCAAAGTAGCGAACTGAGAGCTCGAACTTGAGGAGCCGCTCATAGCTTTGGGCGATGTTGTAGAAGCCGGCTGGATGTGGCTTGGCGCAGTAGCTGCCTACAAAGGCATCGATGGCGCCCTCGTAGTCGCCTTCCTCGTAGAGTACGAGCCCCCGATCGTAGAGCTCACTTGCGCTCTGGGTTGCACTCGCTGCGCCTTCCTCGGTGGGCTCTTGGCATCCATCAACTCGCAGATCGTGCTCGGCGCTTGGCGTATCCGTATGGGACGATGCCGAATCCGGCGTATCGGAATACGCGAGGCTCTGTGCCACAAGCGCACTGAAGGTAACGGCGAAGACGGCAAAGCAAGAGACGAGTAGCGCACGCACGATGTTCTACTGTCCTTGATGCGGATTGCCGATGGTATCTCTTCCACCGTTCGACGGCTTGTCTTCGGTAGAAGTCTTAGAATCGGATTTTGGATCTCGCTGTGGGTTTCGCCGTGGGTTTCGCCGTGGATCTCGCCGTGGATTTTGTCGCTTCTCTTTTGGCGTCAGAGCAGGCACTAGCAAAGGCATGAGCTTGGCTGGCATGGTTTGGCCATCGTTAATCTCGGGGGTAACCATCACAAAGCCCGGCTCGTAGCCTTCGTGCACCAAACGCAATTGAATTTGGTCCCCGGTTTTTGGCGGATTGAACGGGCAGGGCGTGGCTGCGCACACCTCGAGTGCACCTTGATAGACCGTTGCTCCCGGCGGGTCGGAGGTGAGCGTGATGTGGGCCTGTACAAAAGCGGGCTTCGCATCAGCCAGCGCCAGCGGAACCATCGCATCAGCGCTTGGGGCCACCACAAAGGCCGGTGTCTCTTTTGCCGTCGCCGCTTCGCCTCCGATGAGCATCGTGACCGCCAGCGCCGAGCCCCCTGCGATGAGAGCCACGCCGCCAACCCAAGTTGCGTAGCTGCGTTTGGAGCGGCCCTGTTGCCGCCGCCGCCACCGCGCTGCGGTGATTCGGGAGCTTGTCGACTTTGGATCCACGAGATCGAGCTGTGCGAGGTCGGAGGTAAACTCCTCCATGCTCTGGTAGCGATCGTCTCGGCCCTTGGCCATCGCCTTGCAAATCACCGACTCAACGTTGCGATCTAGGTCTACGACATATTCTGATGCTGTCTTTGGCTCGTCTGAAATAACCTGCGTGAGAATGTTGAGATAGTTCTTGCCGCGAAACGGAACTTCGCCCGTGATTGCCTCGTACAAGATAACGCCAAGCGCGTATACATCGATTCGATGATCGAGGTCGTCATCGCCCTGGGCCTGCTCAGGGGACATGTAGAGCGGCGTTCCAAGCACCATGCCGGTTTGCGTAAGGCGCACATCTTCGTCATCGGGAATCAGTGATTTCGAAATGCCAAAGTCGAGAACCTTTACAAAGTCCTCACCGTCGCGTTGCACAACAAAGATGTTCTCGGGCTTGATGTCCCTGTGAACGATGCCCTTCTTGTGGGCTGCTGCAAGGGCACTGGCGATTTGCTTGGCGATGTGAATGGAGCGCTGGCTATCGAGTCGACCCTCTTTTGCGATAAGCGAGCCAAGGGATTCGCCCTCAAGGTACTCCATCACCACAAACGTGCGACCGGTGTCGGTGGTACCAAAGTCTGTGATGTCGATGATATTCTCGTGACCAATCGACGAGGCCAATCGCGCCTCTTGCTTAAGCCTCGCGACGCTTTGATCTTTCTCGGCGTGTTTATCGAGCAGCACTTTGAGTGCGACGCGCTTGCCAATGACGATGTGCTTGGCCTCGTACACCGCACCCATGCCGCCTTGGCCGATTTTGGCAGTCACCTGGTAGCGCTCGTTAAGCGTCACGCCCAAGAGTTCATCAGCCTCTTCGTCTTCTTCGGCCTCGTCTTTCGCCGCAGGCCGGACACGGACGCTGCTCTTGTCCTGCTCCTGGCTATCACTCGCAAGCAGGGTGTCGGCGCCCGAGTCTGCTAGGTCGCGGTCCTCGCTAGCTGGTCGCGCCCCCGAGTCAACGGTCGCCGCCATGGCATCGGCGGGTGCCGCATCGTCTTTCGTGTCTGCGGTGGACATTCGCGTACCATCCACGATGGTAGGCCTGCCCGCGAGTCATGTCAAACCTTGCTGTTTGTGCATCACCTTGAAATTAATAGGTTTCTTCCGACTCCGAAGAGATGCCCAGCGGCTCTCGCAAGGCGCTACTCTCACGCCATGAGCGAGAGCACACTCACTTCGAAGCCGCTCCACACGCGCACCGCGTCCGAGATTAGTGAAGGGCTTGCCTTGGGCGAGTTCCGTTCGGTCGATGTGGTCGAGGCACTGATTGCGCGAAGGCGTTCCGACGATGGGGCCCTTGGCTGCTTTGTCTCGGTTTGCGACGACGCTTTGCAAGTTGCCGAAGAGGCGGATACCGCACGCAAAAAGGGCAAGCATCACAGCCCGCTTCACGGCGTGCCAATGACCATTAAGGATAGCGTCGACCTTAAAGGCCACGACTCAACCCTTGGCATCGCCGCTCGCCAAAACAAACCTGCAAAGCACGATGCCGTCTTGGTTGCCGAACTTCGCCGCTTGGGCGTGGTCTTTCTTGGCAAAACAAATGTGCCGCAAGCGTTGCTCGCGCAAGAAACCGAGAACCACCTCTTTGGCGTAACAAGCAATCCCTGGGATTTTGGGCGCACACCTGGGGGTTCTTCTGGTGGCGAAGCTGCCGCCGTCGCCGCTGGGCTAAGCCCCATTGGCATTGGCACTGACATCGGTGGATCGATCCGAATTCCGGCACACTTCTGCGGCATCGTTGGGTTTAAGCCAAGCCTCGATACCTGGTCCAATCGCGGCTCGAATACGGCGATCAAAGGCCAGGAACTCGTGCGTGCGCAGATTGGAACGCTTAGTCGCAGTGTCGAAGATGTGCAGCTCTTGTGGCGAAACGTTGATGCTTCTCGCATGGCACAAGGCGATCCACTGGTGCCGCCTCGTCCAGAAACGGCTTCTCCCGATCTTCGCGGCATGAGAATTGGTGTCGTTGACGACGATGATTTTCTTCCTCCGGTCGCAAGCATTCGCCGGGCTGTGCGGGAAGCGCGAACGGCGCTTGAGGAAGCCGGCGCAACGGTCGTTAGCCATGTACCAGTGGCTTCGCGAGACATCCTAGCGACCTGGCTTGCGGGCCTGTCCTCGGATCGCGGTCGCACACTATTAGAAGCCCTTGGCAGCGATGCCATCAGCCAGCAACTCAAGGCATCAACGACTCTCATAAAAGTTCCTAGTGCGCTTCGGCGTCATCTTGGCGGCTTGCTTGGCGTTTTGGGCGAGAAGCGCCTGGCCATGCTTATGGATGTTTTGGGCGAGAAAACCGTCACCGACTTTTGGAAGCTTGTGCAGCGGCGCACCGAGTTGCGCTTAGCCGAATTTGATGCCTGGCAACGCGCTGGTCTCGATGCACTCATTTGCCCGCCCCACGTTGTGCCCGCGATTGGACACAGGCAGAGCGGCGACTTCACCCTCTCGCTTGGCCCGATGTTTCGCTGGACCTTGCTCAACTTTGCCGCCGGTGTTGTCCCCATCACTCGCGTTCGCGTCGATGAGACAAATACCTACGACGGCGGAGACGATCGCATCGCCAAGAAAGTTCGCTCGATTATGGAGGGCAGCGAGGGCTTACCGATTGGCGTGCAAGTCGTCGCCAAACCGTTCCACGAGCAAGCGCTGCTAACCACAATGGCGGCGATCGAAAGCCGCGTTAAAAGCAACGAAGGCTACCCGGCAACGCCGATTGACGTTTCCAAGTAGCCTTGCTTCGACCTGCTAGGTCCGTTGTCGAAAACCACTGACGCCATACGCTCTCGCCAGAGGCGAGCTGGCGCCTAGCGGCCGAGGACGCTGTTTAGCTCGTCCACGCGTGGCGTTGCTTCCCAGCTAAAGCCGCTGCGGCCAAAGTGGCCGTAGGCTGCGGTTGGGCGGTAGATCGGATTGCGAAGCTCAAGCTCTTGGATGAGCATGCCTGGGCGTGCGTCAAAGACTTTGGCAACAGCCTTGCTGATCTTGTCGTCGTCCATGATGCCTGTGCCCATGGTGTCAACGAGCATCGAGACAGGCTTGGCGACGCCGATGGCGTAGGCAAGCTGCACTTCGCAGCGCGTTGAGAGACCTGCTGCAACCACGTGCTTGGCGATGTAGCGAGCGTAGTAGGTTGCCGAGCGGTCGACCTTAGATGGGTCTTTGCCCGAGAATGCGCCGCCGCCGTGGCGAGCCATTCCGCCGTAGGTATCGACGATGATTTTGCGACCCGTTAGGCCTGCATCACCCATGGGTCCACCAATGATGAACTTGCCAGTTGGGTTGACGTGGTACTTGGTTTTGTTGGTGATGAACTTCTTAGGAATGATCGGATCGATGACGTACTCGCGCATCGCCTCGATAAGATCCTTCTTCTTTACGCTTGGACCGTGCTGCGTCGAGAGCACGATCGCATCGATGGCTACGGGCCAATTGTCTTCGTAGCGAACCGAGATTTGGGTCTTGCCATCGGGGCGAAGCCAATCGATGCCACCGGTCTTTTTCTTACGAACTTTTGCCAAGCGCTCTGCCATCTTGTGGGCAAGCATGATCGGCAAAGGCATAAGCTCCTTGGTCTCGTTTGACGCGTAGCCAAACATAAGACCTTGGTCGCCAGCACCTTGCTTCGAAAGGTCACCGCGATCAACGCCTTGGGCGATGTCGGGAGACTGCTGCTCGAGAGCAATTTGCACGGCACACGAGTCGGCATCAAAACCAACATCGCTGCTGTCATAGCCAATTTCCTTGACCGTCTTGCGGACGATGGCGGGAAGATCAACCACTGCATTGGCGGTGACCTCGCCAGCGAGCAATACGAAGCCAGTCTTAGTGACGGTCTCGCATGCAACTCGGCAGCTTGGGTCTTGCGCAATGTAGGCGTCGAGCACCGCATCGGATACTTGATCGCAAAGTTTGTCTGGATGTCCCTCGGTGACGGATTCAGAAGTAAATAGGTAGCTCGACATGGGCGGGATTCTAGAGGACAGGTCATGATCCGTCTACTCCACACGTGGTACACATGTCTCAATGATGCGATCGGTAGTAGCCCAGTGCTTTCGCCTAGGCTTGCCCCTTGGGCTCCTTGTGGCCTTGCAGCTGTCCTCGGCCTGTGGTGGAAACACCAAGCCCCCCAAGCGAGGCGTCATCGAAGCCGACGTCGACAACTGGGGCTTTCGGCGCTACCAATCGGTGCTGGACGTCGAGGTTTGGGTCGCCAAAAATGGAGCGGTGGCTCACACCGCCTCGTACGCTAGGAAAACTTCTGAGAAGAAGGGGCATATCGACGACAACGATGTGATCAACGCCTTTGTCACCCGGTACAAGGAAAAAGGCGGCGTGCGCCGGGCTTTGCTGGTTTTCGCCCGCAGGCTCGCGCAACAGTCTGGCTACAAGGCTACTGAGAAGAAAATCTCGGGGGTGCGGCTCATCGAAGTTGTCGGCCCAAACGAGCGCTGGGTCTTTTGGTCAGCCAAGCGCCACGTCGTAAAACTCGGCGGTCGCGGAGCCAAGGGCATTCCCTCCGATCTCATCGATGCTTACGCTGAGCGCTATCCCTCAAACCTAAAAGCCGGCAGCCTCGAAGGGCCGCTTCCGGAAGGTCCGGTCATGCCCACCGTCGAGACCGAAGAAATCGACCCGAAAAATCCCAAGCCGGAGTGGAAATGACCCTTCGTCGGCTCTGCCCGGCCAATCAGGATTTTGCTGCTGCTTGGCGTTCCATTTGTGACCGCGGTTTGGACAGCGACCCAGACACCGAGGCCGTCGTGCGTGAGATTATTCTCGAGGTTCGCGAACGAGGAGACGCCGCCGTCGCCGAGTACACCGAACGTTTCGAGGGCCGCAAGCCCGGCCCGAACGGGTTTGAGATCTCGGGCGAGCAGCTGCAAGAGGCGTGGAATCGCTGCACTCCAGAGATCCGCGAGGCCCTGCAAATCTCGGCCGATCGAATTCGCGCCTTTCACAGCAAGCAGGGCGCAACCACTTATGAGACCGACGCCGGGCGCTTGCGTCTGCGGGTCTCAGCCCTCGAGAAAGTTGGGCTCTACGTTCCTGGTGGCACTGCCCTCTACCCATCCTCGGTGCTGATGACTGCCATCCCCGCTCAAGTGGCTGGGGTCGAAGAGATTATCATGGTGACTCCGGGCGCCTCAGACCAAACCCTTGCGGCGGCGCACGTCTCGGGGGTGCATCGCGTCTTCGAGATTGGCGGAGCGCAGGCCGTGGCAGCGCTTGCCTATGGCACCGAGGCGATTCCCCAAGTTCACAAAATTGTCGGCCCGGGAAACAAGTGGGTTGCGGCGGCAAAGCGCCTGGTCTTTGGCCAAGTCGACATCGACTCGGTGGCTGGGCCTTCCGAGGTCTTGATCATCGCCGACGATAGCGCCGTGCCAAAGTTTGTAGCGGCCGACCTTCTCGCACAGGCCGAGCACGATGTCGAAGCGCGATGCATCTTGATTAGCGATTCAGAAGAGCTCTTAGACGCAGTCGAGGGCGAATTGCAACGACAGCTGGCAGACCTGCCGCGAGCGGCGATTGCTGGCGCATCGCTTCAAGAGCACGGCACCTTCGTTCTTGTCGAAACGCTAGACCAGGCAATTGCTCTCTCCAACGAGTACGCACCCGAGCATCTTGAGCTTGCAATCGCAGATGCCGAAGCGCGGGTTGCGCAAGTGCGTCACGCCGGTGCGATTTTTGTTGGGCACTACACTCCAGAAGCTGCTGGCGATTACTCTGCCGGTCCCAATCACGTACTTCCAACCGCTGCCGCTGCGCGCTACGCCTCGCCGCTTGGCGTCTACGACTTTCTAAAATACACCTCGGTCTTGGCATTGCGTCGCGAAGACTTGGCAGCACTGCGCGAACCCATTTGCGCCCTCGCCGAAGTCGAAGGCTTGCATGCCCACGGGCGCAGCGTAGCCATTCGCTTTGACGATACGGATGGCGGCACATGAGCGAGGCAATCTTGGGGCTGTTGCGCCCCGGCTTGCGTGACTTGCACGCCTACGAAGTGCCAGCGATTGCAGACATCGAGGTTAAGCTCGATGCCAATGAGTCGCCGTATTTGCTGCCGGCCGAAGCCCAAGAAGCGCTGGGTCGCGAGCTTGCGCAGTTGCCGGTAAATCGCTACCCCGATCCTCGGGCCAAGGCGCTTCGCGAGCTACTCTCCGAAGAGTACCAAGTTGCGCCAGAATCACTCTTATTTGGCAATGGATCCGACGAAATCATACAAATTCTTATCTCGTGTCTAGCTCGTCCAAGGCCGGGCGCCGAGCGCGCATCGATTCTCTTTCCAACGCCGACATTCTCGGTATTTCAAATCTTCGCAACAACCCTTGGTGTCGATAGCGTAGGCGTTGCAACCGGCGAAGATTTTGCTTTAGACATGGCAGCAATGCGTGAGGCACTTGCACAGAGCCAGCCCAATCTCGCGTTCTTTGCGCGGCCAAACAATCCAACGGGAACCCTGTGGAGTGGCGATGATTTGCTCACCCTCGCAAAGGAGTTTCCCGCGACACTCTTTGTCTCCGATGAGGCCTATGGCGAGTACGCAACCGGCTCGCTTGTAGCCTCGTTAGCCTCGTGCCCCAACCTTCTTGTCATGAAGACTTTGTCAAAGATTGGGCTCGCGGGTTTGCGCGTTGGCTTTGCGATCGGTGACCCAGCGCTAATTGCCGAACTCGACAAAGCGCGCGCTCCCTACAACATCTCGAGCGTCAACCAAGTGGCGGCGCATTGGGTCATGTCCAATCACCGCGAGCTTCTTCGCGAACAGTGTGCGCAGATCGTAAGCGAGCGGGTTGGCATGAGCACCGCTCTACAAGAATTCTCAGAGATAAGAGTTTTTCCAAGTGAAGCAAACCTCATCCTATTTCGTGTGGGTGAGGCCGGCGCCGGCCAGGGGCCTAAACTTTGGCAAGAGCTTTGCCGACGAGGCGTGTTAATTCGAACCTTCGGAAGCCGTGGGTCACTGGCAGATTGCTTGCGAGTGACACTTGGAACTGCTGCCGAGAACCAGCGTTTTTTGCAAGCGCTGCAAGCGGCGCTCACCGCCTAAGCTGCTACTCGCCGGCCACGTCGCGAGCGACTGCGGTTTGCACAGCGGCTTCGACGATTTCTTGCAGGGCGTTTCGGTCGAACGGCTTGTAGAGAACGCGAATGGTGTTTTGCTCCAAGAACTCTTCGCAGCTGCCACTAAATGCACCACCAGTGATGAAGACAAATTGGTCGGCTAACTCGGGCTTTTTCTCACAGGCCGAGGTGTAGAGTTGCGGTCCGCTTACGCCCGGCATCATCAAATCGCAGAAGATTAGATCGTAGGTGCCTTCGCAGACCGTTTCCAAAGCCTTCGTGGACGGCTCGATGATCCGCACAGAGTGAGGCCGTAGCAACCGACCGAGGGTCTTTGCGACAAGCGGCTCGTCATCAATGATGAGAATCTCCATCAATGTGGAGCAATATCGCAGAATTTGCCGCTAATAGCAGAATTTCCCATAGAAATTAGCTACTTGACTTTGTAGTCCTACCAATTAAGATGCATTGGTCACATAGGCTTCTTGGCTCCAGCCTATGGCATTGAAACCCTAGTGAGCGCGAGATCGCGTCCGGGGGGATCTGGCAAAATCCCAAAACTACAAAGCTTTTGAACTGGCCCCAACTTTGCGTAGAATGGCCGCATGCGCTACCTCGCGTTCCTCACAATCCTTCTCGCCACCGCCTGCTCCTCCAAAATTGGTAATCCCCAAGAGGGAGCAACCGACGCTCGCCCAATCGATTTCCGAGATCCGCCAGAGCCTAAAGAGGGCAGCGGGACCAGCCCCGGATGCGAAGGTGTGACCGCGCGAGGTGAGTGCCAGCAAGGAAGCGCAGTGTATTGCGATCTTGATCGAGGGCGTCTGCGCCGAGTTGACTGCGAAGCTCTTGGACAGAATTGCATTCTCGATATTAGCCGCGGTGCAATTTGCAAAAGTCTAGAAGAACAAGACACCGGCGCGGGCAGCGGCGCGGCTTCTCAATGTAGCGATACGGGCATCAGCGAGAAGGGCTTCTGCACAAGTGCTGGCGAAGCGGTCTACTGCGATACCAGTGGCACCGAAGCTGTGACGCGCACCTGGGACTGCAGTGCGGCCGGAAAAACATGCGGTGTAGATTCATGTGCCGATGGCGCCTTTTGCTGCGGCGAAGGCACGACCAGTCCCGAAGGTGGCATGTGTGCTGCGTCTGGCCTCGACTTTGACGGCGTCTGCGAAGGCGATACAGCCAAGTGGTGTTCTGAGACCAGCGGACCACAGCAGAAGGATTGCTCGGCCACAGGTCAGCGCTGCGAAGTTGATACCTGTGCAACTGGCGCCTACTGCTGCGGCGCAGTTTCAACCACAGGCAACATGACTCCAGAACAAGAGTGCGCTGCAATCGGATTTGAAGGCATCTGCTTGAATGACACATCCTTTCGCTACTGCTCTGATGGCGCACTTGAGGAAGTGACGTGTTTTGGAGCGACAACGTGCCAGGTCGATGCGTGCTTTAACGGCGCCGGTTGCTGTGCGCCTGCTGGCGAGCCTGTCACCGAGTGCGAGATCATTGGCTTTGACGGCATTTGCGAGGGCAATACCTTAAAGTACTGCGTCGACGAAGAGGACGGAGTTGAAGAGGAACTCTGCGGCACCGGCACAATCTGCGAAGTCGACGATGTGGGCTTTGCCGAGTGCGTCGAAGAGATTGACCCCTGTGCAGACTTGGGCTTCGAGGGCATTTGCGCCGACGCAACCACCTTGCACTACTGCATTGGCGATGAACTCACCGTGGTTGATTGCACCGTTAATAGCGTCACCTGTGAAGTTGACGGCGAAGGCTACGCAGACTGTGAATAGTCGCAGTGGAAGACTGGGAGTTGCGCTTATGGGCGCACTCGCACTCTCCACACTCGCGGGAGTCGCGAGCTGTGGAAGTGATGCACCAACTACCGAAATTCTGCGTGATGACCTCGCGTTAACGACGTATTCAAGCCGCATTACCAACGGACTCTCCGAGCGCATCACCTTCGACGTTCCCTTTGGAGTCGACTCCTTCCTCATTGAGGTTCGCGGCGACAAGGGGCTCTACTACCTCACCGAGCTCATCGCACCAAACGGCCGCGATGTGATTGAGGGCGCCAAGTACACAACCCGTGGTGCTCGCGAAGTTCCAGGGCTTGTCGATTGGCTCTACCCCAACTCTCCCGAGCTCTTCGCTGAAGAAGGCCAGTACACCCTCACCGTTCGGGGTGTGAACGCCTTCACGGGCAACAACCTCAACGAGGACATCAAGGTTCTCATCTACCTGCCCGAGGAGAAGCCCGCCGAGACCTGCGGCATCCACGTCGACTTCTTGGTCGATGACGCGGCTCTTGGCGATGCGACCTTTGGCGCGGCAGTCGAGCGCATCGTCCAGCAGATCGATCTCAACTACCGGCAAATCGGTATCAAGATTGCCGACTACCAAACCTATCGGGTCAACATGCAGTCGTCTGACATCAATCTGGCTGACGGCTCTGCGACATCCATTGTCGACGATGTTCTACGAAAAACTCTGCCAATCGGCGCTGCCCGCGAAAATGCTGTGCACGTCATGCTGGTTCGTCGCATCGGCGGCTCCGACAATCCCACCTTCGATCCAGCGGGCTACTCAATGGGCTTACCCGGCCCGTACGCGCCCGATCGCGGCACATCGGCTGTCATGGTTTCTACCGAACTCTACGCCGATGGCTCGGGTTCGCTTGATGCCGATGGCCTGGCCTCGAGCTTAGCGCACGAGATTGGGCACTTTCTTGGGCTCTATCACCTTAGTGAGCGCAGCGGCGCCGACCACGATCCAATCGCAGATACTCCCGAGTGCGACAGTGAGTTCACGTGCACCGATGAGTTTCGCCGCAACATCATGACCTCGTCGTTCTGGTTGCAAGGTGGCGCGCCTTCCTTCCGCAATCGCTTTACCGAATCGCAAGGGCGAATCATGCGCGGGCATCCGCTGTGCGAACCCATGTCAGTCGACGTTGTGCCGCCTCCAATCGAGGACTGCACGCTCGAATGCACCGCGCCAAATACCTGTGCTGTGACCAATGCTCAGATGAGCTGTGAGTTGGCGTGTGACCCAGGAGCGACCACGCCATGCAAAGCTGGCGAGTGCCTATCGGACGACCTTGGGACCTACGTCTGCACGGCATCCTAAGGTGCCTTGGCGAAGTACGGGTTTACGAGGAGTTCTTAGCAATGGCTGACGCGCCACTGTATGCAAAATTCCTCGGAATTTGGACTCTCATTCCCGAGTCCTGTGACTACGAGCAAGGCGAGCCTCCACAAGAGGCGACCTGTCGCATTGCCAAAGATGGAGGCAATCTCGCTTTTGCGATGCACTGGGTCGACATCAAGGGCAAGACGCATCAGCACGAGTTTTCGGGGCCGCCCAATGGAAAGCCAATGCCGTTTAACGGCGGCGAGCTTGCCGATGCACTGGTGGTCAATGCCGTCTCGACCCGCGAACTCACGACCTCGGCGCTAAGCCGGGGCGAGGAGTTGATGGTCGCGCAGCGCCAGCTCGATGAGACTGGCAGCGCTATGCGCATTACTCAGATTGTGCGCTTCCCGGGCGGAAGCAGCCAATCGAACGTCGGCGTGTACCGCAAAAGCGCCGCTTCGTAGGTCGCTAGAATCGGGTAGGGCCCAGCTGCTTTTGCAGGGGCCCCATCGCATCGCAGATGCTCTTCGCAGTTACGTTAGGGAGTTACGGAGCTACAACAGCAGTCGTTGTCGAATCCGCAAACGCCTTCACATTTACGCTTCTAAGAATTGTTCCATCAGGCGCCGTGGCGTCAACTTGGTAGTTTCCCGGAGGAACATTGAAAATGTATCCAAGGCCAGGTGCTTGGGTTGCAGGAAAGTCGGTCATGCCTGGAATACCGTTGGCGCCCGCGTAGCGGAGTGTACCGACGTTTGGCGTGATGCTAACTGTCGCGCCTTCCATGGCAGCCTGTTCGCAATCGACAGTAGCAATGATGAGCGATGCGTTGCCGTCTTCTTGGGTGATGCCGGTAAGAAGAGGAAGCAACCCAAAGATCGTCGTGCTCACCATGACAATCGGAGTCCCTGCGAGGTCCTCTGCAATCGCCGATGGCGGGAAGACGTAGGTATCAACAAAGCCGCCCGAGGTTGCCTTGAGGTAGGCATCGACAGGGGTCGTGCTATTTGTCGAGTCGGTAATCGTGAACGGGCCGACAAAGTCGCCCACGTCAATAATCGTGTCATCACCAGCAAGGTGCGCTGATACCTGAGCCGAGTTCGTCATCGTATTGATGCCGTTGATTCCGCCTTCTTGCACAGTTCCCGAGATCGTAACCGGTGGGTTGGCGACCGTTGTTGGCAGTGGGTCGCCAGAGCACACAAGGGCAGAGGGGCGAGCGTCGGGAAGGTCGAGCCCAGCTGCATCGGGCGTAATCCTGGCATCGGGACTGTTCTGGCTCGAGGCATCAATCGCTGTCGCGTTGTCGGCGGCGTCGGCGATGGCATTGCCATCGTCATCGCCACTGCTACACGCAGCAACTAAAGAAAGAAGCAAGAAAGACCCTAGACCAAACCGGTTCAACATAGCCGGCTTATAGCAGCAGTCGATGCAGGTCCAAAGAACTTCAGGAATTGGCCGTTGGCCGGTCTCTACGACTCCTGTGATTGCTTGGGGTTGTCGCCCGCACCCTCGCTGGCGACCCCAAACTCCGGGTTCATGGTGGCGGCGCGATGGTCCTTTTTCGATTTGGAAATTAGGCGAACGTAGGCACTGCTGGCCTCGCGCATGAGCCGATTTAGATCGCTCATTTGCTGGTCGCTAACATCGGTGCCATCGCTCTTGTGCCCGTAGAGCAAGTTCACAACGCGCTTGCCGATGCTGCACACAACCACGACCGAGAACTCTGGAACGCCCGAGCGCAAGATACGAAACCAATGGCTGTGAAGCGTGCTTGGGAATGCCCGTCCGCGAAACTGCAAGTCGTCGCTCTCGAGTGCAAAGTGCAGCATCGATGGCGGATCGAGAGGCATGAGTAGCGTCTCAATACGATCGCTATCGATGCCCGGACCGAAGCCCTTCCAGCCAAATGCGATGTCATCGCGAACTAAGAGCAAGGTTGCCAAGTCGAAGACACTGGCTGCGTGAGCCAGCATTGCATCGGCAATGTCGCCGCGGCGTTTGGTCGCGGAAATGATGGCGATGGCTTCTTCGCAGGAGATTGCTGCGGGCACCTCGTCTTTCGACGTGGATTCGCCAGTGATGGGATCTTTCGGCTTCTCGGTGTGCTCGGCTCTGCCTGCGAGTTCCTCATCATCGGCTTCAAGCTCTTCGACAAGGTCGGCAGCATCCAGCTCTAGAGCCTCGTGCTCCTCGGTATCGGCCGGATCGACATGTTGCGGAACCGCTGTTGGATTAAAGGCCGGGGAGGGAATTGGGGGGCGCGGCTCAGAACTTCTCTTAGCTCGGATTGGCGGCGCTGGCGTTGGGGCGGCAAGTGGCTCGGCAACCTGTGGTGGCAGCCCTGGAAGTGGCGGCGCCGGCAGCGAGTGGTCTTGGGCCTCGGGTGAAGCATCGCCGCGCATGTCGGGAAGGTTTGCAAAGCGCGCTGGCTGCGGAATGCCGTAAAAGCGCTCTAGGTAGTAGTGGATGCGGATCTCGGGGGCAACCCGCGGAATCACCCGGTAGCCGGTTGCGGTGCTAATTTCGTCGAGTACCTGCATATCGTGCGGGTCGTCGACAGCAACGATGAGGGTTTGCTCTTGAATGACGATAGGAATGCAGCGAAACCGCGCAGCTTGTTCGGGACTTAGCAGCCGAACCGCCGAGCGTTTGCAGCGCTCAAACGTGGCACCGGTGGCGATGGGGATGCCGAGTTCGAGGCCGAGATAGACCGTGAGGGTCTCGGCAGAAATGAGATTCTGAGCGACAAGGAGCGAGCCGATGCGGCCGCCTTCTTGCGCTTGCTGTGCGATGACCAGATCGAGGGCCTCTTCGTCGAGGCGACCATCGCGTACCAACATCTCGCCGAGTTTCATAGTGGTCGCAGAATACCACCATCGCGTCGTGTGGCGCTCTGGGGCTCGTGCAATGCCGAAACTGCACTTTGTGAACTTGGTGTGCTAAGCCCGTTCCCATGTTGGGATCCCAGCTCCGGCTCATCCTTGTTGCTCTCCTCGCCGTGGGTTGCGCTGGCGAGTCAGCACCCGAGAGCGAACCTGAGCAAGATGCCGAGGCATCTGCATCGGAAGCAAAGCCTACGATTTCGAAAAAGAAACCGAAGAAGGCTGTGGACGATTCGGCTGATCCCGCGCCGGCGAAGGCAAAAATCGTCCCGAAGTTTGGCGGCAAGACTCGCGGTTTGCGGCTCAACCGCTCGATCGTGGTTCGCGCCACCCCCGATTTGGATGGCGAGAAGCTTGGCACGGTGGCCGCCCACACAGTGGTTGGTTGGCAGCAGGCGGTCAAAGCCGATGGCTGCGACGAGCGCTGGATCGAAATCGAGCCACGGGGTTGGGTCTGCGAAGGCTATCTCGATCCGGTTAAGGACAACCCAGGCGGGGTGGAACTTCCAAAGCTTCGCCCGGGTGAGCGAGTCCCAGGCACGTACGGCAAAGTCTTTGGCGAAGAGGCCATGTTGGCGACCATCGAAGACGGAGCGATTGTTTCTGAGACGCCAATTGTCGGTTCGTCGACGGTTCGACAGCGAGGTTTGGCCGTTGTGGATGGAGTGCAGTATTGGAAGGTCGATGGCGGCAAGTACGTTGACGTCGAATCGCTTCGCCCTCACGACCCCTCGTCCTTTCGGGGCGAGCGTTTGCAAGACGGTGTCATCGCCGGTGAGCGTATGGCCTTTGCCATCTCTGGCAATCGTCCAGGCGATTGGGTGGTTGTGCGCGACGCGCCCGGCGGTAAGCGAGTGCGACGATTGTCGCCACGCAGTTTGGTCTCGCTACAGAGCGAAGAGAAAAGTTCTGATGGAACAACTCTTGGCTTCTACATCGCCGACGAAGAATTTATCGCCAAGGCCGACCTTCGGCACGTTCACATTCAGCCGCCGCCTCCGCTTACCAAGCCAGGGGAGCGTTGGTTTGATGTCGATCTCGACTCGCAAATTTTGGTTGCCTACGAAGGACCAACTCCTGTTTATGCCACGCTGGTTTCCTCGGGAACCCGCAAGAACCCAACCGAAACCGGTATTTTTCGGATCTGGATTAAGTTCTCTGAAACCAGTATGAGCGGCCGAATGGGCGAGAGCGATGCGTACTCGGTTGCGACAGTTCCGTGGACGCAGTTCTACGAAAACGACTTTGCCCTGCACACATCGTATTGGCACGATCACTTTGGCCAACAGCGAAGCCATGGCTGTGTAAACCTTAGTCCTCGCGACTCGCGCTTTCTCTACTTTTGGTCGGAGCCGCAGGTGCCCATCGGTTGGAGCATGGCAAATTCGAGCACCGAGCGCCCAGGTTCGATGGTGCGCGTGCACTCGAAGCAAGACCCAGAACCCGAGTTTAAAGGCGCTGCGCTCAAAGTTCAGCGCGCCCGTGAAGCTGCGCAGCAGTAGGTTTGTTGCGCCTGGCTTGCAAGCGCTTGCCCGAGCCTTGCGCCTGGCTTGCGAGCGCTTCGATCACAGCTTGGTTGCGCGGGTCGCAATGCACGTCGGCATGTACTTGCTAAGCGCATCGCCGCTCTCTGGCGCGAAGACATCTTCGTAGAAGCCGGTAAGTGCAAAGCCCGCTTTGATCTGCCCGCCAACTAAGTCGTCCAAGGTGTGGCTAAAGCAAAAGGGTTCGTTCTTAGCGATAAAGGTGCTGCGCTCTTCGTCGCTCAAGTCCTCGAGGTCCGAGTAGGGAAGGGTGTGCCGCACCACGAGCTCGCCGTTTTCGTATTTTGCAGCGTCAAAGAGAAAGAAGGCCGGCTGGAGAAAACCCGAAAGTAGATTACCTCCGGGCCTTAGAACTCGATAACTCTCGCTCCAAACCGGAGCCACGTTGGGAATAAAGGAATTGCTGCAGGGGTGCACGATGAGGTCAAAGCTCGCATCGTCCAACCCGCTCAAGTCGCGCATATCGGCTTCGAGCAAGGCAATCGTCAACCCATCGCGCTCGGCAACGGCTCGGTCTTGCGCGAGTTGCTTTGGTGAGTTGTCGACCAGAGTTACCTCGGCACCAGCGGCGGCCAAGATGGGTGCTTGCTGACCGCCACCCGAAGCAAGGCACAGTACCTTCACGCCTTTAAGAGATTTTGGGAACCAGTCTTTGGGAATGGGTTTGACGGGAGTGAGCACAATGGACCACTCGCCTTCGCGCGCCGCTTGGATAGTTTCTGAGGAAACAGGGAGTGTCCACTCGTTGCCGGTCTCGACCAAGTGGTCCCATGCACCTCGGTTGTAGCTGCGAATATCAAACGCCATAAGGCACCTTACGACATCTGCTGATCTGGGCAATAGACAGAAAGCGTCGCTCCGCGCTTGGTGCTGCGCGCTCCTTTGCTAGTCTCCCCTCGAACTTAGCGCCCGACTTCGAACGCACTCCTTCGATACCAAACGCGCACCCATTAGCTTTTAAGAGAACGAGTACCAACGTGTCCGAGTACCTGCCCATAACGCATGCGCGCTTCGCAAAAGTTCAGCGTGAGATTTTTACTTCGCACCTCTCGCCCGATTGCATGTCGCACCAATGTCTTCAACGCACCGAGGACAACGTGCTTAAGCTTGACGCGTGTTGCCAGTACGGCGCAGACGTTGACGTCGGCGAGCGCGATGGCATTCTCGCTCATGCCGAACAAATAAGAGAAATTCTTAGTCCAGAAGTTCGCGATCTCCCGTGGTTTAAACCGGAAGTCACCGACGATGTAGACTTTCCATCGGGGCAATACGTTCGCACCGAGACCCACAATGGTGGCTGCCTCTTTCTAAGCCACGACAAGCGCGGCTGTGCTGTGCACCGAGCATCTATCGAAGGCGATTGGGACTTTGACGGCATTAAGCCAAACATCTGCCGGCTCTTTCCCATGTCCTACGACGACGAAGCGATCGTTATGTCCGACGACTACGCAGACTACTCCTGCGCCTTCGAGCCAAATACGCCGACGGTCTATCAAGTGGGCCGTCGCGATTTGCTGGCAATTTTTGGGCAAGAGCTTGTCGACGAATTGGACAAGATCGAAGCATCGATTCTTGCGGCAAAGCCCAAGACGCTTGATGTAATCGCCTAGCTCGAAGTACCCGCGCCGGTGCTAGCAAAGTTCGCAAGCGCTTCGCGAAGTGCCGCATCGATTTCGGGATTGCTAAGCTCACCTTTCTCCGCATCGAAGTTTTGAAAGAAGCTTGGCACCGAGAGGCTTGCTCGTAACTCGTTGCCAAAGTGGGGAGCCGATGCAACGGCCGCCGCCAGTACACTCGATGCGCCGCGACCACCGGGCGAGGTTGCCAACAGTACGGTTGGCTTATTTTGATAGACGGGCTTCTCGCTGCGCGATGCCCAGTCGAAGATGTTCTTGTAGGCGGCTGTGTAGGAGCCGTTGTGTTCGGCGAATGAAATCAGCAGCCCATCGGCTTTGCGAATCTCATCAAGAAAGTCGAGAGCAGCCTTTGGAATCCCTCCTTCGCGCTCGCGATCGGCGCTGTAGATTGGCATTTCATAGTCATTTAGATCGATGGTCTTCACCGTCGCTTTGGTGAGCAATCCGCCTTCAATGAGGTTTGTTGCGTAGCGCAGGAGTTGCTTGTTAATGGACTGCGTGCTGGTGCTTGCTGCAAATGCGAGGAGGTTCATGGTTGTGCTCTCTTCCAAGGTCGCGCGATTGCGAGCTCTCGTAGTTAATTGATATTACTTAGGTGTTTCTCATCCCAAGCTCTGTAAACAGTATGTCATGTCGCAGTAGAGCATCATAGGATTGGAATTGACCACTTAGTGTGCATCTGTGCAGCATAGTGAATATGGACAATTGGGACGAGATTCGCTCCGCTGCCGAAGTCGCAAGACAGGGAACGGTGAGCGCTGCTGCGGCGGCTCTTGGGATTCACCGCGCGACTGTCAACCGGCACATTGATGCACTGGAAGACGTCTTTGGGGCCGCGCTCTTTCAACGCCACGCCCGGGGCTACGCGCCCACCGAACTTGGTATCGAACTTCTGCGTGTTGCCGACGCGACCGAAGAGCAGCTGAGCCAACTGGTGCGGCGAGCGCATTCCTACTCGGCCGGGCTAAGCGGCGAACTTGTCATTACCTCCGTCGCAGGAATTGCCGAAGCACTCTTGCCGGCGATGCATGCGTTTGGTGCAGAACATCCGCAGGTCAGGATTCGCTACATCTGCAGCGACACCCTCCTAAAACTAGAATATGGAGAAGCCCATATCGCCTTTCGCGTTGGGGCCAAACCCAAAAATCCCGACAACATCGTGAGCCACTTTTCGACGATGACCGTTGGCCTCTATGCAACATCAGAGTATGCCAGCACTTACGGTGTTCCTAAGGATTATTCTGAGTATGGCAAACACGCATTTGTTGGCTCGGACTCGGATGCTCCGCGGGCGCCATTCTTGGCCTGGCTCGCCGACAACGTGCCAAAGGCAAATGTTCGCTTTACGAGCAATGATCTCTCGGTTCTGGAGACACTTGTTCTCGACGGCAATGGCATCGGCTTTCTCAACGGAGTGACCGCAGCAAAACATCCCAACCTTGTAGAGGTGTGCGCCCCCGAGCCGAGCTGGCAGGTGTCAATTTGGCTGATGACCCATGTGGATTTGCATCGGAGCGCCAAGGTGCAGGGCTTTCTTAAGCATCTTAGAGCCAACGTAGCGGCCCACGAGTAGCGCGGGCTCGAATGCGATATCATCGCCACCAATGCTCGCAGGTCACTATGCTCCGGCGCTATTCATCAAGGCGCGCTACCCCAGCGTAAAGCTCTGGGTGTTATTCTTAGCAGTGCAAGTTGTCGACATTTTCTTCTTTGTCTTCGCTCTTGCGGGCATCGAAGAAATGACAGTTCTGGATGTACGCGGCCCGCTTGGTTTGCATCTGGAGCACGTGCCCTTTACGCACTCGCTACTTATGAACCTGGGCTTTGGAGCCTGCTGCGTTCTTTGGGGCATTATTGCCAAGCGGTGGAAACACGGTCTCCTTATCGGAGTGGCGCTGTGCTCGCATTGGGCTCTCGACCTTGTGGTTCACGTGCCAGACTTGCCACTGGCTCCTTGGGGTGGCGAACGCGTAGGCTTTGGGTTTTGGGAGCTTGTGTACTCAAGCCTTATTGTCGAGATTTTGATGCTTGCAGCGGCATATTTCTTCTTTCGAAAAACCATCCAAGCTGCAACCACGAAGCGCTTTGCCGACGTTGGCATGGCGGCCTTGGTCTTCGTCCAGGTTAGCTACGTCTTTGGGCCGCGCATGCCCACGGTCCTGGCGATGGCGGCGATGGCCGAGTGCATTTACTTCGGCTTTATCTGGTACGCGTACCAAGTTGATTGTCGCCTTGCACGCCCCGACCTTGGCGCGTAGGGCTATACGCCCCGGCGCGACCCAGCCAAGGGGTGAAGCGTTCCATCGTCTGCTGCATGGCGAAGCTCGCCAAACACCACACCATCCTCGTTAACGATCGAAACAACCGTTGGACGAATAAGCACAAGGCTCATCTCGTCACTGCCGAGGTTGTGAATGTCGTCGAGAGCTCGAATATCCCCAGCTAAGAAGCTTTGATACACCTGTGCAAACTCGTCGTCATTATCGAGTATCTCGTGGGTAAGCTGGATAAGCCGAGTCCAGGTCCCGCTATTAAAGTAGTAACAGCCTTCGGTGCTTCGCTGGATCGAACGCTCGAGGTGGGTGTGGCCAGCAATGAGGTAGTTCACATCATTCGAGACCGCATCGTCGAGTAAGGTGAATTGCTCGTCGGGATCTTCAATGTCAAAGCTGCGATCGTCTACCAACGATTTCTTAAGATGTTTTCTTAGTTGCGCTGGACGCCGCTTGGGATCAAACCAGCCTTGGATGCTTGTCACGAGGTCGTGCAGTTCGTGAAGCGGAGCCGGGCCGTCGTGCTTGGTTAAGGCGTGATACGCCCGCGAGAAGAAGCCCTTTGACTCGTGCTTTACATCCTCGTGATCCAGATGTTCCTCGGCAAAGCTTAGAATGGTGTGGCTTGTGCTCGGTGCATCACTTGCGAGCTTTGCTTCGGCCGCGAACAACCCCGGCCCCAGCCGCATTGTGTAGGCGGGAATGTGTCGAACAATTCGCAAGATCTTACCGATGCTTAGGAGACTGGCCGGATCGAGCGCGACCACCATGGGCGCGGCGGCGCCAAACTCGGGCTTGAGAAGGTCGACGACAGGGAACTTCTTCTTCACCTCATTGATCACATCCACAACCATGCGAGTGCCGGCATTTGCATCCCACGTGGGCAAGGGCTGATTGGATGTGAGCGCAGTGGCCTGCTCGCCAAGCGAGGTGTAGTCGATGGCATTCCAGCTATCAACCTCGTTGCCGTGCACGCAGAGGACTGTTTTGTTGCCCACCAAGCAGCGATACCCCTCTCCATTCATCCCAACAACGATGCGCTCTCGTACGCCCGCTTCGCCGCGACTTAGAGTGTCCTGAAGCCACTCAAGAACTGGCGGCAGTGCGAGTTCGACATCGTGATTGCCCAAGATCAGAACTAGGGTTCGGCCAGGGATTGCGAGAAAATCCTGCAGCGCAGGCAGGATTGGCGAGAACGCATCGCGCTCAAAAATGTCCTGCAGCTTGGCTACGGCGCCCTGAGGGTCAAAATAGCTGGCATTGGGCTCTGCGAGAAAGTCGACGATATCGCCACCGAGAACGAGCGCAATCGCGCGCTGCGGGTCGTTTGGAAGCGCTCGAATGAAGGCGGCAAGGCGCGCTCCTTGGTTAAAGATCTGAAAGCCCGGCACTCCTCCGATATGGAGGTCCGAGACGACGTGAAGCTCATCAAATATTGGAGGCATAGCGAGTTATGGGAGTGTTTGGGGCTGCAACGCGCGTGCTGCGAACATTGTGGATGTAAGGGGTCGCGCCGGAATCACAGCAATGAGTACCATCCATGGTGTGGTCGCCGAAATTTCTACTCGTCTCTGTACCACGTGTGGTCGACACAATCCTGTCGATAGCGGGTACTGCAACGGGTGCGGAGGGCGGTTGGGGGCCGATGCTGCGAGCGAGGAACCAGCGGCAAGTGCCGAGCGCCGGCGCCTCTCAGTAATGTTCTGTGACCTCGCCGATTCGACGAAGCTCTCGCAAAAATTGGATCCAGAAGACTACCGCGAAGTTGTGCGGGAGTATCAGCAAATCGCCGGTGCCATTGTGCGGCGTCTTGAAGGCCATGTTGCGCAGTATCTTGGCGATGGCATTCTTGTGTACTTTGGCTATCCCACAGCGCATGAGGATGACGCTGTGCGAACAGCGCTGGCAGCTACCGAAATACTTGCGGCTGTTCAAGCTCTTCGCAATCCTCACCTCGTCGCAATTGGCTGGCAACTCGAGCTTCGCATTGCGATACATACCGGTGAGGTTGTCGTCGGAGAGATGGGAGGCCCGGGCCGCAGCGAAACTTTGGCTCTAGGGGAAACTCCTAATATAGCAGCCAGGCTTATCGGAAGTGCCGCACCGGGGAAAGTCGTCGTAAGTGACGCAACCCGCGAACTTCTTGGACGTCGCTTCTCAACAGCGCCGCTTGGACCCCATGCGCTTAAAGGCATCGCGGAGCCTATCGAGGCTCATGTTTTGCTTCGAAGTGCCGCCCGACAAGAGCGCATCGGCATGGCAGACTCGGCATCGCGTTCGCCTTTGGTTGGACGAGACGACGAACTCGCCTCCCTTCGCAAGAGCTGGCAGGCCGCGTGCTCGGGCAAGGGACGTGCGGTTTTCATCTCCGGAGACGCAGGGGTTGGCAAGTCGCGGCTTGTCGGTGCTCTGCACGATGAGCAGTTTGCACGGTCGTCTCAGTGGCTAGAATTTCGCGGCGATTCCCATGCGGCCTTTAGCCCGCTGTTGCCCATGCTCGAAGTCTTCACGATGGAAGCGGGCATTCAAAAGTCGGACCTGTCCGAGGTTCGCATCGAGCGGCTCGAAAAGACGCTTAGGGAAGCCGGGCTTGATGCCGCAGAGGCCGCCCCAATGCTGGCGGCGCTTCTTCACATGCCAACCGATGGCCACTACGCGCCCAATGCGCTCGAACCCGATGAGCAGCGCCGCCGAGCGGTGAAAGCGCTACTTTCTTGGCTACTTGGGCGCACGATGGCAGCACCTGCTGTTTTGGTCTTTGAGGACGTGCACTGGATGGACCCCTCAACTCTGCAACTTATCGGGCAGCTATTGCCGCTTGCGCGCGAGACGGCCACCTTGGTGTTGGTTTGCCACCGGCCCTCGTTTGAACAGCCATGGCCGTCGCACGAGAGCGATACCACCATTGCGCTCAACGCTCTTGATGGGTCCAGCACTCGAGCGCTTGCTACATCGATTCTTGGCGAGTCGGCGACGAAAGAGCAGCTCGACTATGTCACGAGCAAGACCGATGGTGTCCCGCTCTTTGTGGAAGAAGTTTCAAAGAGCTTGCTGCTTGCCGGCGACGCGGGCATCGAGAGAATCGGGTCTGCGGAGAGCGCACCGAACTCAAGTGAAGTGCCACCGATTCTGTATCAGGCGTTAACCTCCCGACTTGATGCTCTGGGCCCGTACAAGCCGATTGTGGCATTTGCTGCTGTGGTGGGCCGCGAATTTAGTTACGAGCTTTTGCAGGCAACAAAGCAGTTTGATGATGCGACGCTAAAGGCCGGCCTCGATGCTTTGGAGGAAAAGGAGATTGTGGTTTGCCTGGGAACGGCGCCCGACTCTGTCTATCTCTTTCGCCACGCACTCTTGCAAGATGTTGCGTACTCATCGCTGGTAAAAGGCGCGCGACGAGAAGCGCATAAACTCCTAGGGGAAACTCTGACTTCGCACTATCCAGAGATTGCGGATTCCCGTCCAGAATTGATTGCTCAGCATCTTACAGAAGCCCACGAGATTGCCGCTGCCGTTGGGTTTTGGACCAAGGCTGCACAACTCTCGGCTGCCGATTCGGCGCATACCGAATCGATTGCACACTACGAGCGCGCACTCGCTTTGTTGGAAGAGCACAAGCCGGACGCCCTTGGAGGTGCGCAGGAGATGGTTCTGCGTTTGGGTGTCGGTGTTGCATCCGCAAAGACCAAAGGTCTTGCCCACGACGATGCGGAGAAAGCCTTTTCTCGGGCTTTGGAACTCTCGCATACGGTTGCTCAACCGGTCTTGCGATTTCGCGCGGTCCAGGGGCTCTCGCGATTCTACGGCACTCGCGCCGATCTCGATACAGCTCTTGATGTGACGCGAACGATGCTGACCATCGCCACACCCGATAGCAATCCTGCGATGCAGATCGAAGCGCATCGTGCCAACGGGACCATTCGCTACTACCGAGGAGAGTTTACCGAGGCCATGCGCCACGTAGATGCGCAACGCGCCCTGCTCAATGAAGCGGAGAACCTCCACACTCGCGAGTACGGGCAGGACGCGACGGTAACGTGCAACATGTACGAAGCTCTGGTCGCTTGGAAACTAGGATTTCCTCTTAGAGCAAATGGCGCAGCCGAAAGAGCGATCGCCGCCGCCCACGCAACCGGAGACCCTAATGACCTGGCCTTTGCGCTGGCGATTTCTTCGGTTGTTCAGCACCTAAGACGCGATCACCTTGAGGCCAAGAACCTTGCCGAAGCAGCGCTGCAAATTGCAACCAAGCACAACTACCAGATGTGGCGCGGAGTGGCGATTGTTCAGCGTGGTGCGGCACTGTGCCATCTGGGAGAAGTCGCTGGTGGCATTCAGTTTATCGCTGGCGGGACCGCAGCGTTTCGCGCGACCGGTGCGTTGCTCACGTGCTCGTACGGCCTTAGCTTGCTTGCCGAGGCCCATGCCCGCTCTGGTGACTACGCCGCTGCCCTCGCCGCTGTTGAAGATGGACTGAGTTTAGTCGAGACCACCAACGAGCGATATTTTGAAGCCGAGCTACGGCGCCAACATGGTGAGTTTCTGGCCGAGCAAGGTCGTCACGAAGAAGCCTGGTTGAGTTTACAGCGATCGCTAGAAGTGGCGAAGGCGCAGTCGGCCATGTCGTTTGAATTGCGAAGCGCAACGACCTTGGCGCGATTGTACGGCGAGGGCGCTCACGCGAGTGCAGCGGCAAACTCGCTGCAATCGATCGTGACTGCCATGGAAGCAAACGGGCAAACCCTCGACTTGGGCGATGCCCGATACGTGCTTAGCGAGCTTTAGGAAGCGCTGGCCAAAGCCGCAGGCTGCGTCTTGTCAAAGACGAGGTGCTGGTAGCCAAAGACGACAATGCACTCCTGGCCGTCGATAAAATTGAGTTCGTCCTTGGCGAGCTTGGCGTTGGCGGATTGAAACCCGGGATGAACGAAGAGTTCACCGAGTTCGAGTTCGGTGGAGTAGCGCAGGCTTGCCATGCCGTCGAACGTAGTTGGCTCGTTGTTGCCAAAGGCTTGGGCAAACTCGCCAAGGCTTTCATCGGCGAGCGAGTGCAATTGCTCGTAGCCGTGAAACTGCAAGTGGGACTTGAGTGTTTGCGCAAAGGGCCCATGCTTGTGCAGCCAGTAGTCCTGCATGGCCTCCCGCTGCATATCGCGTTTGCGTCGCAGGGCAAACATCACCTTTAAAGAGGGGTAACTCGCGACCGGGAGAATAAATTCGTACCCACAGCCGGCGACCACCGAGGTGGTTAAAACGCTATCGGCGCAGTCGCCGGTAATCTTCTTAAGTGCTGCACGACCTTCGGGAGATTCGATGGCGTTTCGCAGCGCGGCTTCCGATTCGAACCACAGCTCATCGACCACGTCGTACTCTCGCGCCTCATGGCTTAAGATGTCCTTCTCGTGCTCTGGCGGGCGTTTTCCCGAAAATAGCGAGACGATGGCAATGGCCAGCCAGTGGCGGCTTGCCGCGATGCCGGCTCCCAAGGGGTTTGGGTGTTCGGTCATACGCAGTTGGACGTATTTGTGACAACCAATGGCCGCCGCGAACTCGTTTACAAGCGGCGCATGCTCATCGTTCCAAATGCTTTGAAACGCTTTGCGCGTTAGGTGCGTTGCGCGGCGATGACAAAGGTAAACGCGGAAGGACTCTCGAATGTCCGCAGATGCAGGTGTGGTGTTGTCCATTAGTTGTATCGATCCAATTGTGAAATGAGGTCTGGGAAAATATCGCTAGCAGCATCTTTGCCAGCGAAACAATCGAGGTGTGCGTAGTCTTCGTATTCCGTTCGCGAATAGCGCTCGGGGTTTCCAAGCTCTAAGAGTTCTTTGTAGAGACGCTCGGAAGTGCTCGGGTAGGCGATTTGATTTTTGGCGCCGGCGATAAAGTGAATTGGAAAGGTCAGCCTATCGATGTGCGGCATGTACACATCCTTGCCGTCTTTGTCGATAACGTGGCCTTTGCCCAAAATGGCCAGCAAATGCTTTAGAACAGTCGTGTTGGCAATTCCAAAGATCTGATCCATCTCGTCGTGAGTGGCTCGATTGAGTTGGGCATGGGCGTAGACCGGCCCAAACATGCCGAAGATTCGATGACACACCGGGTTGTCGCAAGCCTCTCCTTTCGGAATGGGATAGAGAGCAAGCGCCTTGTCGAGTAGCGCGCCCGACCAGGTTGGCTTGACATGTGTCGTGACGTTCTTGACGCCAAGAGCCGATAGCCCTTCGGCAATATGAAAGCGCGCTTTGAGCCGATTCATTGTATCGGTTTCAAAATAGGTCGTCACTTGCGAGCACACCGCATTGCGAACTCCTTCGAGGCCTAAGATTTTTGCCATGAGAAGCGTCATCGAACCCATGCAGTGGGCGACCACTTGCACATCCTTGGCTTGGGTGAGGCGTTGCACTTCGGCAACCGCCGCTGGCCAATCGTATTTTGCAACCTCATCAATAGAGTAGGGCAGCGCCGACGAAGGCAGCGCCGGGCTCGAACGCCGATCAAAGAGCCATACGTCGTAGTCATGAGCGACCAGGTATTCGACAAAGTTGGTTGCGGTTGTATCCATTGCGTAGACCTCGGCTTTGTTCCCAAAGCCCGGTGCAAGCATCACAGGGCCCTTGCTGCCGCCTTGGTAGCGCGTGAGTCGCAGAGCGACGCCGTCTTCGGTGAGCAATCCATGCACGTCGGGGACCGGCGCTCTAAGCTCGCGCTTTTTGCGAGGCTGGGCATGCGGATGCAAGACGTGCGAGGGCGAGAGAATGTTTGCGTAGGTCGAGAGCAAGTCGCCGGCAAAGAGGGCGGCAAAACGCGCGAGGGCTTTAATCCCCGCAAGCTTGCTAGGCGCGTGCACAGCTTTCATCGTTGTTAGTTGCTTGGCAAAATCGCTTGGAGAGATGTGCAAGATGCCTTTGCCAACCACAGCGCCGGTATCGTCTTCTCCTTCGTAGATTGTGATGTAGAGGGTTGTGGTATCCGACCACAAATTTAGGCAGCTATCGTCGCGAATGATCTTGTAGCCGTGAAAGAAATAGCGCGTGTCTCCGTCGCCGGTTAGCACCATTCGATACACCATATTTAGGGTGCCAATTTCGTCGGGGTTTTCGACGAAGAGGTTAAAGACACCGCCCGAGACGCTTAGCGGAGTCTTTGAAAGTGCCGGCGCTTGGACCTCGCCTATCATGTGCGCTTCGTGCTGAGGATCGTCCACGAGACGATCAGCATCATCGGCAGTGATCGTGAGAATAAACTTAAACGGCGAGCCTTCAGACTCTCCGCGATCGAAGCCGGCTTGAAAGTCGCTGGTCTCGCGTTTTGAAAAGAAGCCCTTCATCGACTCGGTAAAGCGCACTCCTGCAACTTGCGGCTCTGGGCGTTTGCGAGGCTTTGAAGGCAAGCTGTAGTCGATTGTCCACCCTCGGTCTTCGGCGATTAGTGCCATGCTTCGCTCGGCGACGGCGCTAATGGTGAAGAGTGGATTGACACCGACCGAGGTTGGAATGATCGAACCATCCGCGATGTAGAGGCCGTCGTGAACGCCGCCTTCGCTTGCCCCCGCAAAGACTCGACCCTTGTGATCGACAACTCCAGTACTGGCGTCCTCTCCCATTGGACATCCTCCGAGCGGATGCACGGTGAGAAGCGATTTGTTTAGGAAGCTTGTCCAAAGCGGATCTTCGATGAAGGTGCCTTGATTCGCATCCGCTGCCGCTTGGAGCGTGTCGTTGATGGCGGTGTAGACCGGAAGCTTGCCGGCGCCGGGCCAGTCAATGCTCAGTCGGTCGTTCTCAAGGCTCATCTCGCCTTTGCAGCCATCATGCGCCATTACAAGATAGGTTTGCGAATTGTGAACCGCACCGTGGTGCGCGCCCAGCAAGAGACTCTCTGCGATGCGCACCTTCTCTTTGGCCTTCTCTAGTACGCCAACGTGTTTCTCTTTGCCGATAACCGCTGCCGCAGCTTCCATGATCTCGGGCAGAAACTTTGCCATCGCTCCGGGAATCACACCTTCCTCAATAATGATTCCATCTCCAAGTTCGGGCTTCTCGCGGGCATCGATAACGCTTGTGATGCACGGACCTACCGGCGCGTGGCTATCGGGATTTCGATCGCCCATGCCAACGCCGTTCACAGGTTTGTTGTTGTTGTAGCTAAAGCCAAGTACATCGCCATTGCCACTAAAACGGCTACCAAGGGTTTTGGAGACGTCTAGGCCTGCTGCGGCCGAGCGCAACATGATCTCGGTTGATCCAAGAGTGCCCGCGCCAAGTACGACGATATCGGCAATGACGAACATGTCTGGGCTGTCAAACTTGTCGCGGTCTTCTACAGCAGCTGAGTAATAAACGCGCCACCGATCGCCATCCTTCTCCACTCGGTCCACTTGCACTTCACAGAAAAGTTCTGCCCCATGGTTGTGCGCATCCGGCAGGTAGTTCATAGCCGTCGTGTTTTTAGAACCGTGGTTGCATCCACTAACGCAATCACCGCAGTCGTTGCATGCTGGTTGCGGGACGCCGACATGATTGCCCTCCGATAAGTCTTCGAAGTTCACATTGATGGGAGTGCGGTAGAACGTCTCGCCAAGTGCCTCAGCAGAACGCTTCAGTGTGGAGATTTTTAGAAGCTCCGGTCGATCGGATGGGTAGGGATTGGGACGCAGCATCTCGGTGGCTAGCCGGTAGCCCTCGGCCAAACGCGTTTCCAGATCGGATCGCAGCGCAGCGGGCCACAGCGGGCTGTCAAACACGCGCGACTCGGCTTTGAGCACGACGTTCGCATTGATGAGAGATGTCCCTCCCAAGCCGCAGCCGCGCAGCACATTGATGTCGGGCCCGATGTGAAAGTCGAAGAGTTTGCTGCGTCCGCCTTCGTGGTGATGGGCAGTCTCGATTTGCACTTCTCTCTCAAGCGTCTTCATCGTGTCGGGAAAATCGCCCGGGAGATATTCTTTGCCGCGCTCGAGAAGGCAGACCGATTGCCCCGCACGCGAGAGTCGCGATGCAGCGATACCGCCACCGTAGCCACTGCCGATAACCACGACGGTGTATTGGCTTTTGATATCCGTAAGTGGTGAGGAGATCCGAGTCATATCCGCTGTCCTGTCTTGCAATGAATGCGCGCACGCGCGGGAAGAAAGAGGGAACGGTAGCAAAGCTGTGCCGATGACGCGTTGCTGCGGCTTTGCAGATTGGGACTGCGTGGGGGTAGTTGGCAGTTGAAGGTTGGTGGCGCTCTGGTGCGCAAGTTCCCACAGTGGGAACTCCCACGTTGGGAACGATGGCTCTTTGAGACACAACTCGATGGCCGGGTTCCGCAGCGTTGGCATCGCAACTCACTTGGTGTGGTTGCTGCAATGACTTCCAAGTATGGATCGAGCATTGAGGCAATACACCGATGAGAACGAGTCCGAGCCGCTCGCGTCATCGCACGAAGCTGGGCTCGAAATCGAAACCGAGCAAGAGCCCTGCACCTACGCCGGCCATCAGGAAGCTACTGCCACGTACGAAGAATTCTTGGCATCAACAAGCAATCATCGCCCTTGGCAAGATCCCGATCGAGAGATCGACATCGTGCTCGGTGAGTGCCTCTTCTGCAATTCGACGTTGGGCTGGAGCAATCAGCCACCCGACGAATGCGATAGCGATGATGCGTACTATGCGCAAAGCCAAGAGGACGAGCAGAGCATTTGTGCTGGCGATCCAATTGCGACCCGCTTTGAAGAAGGTGAGCAGCCTGTGCAAAGTGATGCGGCCACCAAGAGTCTCAGTCGCTTTCTGATCGAAGAAGCGGTCATCAGCCACGAGCAATTGGTGAAGACGCGTAGTTCGCAAACCGGCAATCTTTCCGACGCACTCATCGAGTCGGGAACCCTTACTGCCGAGCAACTGGAGCCCTTTCTGCGCGCTCACGAACGAGGAGAGCAGGGCGCGACCGACTTTGTGAGTGCGCTCCTTGGTAAACGACCCAATTCTAAGGTGCTCGAAGTCATCACCAACCAGCTCATGCGCTCGCTTACAAATACGGTTGGAGTTCGAGTGACCGCAGACGGTTGCCACACCAATGTCGACGATGTGGCGCCGTGCGACTACACCATTGCGCAATCCATTATTGGCGACTTTGAGGGCGAGGTGTACCTAAACCTCTCCGCCTCGATGATGCTGCAAATGGCGAGCACTTTTATGGCGAAGAAGGCCACCTCGGTCCGGGCTCTCATAGAAGAGGGCGCTTGTGATTTTCTAAATACGGTAAACAGCAACGCCTGCGTGCAATTGAGCTCGATCGGAATCCATGTCGCGCTGCTAAAGCCGCGTTTGTACCGTCACACCGAATGGGGCGAGCGCAATGCCACACCACTAGAGCTCTCGAAGCGCGTTGGTGGCTCGGCATTTACGGCAATTCGCTGGTCGCACCCTGGTGGTCGCCAAGAACTCTGCATCGTTGACGGCACCATCTAGTGCCAGTCGATGCGACTAAGATGAGTTCTTAGGCCTGGAAATGTTGTATCGAGCCATCTTGGTCGAGAGCCATCGTCGGCTAATGCCCAAACTCTCGGCGGCACGGGTTTGATTTCCATGTGCCTCGGCAAGCGCTTCGACGATTTGCTGCCGATGCACTTTCTCTTCTTCGGTAAGCCCCTCAACATCGCCACTTTCGATGGTGCGCACAAGAGCTCGCTCGAGAGAATTGCTTGTGCGAGCTCGAAGACGGTCTCCTGGGAGATGCTCTGGCTCGATTGTGGAGCCCGTTGCAAGCAAGACGGCACAATCCATAACGTTGCGAAGTTCGCGAATGTTGCCGGGCCAGCCGTGGCCTAAGAGAAGTTCGCTGGCCTCAGGAGTGAGTTTTGGGGTTGGCAATCCCATGCGTGTTGCTGCGCTCTCGACAAAGCCAGATGCCAGCGGAATGATCTCATTGGGCCGGTTTCGGAGTGGAGGAATGGTGAGAGAGAAGCCACTCAAACGATAGAAGAGGTCGGCGCGGAAGGTTCCCGCTGCGGCAAGTTGCTCGAGATCTCGATTGGTTGCGCTAACGAAAATAACGTCGATCTCGATGGGCAAGACACTGCCCACTCGTCGCACTTGCTTCTCTTCAATGACGCGCAAGAGCTTTGCTTGGGCATCGGGCGCGAGTTCGCCAACTTCATCGAGAAAGACGATTCCACCATTGGCAGCTTCAAGAAGACCAATCTTGCGAGTATTGGCTCCAGTAAAGGCGCCTCGCTCGTGGCCAAAGAGCTCGCTCTCCAAGAGCGATGCGCTAAAGGCGGCACAGTTGATGCGCACAAGCGGACCCTTCGCCCGAGGTGAGAGGGCGTGCAGTTGCTCGGCAAAGACTTCTTTGCCAACGCCGGTCTCGCCGAGAAGAAGCACGTTGATTCCGCCGCTTGCTACACGCGCGAGCAGGTTGTGCAACTGCCGCATGGCTGGCTCTTCAATGACAATGTTGTTTGCGGCAGGCTCGTCTGGCGCTTTGCTCTCGTCGCTTTGCCCAGATGTGGCAATGAGAAGCTCGCGTTCCGAGGCAACGAGATAGCCGCAGGTCTCTTGCAAGAGCGAGAAGAGTAACTCGGGCTGCTCGACCTTTAAGGTCTCGAGCAAATCCTGGCTTATCACGCGAAGTCGGCAATCGGTATGGGCGCGGGCAGTCGCGGTGCGATTTACGCCGGGAACCAAGAGCGAAATTTCGCCTAGATATTGTCCTGAACCTAAGAGTTTTACCGGAGCTCCTCGATCGATGAGGATTTCGATTTCGCCCTCTTCGATGATGTACATATTGTCACCGGGGTCGTTTTGCCGAAACAGGACGTTGCCTGCGGGGAGGCTGATGACCGAGCCTGCCTGCATAACTGTCTCGCGCACGTGCGATGGCAAACGCGCCATCGGTGTCTGCGCTTTCGAGGCATCGGACGTTCCCATTACCCCTTGCTACCACTCTCGCGGTAGCGGAAACAAGATCCAGCCCTAGCGCCCCATCACGCGCTGTCAAAACCCTTCCCAGCTAGTGTCGCGCTTGTCTTTCCGCGCAGGCGATTGTACAAGCAAAGGCTGTGAACTCGACCGATGCGCCAACGTCACGATCGGCATTCGCCCGCTTGCCACCAGACGTGCGCGACGTAGTGCTTCGCACTGCCGAAGAGGTGCAGCTTCGCGCCGGCGAGGTGCTCTTTCGGCAACACGATGAGGGCCACAGCATGTACTCCATCGAAGAAGGAGAGCTGCGCATTCTCTTTGAGAATGGCGAGAAACCAAAGCTACTTGGCCCAGGCCAGTTCCTCGGTGAAATCTCCCTGCTCGCGCCTGGGGTGAATCGAACGGCAACAGCGGTCGCCGAGAGCGATTGTCGGCTGCGGGTTATCAGCCAGCGAACTCTTGATCAACTCAAGGCTGAGCGCCCCGAACTGCTGTGCTCATTGCTGCAAGAAACCTGCGCGTACCTGGTCGTCTCCGAGCGAAACTTGCTTGACGATCTCACCAAGCGAAACAACGAGCTTGAGCACACTCTCGACTATCTGCGGCGCACCCGAGAAGAACTCGAAGCCACCGATCTGTTGGCCCAGACCGATGAGCTAACTCGGCTTTACAATCGCCGCTGCCTCAACTTGCAACTTCCCAAATTTATCCAGCGCGCCGAAGCCTCGGGCAATGGGCTCGCAGTCTTGCTTGTCGACGTCGATCGCTTTAAGCCGATTAACGATACCCATGGCCACGGCGCTGGCGATCTAGTGCTGCGGGAGATGGCTCAGCTCTTTAAGAGTCGCACGCGCAAGACTGATCTGCTGTGCCGCATCGGTGGTGACGAATTTGCGATTTTGCTTGGCGATACCCAGGAGATGCCGGCCAGAGATCGAGCGTTGGTCATTCAGCGCTCGGTTGCCGAACTGGAAATCCACATGCCCGGAGTCGTCATGACGGTCACCGTGAGCATGGGCGGAACGATGTTCAAGCGTGGAGATACAGCCGATGCGCTACTTAAACGCGCAGACGAGAGCCTGTACATCGCCAAGGAGAACGGTCGCAATCGGCTTGCGTGGATGGGTGAATTACGACCTTCTGAGGACGCGTCGCCAGCGGTCGCCAAAACCTAAAATTAGACGAGCGCGGGCACAAGGGCAGCCTTAGGTTGGGCTCAACCATGCCTCAGAACAGTGAAACCAACAGAAGACTCGTCCTAGCAGAGCGCCCCAAAGGGGCACCTACGGATAGCACGCTGCGTTTAGAGACCTCGCCAATCCCAAAGCCGGGCGCCGGCGAGATGCTTCTTCGCACAGAATTTCTCTCACTCGACCCATACATGCGCGGTCGCATGAGCGCGGCCAAGTCATACGCCGAGCCTGTGGCAATTGGCGATGTGATGATTGGCGGAACGGTTGCGCAGGTCGTGAGTTCGGATGTGAAAGGCTTTGCGGCCGGCGACTTTGTCTTGAGCTTTAGCGGGTGGCAGGACTACGCAGTCTCGAACGGCGAAGGCGTTACCAATCTTGGCAGCGATCCAAAGCATCCCTCATGGGCTCTGGGGATCATGGGAATGCCAGGGTTCACGGCCTACGCTGGGCTTAAGTACATTGGCGAGCCCAAGGCCGGCGAGACTCTCGTTGTTGCGGCAGCGACAGGGCCTGTGGGAGCGACTGTTGGCCAGATTGGCAAGCGTATGGGGTGCCGCGTTGTGGGTGTCGCCGGCGGTCCCGAGAAGTGTCGCTACGCTGTCGAGACACTGGGCTTTGACGCTTGCATCGATCACAAGTCGGAGAGCTTTGCCGAAGAGCTCGACGCAGCGACTCCACAGGGCATCGACGTCTACTTTGAAAACGTCGGTGGCAAGGTCTTTGATGCGGTCTTGCCGAAGCTAAATACCGGCGCGCGCGTTCCTGTCTGTGGGCTTATCTCGCAATACAACGCAACCTCACTGCCCGAAGGCCCCGACCGAAGCAGTCTTCTCATGGGGAAAATTCTCACCTCGCGGATCACCGTTCGTGGCTTCATTATCTTTGACGACTTTGGGCACCTCTACCCCGAATTTGCCAAGGAGATGGGGGCTTGGCTCGCTGCCGGTTCAATTCAGTACCGCGAAGTGATTGTCGATGGCCTGGAAGCCGCTCCTGAGGCATTTATTGGCCTCTTGCAAGGCAAGCACTTCGGTAAGTGCGTCATTCGGGTTGGCAATCCATAGCTAGAGGCTGCGCGCGCCGATATACTACCGCGAATGTCCGCAGGGAGCGGTAAATACGAGCTTGGAGAGCGACTTGGTGGTGGTGGAATGGCGGATGTCTTTCGCGCCGTGACCCGTGGTGCCGAGGGCTTTTCCAGGCCGGTGGCCATCAAGCGAATCAAGCGCAGCATCTCCACCGATAAGAGCTTTGCGAAGCTCTTTGTGACCGAGGCGCGCCTCGCTGCCAAGTTGCATCATCCAAACGTTGTGCAGACTCTCGACTTCGAGCGAGATGAGCGCGGCTGTTTCTATTTGGTGATGGAACTCATCGACGGGGTCGACCTGCGAACTCTCGTAGGCAGTGGACGAATTCCTGTTAGCGCTTGCTGTTTCATTATCTCAGAAGTTTTACGAGGCCTCGACTACGCCCACGAACTTGTGGATGATGGGCATCCGATAACCATCATTCACCGCGATATCTCGCCGCACAACATCATGCTTGGGTGGCAAGGTTCTGTGAAAATCGTCGACTTTGGAATCGCCAAAGCCGTCGAGGGTAGCCTGGTTTCTCGCTCCGGGTCACTAAAAGGCAAAGTGGCGTATATGAGCCCTGAGCAGGTGCATGGTCACAGTTTAGATGGTCGCTCGGATCTCTTTGCGGTCGGCATTATTCTTCACGAGTTGCTCACAGGCGAGAGGCTCTTTGTTGGAAAAACCGAGGCCGAGACACTTTCGAAAGTGCTTACGCAGCCCGTTGCAGCGCCAAGTTCGATGAACTCCTTGGTGCCTCCGGACCTCGATGCGATCGTGATGCGTTTGCTGGAGCGAGATCGAGTCGACCGCTTTACTCGCGCACGCGATGCAATGGAAGCGCTCGTCGATTCTTCAACGTCGATCACAAAAGGTCGTCGTGACCTTGAAACAATTTTGGAAGAGCGCTTTCCCGACAAGGCGCCAATCCGAACGTCGCGACTTTCGACGTCTCCGTCGCCGGCAAGCAGCGCAAGCTTTGGCACCTTACCGAGCGAGTCGGCCCAAGAGGAGATGGGTTCGGCGGCCACCGTTGCCGTCAATGTGCAGGAGTTGGCGCAGGGAGTGACGGTTCCAAATGGTGCGATCACCAAGCCGGTTCCGAAGCGAACGTTCACCGCCGAGCCAGCTTTAGACCTTGGTAACGCGAGGACCGCCGAAGCACCGGCACAAGCCGCTAGCGAAGCAGAGGAGGAGCCGCTGGTGCCTGCTCGAAAGAGCCGCTTGCTGCTGGTTCTGGGCGCGCTTGGCATCGCAGCGGCTGGGCTTGTCGTCGCGATCGTGCTCGGTGGCGGTGGCGAGAAGAAGCCGACCCCCAACCTTGTGGTTGTGGAAGTGAAAGGCGGCGCGGTTGAAGACGGCGGTGCCGGCGGTGCTGTTGAAAGCGGCGCTGTTAAAGGCGGGGCTGTTAAAGGCCCCATTGCCCCCGACGCCGCGATTGCTGAACCGATCAGTGATGCAGCATCACGGGACCTTGCCTGGGACGCAGCGGTTGCGACCGAGAGCCCGAGCGAGGGTGGCAAATCGGGCAAAGCAAACGAAGCGGACGACGCTAGCGACGAGAAGGCTTCGCTGACAATTAGAGTTATTCCGTGGGCGACAGTTACGGTCGATGGCAAGAATTACGGCCAAACGCCGCAGACCATGCATCTGCGCCGTGGCAAGCATCGCATTGTTCTTGAAAACTCGGGACTCGATCGACGTGAGAGTTTTTCTATGACGCTAAAGAGCGGGCAGAAAAAAACCGTCAACAAGAATTGGCAATAGGCTAGCGAGCGCCGCAATGGTTGTGACATCTGGCGACAGTGCTCGCCAAAGATGTGAATAGCGCGTCACATCTGGCCACGTTGTGCCGGGACTTACCACTGGCACAGATGCTGCTGTAGGACCTCTGCATGAAAGTAGCTCTCCTTAGCACTGCTCTAGCTTTGGCCGCGTGCAACCAGCACGTTGTCACCTACGATACGTCTCTCCCTCGTGGCAAGGTCCATTCTGAGTGGACCGGTCACTACCTCTACGGAAGCATCGGCCACACCGATATCAACGTCCGCAGGATTTGCCCAGAAGGCGCTGCCAAGATCGAAACCTATCGCTCCTTTGGCAATGGTATGATTGGCGCACTCACGCTTGGCATCTACACACCCAGAACTGTGCGCATTACCTGCGTATCGGGTAATACGGCCATTGCAGCCCTTAGCGAGGAAGGCAAGATTGCCTACGACTCGTTTGTGAATCGTATGGTTGCGGTTCAAACCGACAATACGATTACTCCAAAGTCGATAACGATTCACTGCGGTCCCCACGATCGACCAATGCCGCAGGAACCGGCTGCACCACCTGCCGCTCCAATGCCTGCGCCATCTGCTGGCGCTCCAGGTGCAGGCTAACTCGGAGTCGCTCTACGAAAAACGCTCGGCCATGTAGGCCGCGCGTTTGGGATTTTACCTTGGGGTCACGCTCCTATATCGTAAGTGCGCGTTCTAAATAGGGAATTCAGCATACTTCGCGTTTTCCCTGAATTGGCGGGTCAGCTTGGCTCAAATGGCGGCTTGGGAGGTGTGATCTCGGCGCTTCGTTGCAGGAAACCTGGCGCACCTGGACTGCAAATTTGTGCTCTCGAGTGGCCAAAAGGCAAAAACGCGACTTCGGTCTAAAACCCTTTTGATAATAGATAGTTATGACCCTAGAGCGTGACCCCAAGTTTCTGAACGACCAATGGTGGCCGCTGGCGCTCTAGGCGCTGGCTAACTAGCGCAGTCGCTCTACGTAAAACGCTCGGCCATGTAGGCCGAGCATTTGCGTCGTAATCATCGTGTTTTCGCCGCTGCTGTTACGCCGCTGGCGCCTGCACGCGGATCGCCATCTTGCCCTTGTGCTTATTCTCGGCCATCAGCTGATGCGCATGTGCGGTCTCTTCAAAGTTAAAGACCTGGTCGAGCACTGGATGAATCTTTTGCTCGTGCATAAGTGCATTGGCTTTCTCCGCCTGAAATGCATTGGCAAAGTGTGAGCCGATAATGCTCTTTTGGCGCATCCACAAGTAGCGCACATCGAAGTCGAGGTCGTAGCCGGTTGTCGCTCCGCAGATCATGATGGTGCCAAAGCGCTTTGCCACAAGCACCGATGTTGGAAAGGTGTATTTACCAACGTGCTCAAAGACGATGTCCGCATCTTGCCCGCCAGTGAGTTCGCGAATGCGCTTGCCAAAGCGCCGCGATTCGCTTGGGCCCTTATCGAAATCAAACTCTTTGCGGTCGATAACCATCTCGGCGCCAAGCGATCGAACCAGCTCGGCTTTGTCTTCTCGGGAAACAATCGCAATCGGATTGGCGCCTGCGAGTTTTGCTAATTGCACCGCAAAAACACCAAGGCCGCCCGATGCGCCCCAGATAAGAACGTTGTCTCCTGGCTGCATGCTGCCGCGCCCCAAGAGCATGCGATAGGCGGTGAAATAGGTGAGCCCATACGAGGCTGCCTCTTCCCAACTTAGGTGCTTTGGCCGCTTTAGAAGTTGCTGAGACTGCACCAGCGAGAACTGCGCAAATGAGCCGTAGTTGGTCTCGTAGCCCCAAATGCGTTGATTCTGGCAAGCCATGGGATCGTTGCCATTGCACGCTGGGCACTCGCGGCAACTCTGGTTGCAGTGCAAGACAACTTCGTCGCCGACCTTCCAGGTCTTAACCGCCGAGCCAACTTTCCAAACAATGCCAGAGGCGTCGGAACCGGCGATGTGAAACTGCTCCTCTGGGTGCATCTTCATGACGCTCACAGGCTTGCCGCGAGCCGCCCAAACACCATTGAAGTTGATGCCCGCCGCCATGTTTAGGACGAGCACATCGGTTGGCCCACATTCGGGTACTGGAATCTCTTCGACTTGCATCGCGTCGATTGGCTCGCCTTCGCGTTCGGGGCGAATGACGATGGCCTTCATCATCTTTGGAAGTGCGCCAAGTGGCGGAATGGTACCGAGATCAAATGTTTCGCTCATCGCAGGCTCCTATTTGTTGTCCAAGAGTCGTTTTGCAATTACTTCATATTGAATTTCTGATGTGCCTTCGAAGATCCGAAACACTCGGGCGTCACGCCAATAGCGCTGCACTGGATATTCGCGGCTGTAGCCGTATCCGCCAAAGACCTGTAGCGCCTCGGAGGTCACTCTCTCGGCCATCTCCGCGGCAAAGGCCTTTGCGTAGCCAGCCTCGAGGTCGGCGCGCTCGCCTTGGTCTTTCTTCATTGCAGCGGCGTAGCAAAGCTGCCGTGCAGCCTCGAGCTCGGTTGCCATGTGCGCAATCTTGTGGCGAATGACTTGGTGCTCTCCAATCGGCTTACCAAATTGCGTGCGGTCTTTGGCGTATTGAATCGCTGCTTCGAGAGCAGCCTGCGCCACACCAACCGCGCGAGCAGCGGTTTGAATGCGCGCGTACTCGTAGGTTGGCATTAGTTGGTAGAAGCCTTTGCCTTCTACGCCACCTAAGAGATTTTCTGCTTTCACTTCGTAGCCATCAAAGCCAAGCGAGTACGACTTCATGCCCTTGTAGCCAATGGTTGGAATTGGGCTGCCGGCAAGCTGTGGCGGATGAAAGTCTTCGCCTGGCTCTTTCTCAACCAAGAACATCGAAAGGCCCTTGTGACGCTTCGAGGCATCAGGGTCGGTTCGCGCAAGCACCGTTAAGATGTGTGCGCGGTTGGCAAAGGTGCACCAGGTTTTCTCACCGCGAAGAACGTACTTGTCGCCGTCGCGAATCGCTCGGCACTTCATGCTTCCGGTATCGCTGCCAACATCGGGCTCGGTGAAGGCTGCAGCCGTAAGCAATTCGCCGCTCGCGATCTTGGGAAGGAAGCGCTCTTTCTGCTCTTCGGTTCCGGCGTGCCACAAAAGCGTTCCGGTAATGATCATGCGCGTCATCACCGAACCAACACTCAGCCAGCCTCGGCTAAGCTCTTCGGTGACGATCGCCATGGAGAGAGCATCGAGGCCCATGCCGTCGTACTTCTCTGGGAAAATCAGCCCAAAGTATCCAAGGTCCGCCATCTTCTGGATGATGGGCATCGGAATCTCGGCTTCTGCGTTGTCGAGGTCGTGGGCGATGGGGATGATCTCCCGCTCCACAAAGTCTCGAACACTGCGCCTAATCTCTAGATGGTGGTCAGCAAAGATACCCATAGCCGTCTGATGCTCCTCGGTTGTAATTTTAAGAGTGCAAATGTACTCGAAAATTACGCACCGTGTCAAACAACGCCTAAGTAGTATCCGTTACTTAGGGACGATTAGTAGTGATCTGCGAGGTTAGAGGCTTGCGGAAGCCGCGATTGTGTACGGAGCAACCCGCTCTAGAACGTGGGTGACATCGCCGGCGGCGCAGGGCTTTGGAAGAAACGCTGCGGCGCCGAGCCGAGCCGAATCTTGTGGTGCTTCCGGGCTGGAGGAGGCCAGGACAAAGGGCGGAGCTTGCTTCTCGTCGTCCAGCAGTTTCACAAAGGTGGCAACGATGTCGCAGGTTTCTGCGGTTCCATCAATGACGACGAGGTCTACCGAGCCGGTTCTCACGTGGATTAGGGCTTGGCCAGGCTCTTCTGCCGAGAGCACCGTGTAGCCAAGCTCTTCCAAGTCGAGTGGCCAGCGATCGTCTACATTGCAACCAGGACGCAAAATTAAAATCGTTCCAGGCACTGCCTGAAGGGTACCTCAATCTTGGAACGTATAAGCAGTAATGACGATTACGGGAGTGACACTGATTTTCAGCAAAACGTTGCGAATATCGTTCACCTGAGCTAGGCGACCTAGGAAGCTCCACTAGCTTGTTTTAAGAGGCTTACTTGCCAAAGCTTTTGCGAGAGGCTTGGAATCTCGTGACAACGAGCGACGAGGGGAGCGACGAGGGGAGCGACGAGGGGAGCGACGAGGGGAAGCGACGAGGGGAAGCGACGAGGGGAAGCGAC